>Ga0208112_100036_pt1 | contig 292855 bp, 274 predicted proteins | sample HotLakConsoUCCLE_FD_184736 | JGI IMG/M metagenome (GOLD analysis project Ga0208112, IMG submission 184736) | Hypersaline microbial mat communities from Hot Lake, Washington, USA - Hot Lake Consortium UCC-LE (SPAdes) (version 2) ... | reverse complement strand
CGGGGCCCGCGTGCGGGTGGTCGACCCGCAGGGGCGGCGCGAGGGCGAGACGCTGTTGCCGGGCGTCGCCTGGCATGACGACCCCTACAAGGCGGCGCAGAACGCCGATCTCGTGGTGATCCTGACCGAGTGGAACGAGTTCCGCGCCCTCGACCTCAAGAAGGTCGCGAAGAAGATGGCGACACCCCGCATGGCCGATCTGCGCAACATCTACAGCCCCCGCGATGCCCGGCGTGCCGGGTTCGAGGCCTATGAGTGCGTCGGGCGGCCCGGCATCCTGCCCCAGGCCGAGGATCAGGCCGCGCGCGGGGCTGGCGTGCCAAGCTCGGCCAGCACCTCGGCATAATCGGGGTCCTGCGCCGCAAGGTGCAGCGTGGCGCGCAGCATGCCCGCCTTGGACCCGCAGTCGAACCGCACCCCGCCAAAGCGGAAGCCCGCCAGCCCGAGCCGGCCCGCGCCGCGCGCGATGGCGTCGGTCAACTGGATCTCGCCGCCCGCGCCGGGCGTCTGCGTCGCCAGCGCGTCGAAGATCGAGGGGTCGAGCACGTAGCGCCCCACCACCGCCTCGCGCGAGGGGGCGGCCTCGGGCGCGGGTTTCTCGACCATGCCGCGCGCCCGCGTGACGCGGCCCGCCGTCTTGGCCCCGTCGAGGATGCCGTATTTCGACACCTCGCCGCGCGGCACGGTCATGGTCGCCACCATGTGCCCCGCGCCGGCGTCGCCGTAGGCCTCCACCATCTCGGGCAGGCAGGGCGTGCCGAGGATCAGGTCGTCGGGCAAGATCACCGCCACCGGCCCGGGCAGGACGTGATCGCGCGCACACAGCACCGCGTGGCCGAGCCCCAGCGGTTCGTCCTGCATCGTGAAGATCGCGTCATCCGCGCGCGGGCAAAGCGCGGCGGCGCGGAGCGCGTCGGCGAGGTCTTCCTTGCCCTTCTCGCGCAGGCTGGCGCGCAGGGCGGCGTCATCCATCACGTAGCGCTCGATCGCGGCCTTGGACGGGTGGCTGACAAAGACCATCCGCTCGATCCCGGCCGCCTGCGCCTCGTCGATCGCGTATTGGATCAGCGGCGTGTCGATCACCGGCAACAGCTCCTTGGGCGTCGCCTTGGTGGCGGGCAGGAACCGCGTGCCAAGACCCGCGACGGGAAAGATCGCGGTGCGGACGGGATTGGACATGAAAAGCCTCCTTCTGGGGGGAACGGTCTTGTTGCGCTGCAGTGCAGCAGGATAGGTCCTGGCGCAAAAATGTCAAAAAACGACATTTTGTTGTCGTTTTAAGTCATTCATGGCGCATAACCTCTGGGCGACTTGCTTGAAAAACCGGCATCTGGCGCATGATCGGGCAATGATTTGGCCCGCAAAACGGGGTGTTGGCTTCTTTTTGCACCCGCGGCATTGATTTTCGGCGCGCAAGATGCATCATTTACGACATGAATGGTCTGTAACCGACATGCCTGCGAGCCACGCATCTTGCGCTCGCCCCGCCCGTGATCGTGACCGCAACCCCGAGGACGACATGAAACAAGAGCCGCTTTCCGGCGACCCCTTGCCGTCGCACGCCCACCCCTACAGCCGCGCCGCCGTGATCGGGGCGGGGTCCTGGGGCACCGCGCTGGCCGCGACGCTGGCCCGTGGGGGCGTGGCGACCCGGCTCTGGGGCCGCGACCGTGCCGTGATCGACGAGATCAACCGCACCCGCCGGACCGAGCGGTTTCTGCCCGGCGTGCCTTTGCCCCAGGGTCTGCACGGCGTGCACCGGATGCAGGCCGCGCTGGAGGGGGCCGAGGTCGCGCTGATCGTCGTGCCCTCGCGCTCGGTCCGCTCGGTCGCGCGGGCCGTCGCGGAATATGCCCCGCCGGGCATGCCCGTCGCGGTCTGCGCCAAGGGGATCGAGGCGGAAACCGGCCTGTTGATGACGCAGGTCGCCGAAGAGGAGCTGGGTCGCCGCCCCGTCGGCTGCGTCTCCGGTCCGACCTTCGCGCGCGAAACGGCGTTGGGCCATCCGACCGCAGCCACGGTCGCCTTTCCCTTCAGCTATGCCGACCGCCTGACCCCCGCCGAGGCGCCCGCGGTGCGGCTGGCCGTGTCGCTTTCGACCGAAAGCTTTCGCGCCTATGTCTCGGACGACCTTGTCGGCGTCGAGATCGGCGGCGCGGTCAAGAACGTCATCGCCATCGCCTGCGGTGTCATGACCGGCGCGGGGTTCGCCGAGAACACCCGCGCGGCCCTCATCACCCGCGGCCTCGACGAGATGAAGCGGCTGGCCGAGGCCTTGGGCGGGCGCCGCGAGACGGTCACCGGCCTGTCGGGCATCGGCGACCTGACGCTGACCTGCTCCAGCCCGACCTCGCGCAACATGGCGCTGGGCCTGCAGCTGGGGCAGGGCACCCCGCGCGCCGCCTGTTTCGACGGCAAGCCCGTCGTGGTCGAGGGCGAGGTCAACGCAACTTCGGTCACCGACCTTGCCCGCCGCCTCGGGCTGCGCCTGCCGATCTGCGAGACCGTGCGCGCCATTCTTCACGAGGGCGCCGCGCCCGGTGACGCTTTCGCGGCCCTCTGGGCCCGGCCGATCGAGGCCGAACCAAGGGCGATGGACCTGTCCTTCGCCCATCCCGCAACCGACCAAGCCATTGCAACACTTGCAGAAAGGATCTCATGACCCGTCACGAAACCTTCGACGCCAATTCGATCGCAAATGCCGATTTCGTCCTCGCCACAGACCTAGATGGAACCTTCCTCGGCGGCTCGGACGAGGCGCGGAAAAAGTTCTATTCCTGGATCGAGGGGCAACGTGCGCGCGTCGGCCTGATCTTCGTGACGGGGCGTGACCCCGGCCATATCCGCGACCTGACGCGCAGGCGGGGCGTGCCGCGGCCGGATTTCGTCGTGGGCGACGTGGGCACCACCATCGCCGCGGTCGATGACGATCATTTCATCGTGCCGATCCCCGAACTGGAGGATGAGGTCGCCACGGCCTGGAACGATGCCGGCACCCGCGTGCAGGCCGCGCTGCGCAGCGTACCGGGTCTGACGCTGCAATCCACCGGCTTCCGCTACCGTGTCAGCTACGACATGGACCCCGCGACCTTCGACGCGCGCGCGCTGGATATCGTGGCGGGCCTCGGCCTCGACGGTCTGATTTCGGCGGATCGCTATTTCGACGTTCTGCCCAGGGATGTGAGCAAGGGGCCCTCGCTTTTGCGGCTGCTCACGCATCTGGGCATCGACAACCGCAAGGTGCTGGTGGCGGGCGACACGCTCAACGACCTGTCGATGCTGACCATGGGCCTGCCCGCCGTCGCCGTGGGCAATTCCGAGCCCGCGCTGATCGAGGCGCTGGACGGACACGCCCACGTTCACCGCGCCCGCGAAGAGGGTGTCGGCGGCATCGCCGAGGCGATCTTGCACCACAAGCTGTTCGTGTAAGGGGGGCGTTGAAATGGCATCGGAACTCGTCATCGTCTACCACCGTCAACCCTATGAAGAGGTGGAAGAAAACGGCAAGATCGTCTTTCGCGAGAACAAGAGCCCCAATGGCATCGTGCCGACGCTCAAGGGCTTTTTCGGGCGGGTGAACCACGGCGCGTGGATCGCGTGGAAACTGGCCGAAGACCCGGAAAACCCCGGTTTCGAGCAAAAGGTCGACATCAAGGACGACCACGGCAGCTATACCGTCTCGCGGCTGCCGCTGACCAACCACCAGGTGCGGGAATTCTACCATGTCTCCTCCAAGGAGGCATTCTGGCCGATCCTGCATTCCTTCAAGGAACGCTACAATTACGACCCCGTCGACTGGGAGAATTTCCAGGAGGTCAACCGCCTCTTCGCCGAGGCCGCCGCCGAAGAGGCCGCCGAGGGTGCGCTGGTCTGGGTGCATGACTACAACCTGTGGCTCGTGCCCGGCTACCTGCGCCAGATCCGGCCCGATCTGCGCATCGCCTTCACCCATCACACGCCGTTTCCGGCGGCGGACATGTTCAACGTGCTGCCCTGGCGCAAGCAGATCATCGAAAGCCTGCTGGCCTGCGACGACGTCAGCTTCCACATCCCGCGCTATGCGGCGAATTTCGTCTCGGTGGTGCGCAGCCTCTTCGATGTCGAGGCCTCGCATCGCGTGAAGGTGCCCGAGAAATGGTTCACCGAAGGCACCGCGCTGACCGAGCGCACGGTCCATGAGCGCATCACCTACGAGGGCCACGAGACCGGCGTCAGCGTCTGCCCATTGGGCGTCGCGGTGGATTACATCGAAAGCCGAGCGCGCACGCCCGAGACGGAACAGCGCGTCAAGGATATCTGGCGCGATCTGGGCCGGACCAAGCTGATCCTGTCGGTGGGCCGCACCGATTACACCAAGGGCGGCGCGCAGCAGCTGGAAAGCTTCGAGCGCATCCTCGAAACGCAGCCCGATCTGCGCGGCAAGCTGCGCCTGATGCATGTCTCGGTCGCGGCCAACCGCAACATGTCCTCCTACGAGGATATCCAGACCGAGATCGAACAGATCGCGGGCCGTATCAACGGCCGCTTCGGCACGCTGGAATGGCAGCCCGTGGCGCTGATCTCCCGCGCGATCCCGTTCGACGAGCTGGTGGCCTATTACCGCGCGGCCGATGTCGCGTGGATCACGCCGCTGGCCGACGGGATGAACCTCGTGTGCAAGGAATTCGTGGCCGCCCGCGTGGATTGCGACGGGGTTCTGGTGCTGTCGGAATTCGCCGGAGCCGCGGTGGAACTGGGCGATGCGGTCATCGCCAACCCGTTTTCCTACAAGGCGATGGACCACGCGATCCTCAAGGCGATCGAGATGGATGGCCCCGAACGCCGCCACCGGATGGAGCGCCTGCGCGCCGCGGTGCGCGACAACGATCTCGGCAAATGGGGGCCGGGCCGGCTGGGCGTTGCGCCGGGGCCCAAGCGCGCAGCCTGACGGGGCGGGGGCGCGCGACCCGGAATCGACTTGCAGCGCGCGCCTGCCAACCCTAGAAGACCTCAAATTTCGATGTGGCATTGGGCCGGACCGGACAGCGACACTGTTCGATCCGGCCCCGACTTTCGTGAGGATGCGATGCAGATCACCGAGACGCTGGCCGAGGGCCTCAAGCGCGAATACCAGATCACCATCACCGGCGCCGATCTCGACGCCCGCGTGACCGAGAAGCTGGCCGAGGCGCAGCCCGAAGTGGCGATGAAGGGCTTTCGCAAGGGCAAGGTGCCCATGGCGCTGCTGCGCAAGCAGTTCGGCCCCCGCCTGATGGGCGAGGCGATGCAGGAAGCCGTGGACGGCGCGATGCAGGGCCACCTCGACGACAGCGGCGACCGCCCGGCGATGCAGCCCGAGGTCAAGATGGTCAACGAGGACTGGAAAGAGGGCGACGACATCGTCGTCTCGATGGTCTACGAGAAGCTGCCCGAGATCCCCGAGATCGACTACAAGTCGATCAAGCTGGAAAAGCTGGTGGCCAAGCCCGCTGACGCCGAGATCGACGAGGCGCTCAAGAACCTCGCCGAGAGCGCGCAGAACTTCGACACCAAGAAGGGCAAGGCCGCCGATGGCGACCAGGTCGTGATCGACTTCGTCGGCAAGGTCGACGGCGAAGCCTTCGAGGGTGGCTCGGCCGAGGATTACCCGCTCGTGCTGGGCTCCGACAGCTTCATCCCAGGCTTCGAGGACCAGCTGATCGGCGTGAAGAAGGGCGAGGAAAAGGCCGTCGAGGTCTCTTTCCCCGAGGAATACGGCGCCGAGCACCTGGCCGGAAAGGCCGCGGTCTTCGACGTGACCGTGAAAGAGGTGAAAAAGCCCGTCCCGGCCGAGGTCGATGACGAGCTGGCCAAGAAATACGGCGCCGAAAGCCTCGAGGCGCTGAAAGGCCAGATCGCCGAGCGCATCGGCGCGGAATATTCCGGCGCCGCGCGGCAGGTGCTCAAGCGCAAGCTGCTCGACCAGCTCGACGCGCAGGTCTCGTTCGACCTGCCCCCGAGCCTCGTGGAGGCCGAGGCCGGCCAGATCGCGCACCAGCTGTGGCACGAGGAAAACCCCGACGTCCACGGCCATGACCACCCCGAGATCGAGCCCACCGACGAGCACAAGGCGCTGGCCGAACGCCGGGTGAAGCTGGGCCTGTTGCTGGCCGAGCTGGGCCAGAAGAACGAGGTCAAGGTCTCGGACGCCGAGATGACGCAGGCGATCATGATGCAGGCCCGCCAGTATCCGGGCCAGGAACGCGCCTTTTTCGAGTTCATCCAGCAGAACCAGCAGGCGCAGCAGCAGATCCGCGCGCCGCTGTTCGAGGACAAGGTCGTCGATTTCATCACCGAGCTTGCCGAAGTGACCGAGAAAGAGGTCACCAAGGACGAGCTGAAAGCCGCCGTGGACGCGCTCGAGGACGAGTGACGCCACGCCAGTCGGCACCTGCCTGATCGATCGGGGCGGTCCCAAGGGGCCGCCCCTTTTTCGTGGCGGACCCGTCCCGGATTCCGGGTCTCGCCGGTTTTTCTGGAACCGGCGGCTTCGCTTCGCTTAGGCTCATGTCACCGACAGGTCAGGGTTTCCGCAGTTCCGCTCTGTCACCCGCCACGGCTAGGCTCCGGCCGATGCCTTTTCGCCCGGACGCCGTGATCCGGGGGTTGCGCCAAATGTGGAAGGAACACATCATGCGTCTGTTTTATTTAAGTCTTTTCGGGGCGCTTGCCTGCAGCACCGCTGCGGTTGCGTGCCCCGCGTTGAACATGTCGAGCGGCGCGGTCAATTACGACGCCGCGCAACTTGCCAGCCCGCAGGCCGTGTCGCTGACGGCCGGCGGCGAGAATCGCCTCGAGCAATGCGGCCTCGGCATGCTGGGTTTCGGGCAGTTCCGATCGGTGCCGGATCATTCCTTCGTCGTGATGGGCCAGACGCCGGGCGACCTCGTGCTGGCCGTCACCTCGGACTGCGACGCGGCGATGCTGGTCAATACCGCCGACGGGCAGTGGCATTTCGACGATGATGCCAACGGCAATCTCGATCCGCGCCTGACGATCCCGGCGGGCGCGGCGCTCGACGGGCAGGTCGACGTCTGGATCGGCACCTTCGCGGGCGGCGAATGCGCGGCCACCCTCAATATCGCGCAGGCCGGTGCGGCGATGCCGCCCTCGGCGCCCGGTTTCGGGCCGATGGCCGCCGCGACCCCGCCCGATGCCGTGGCACCCGCGCCGCTGCCGGTGCCGCAGGGCACCGCACCGTCGGGGGGCGACATGCCGACCTTCTCGCTGGGGGGCAATACGGCGGTGCCGCAGCCCGTGGTGCCGCAGCAGCCCGCGCCGATGCCCGTCGAGACACCTCAGCCCGTGCCCGCACCCATGCCGGCCCCGGTGCCGGTGCCGACGCCGGTGCCCGCCCCGATGCCCGCTCCGGTTCCCGCGCCTGCCCCGATCCCGGCGGCGATCTGTCCGAACCCCAACCTCGTCGGCCCCTCGCTGAGCGTGACGGGCCCGCAGCTGATCTCAGGGCAGGCCTATGTCGCCCAGGTCGGCGGCCAGCATTCGATCGACGACTGCCCGGACATCGACGGCTGGGGCTACGCCGACGAGGCGCCCAGCTTCACCCTCACCATGTCGCAGATGACGGGCTACCAGTTCACCGCCGAGACCACGTCGGATTGCGACCCCACGATGATCATCCGCGATGCCTTCGGTCAGTGGCACTTCAACGACGACGGTCCCAACGGGCTTCAGCCGCAGCTGCAGATCGACGGGTCCGCGCTGGACGGGCGGGTCGATATCTGGGTCGGTTCCTTCGGAGGCAACACCTGCCAGGGCACCATCATCTTCCGCACCGCCGCGACCGCCGCGCCGATGCCGCAACCCGGTGGCGGCATGCCCGGCTGTCCGAACCCCGCGATGCAGGGGCCGGTCGTCAACACCACCGGGTCGGCGCTCTACAGCCCGACGGATTACCCGCTGATGGCAGGCGGGCCGACCGACCTGTCGACCTGCAGCCTGCCGATCTCGGGCTGGGGCTTTTTCTCGGCGGAGCCGAGCTACAGCTTCTTTCTGTCCGGCATGGAAGAGTATCGTCGGCTGGAGATCGAGGGCGAGTCGAGCTGCGACACCGTCATGCTCGTGCGCACGCCCGATGGCATGTGGTATTTCGACGATGACAGCAACGGCAACCTCAACCCGCTGATCAACATCGACAGCAGCGCCATGCTGAACGGGCGCGTCGATGTCTGGGTCGGCACCTATGGCGGCGGCACCTGCGCGGCCAGCATCGAGCTGGAGACCTCGCACAGCTGACCGGCCCTTCCATCCGGTCCGATCCCAGGACCCCGGGCGGCACTGCCGTCCGGGGTCTTGCGTTTCAACGCTTCGTTAATCCGCCTGCGGCACGATCGGCGCATGATGTCGCTGCGCCCGATCCTGATCCTCGTGCTGCTGGTCCTGGCCCCGGCGGGTCCGGTGCTGGCCTGCCCCGATGCGCTGGCCGTCCCGGCCCGGCACCATGCGATGACCGGGCGCGAGCTGTGGTCGCCCGATGTCTTCGTGCTGCAGGCAGGCGGCGATCGGGCGCTGTGGCCCTGCGGTTTCGGACGGTCGGGGCATGTCCGCGGGCCGCCCGATTTCGTGTTCACCCTCACGCGGATGCGGCGCTACGACCGGCTGCACCTGCGCGCCAACGCGCCGTGCGACACGGTCCTGCTGCTGCGCGACCCGCGCGGGCGCTGGTTCTTCGACGATGACAGCGGAACGGGGCACACCGCTTCGCTCAGCCTCGCCGCCCCGGTTGACGGGGCCTATGCCGTCTGGGTCGGCACCTACCGGCCCGAGCGCTGCGAGGCCCGCCTCACGCTCGAGACGTTCTGACCCGCCTCAACGCGAAAGCCGCATCAGCCGCGAGCGGTCGCCCTCGTCGGTGATGAACAGGACCGCCCCGTCATGGTCGAGCGCCACGTCGCGCACCCGGCCCACGCCCTCGGCCAGCCGCTCTTCGCCGGTGACCACGTCGCCCGCAAGGTCGAGCCGCACCACAGCCTGCGCGATCAGCCCGGCGGCCAGGATATCGCCCTGCCATTCGGGGAACATCGCGCCCTCGTAGAAGATCATGCCGCCCGGTGCGATCACCGGGTCCCAATAGTAGCGGGGCGGCACGAAATCGGGCGCATGGGCCGCGCGGCCCTCGCCGATCTCGCGGCCGTTGTAGTTCACGCCGTAGCTGACCACCGGCCAGCCGTAATTGCCGCCCGCCTCGATCAGGTTCAACTCGTCCCCGCCCGCCGGCCCGTGCTCCAGCGTCCAGAGCCGCCCGGTGGCGGGATCGACCGCCGCGCCCTGCAGGTTGCGGTGCCCGTAGCTGTAGAGCGTGGGCAGGGTGCCCGGCACATCGAGGAACGGATTGTCGGCGGGTGCAGCCCCCTCGGGCGTCACGCGAATGACGGCGCCGTAACCGGTCGCGGGGTCCTGCGCGCGGTCGGTGTGCCGCATCCGGTCGCCCGTGGTCAGCGCCAGCGTGCCGTCCGGCAGGGGCGTGACGCGGCTGCCGAAATGGCCGGGCATCATCGCGGGCGGGTCCTGCCGGAAGATCTCGGTCACGCCGGTCAGGGCCGACATGTCGGCCGAGAGCTCCGCACGGACGGCCGCCGTTGCGGACCGTCCCAGCCCTGCGGGGGCGGCCAGCGTCAGGTAAAGCCTGCGGCTGTCGGCGAAATCGGGGGCAAGCGCGATGTCGAGCAGCCCGCCCTGCCGCATCGCCACCACCTCGGGCACGCCCGAGATCGGGCCCGAAACGGTGCCATCGCGGGCGACATGGCGCAGCGTGCCGCCGCGCTCGGTCGCGAGGTAGCCCGCATCGCCCGGCAGCACCGCAAGGCCCCACGGCGCATCGAGCCCCTCGGCCACAAGGTCCAGCATGGGCGCGGGGTCGCTACGCTCTGCTGGCGCGCGGGCCTGTTCGGCAAAGGCGGGTGCGATGCCGGGGCGGTTCGGCGCGCCGTCGGGCCAGGGCTCGGCCAGCGCGGCGGGCGCGGTCAGCGTGGCGAGGCAAAGAAGGGCGAGGGCGCGGGGCATGTCGGGTCTCCGGTCAAAGGCGTTTGACCAAAAACATAGGCCGCACCCCGGCGGGATGCGGCCCTGTTGTCGTCACGACCCCGTGAGGGGGATTCGTATCAGGACTGAGCGTCTTCGTCCTGTGCGTCGCCGCGCGGGGCGGGGGCGTCGTCGTCGTCGTCCATCTGTGCCGCACCGATGTCGTCGAACAGCTCGGCGATCTCGAACTCGGCGGCGGCCTCTTCCTCGGCGGCCAGTTCCTGGATCGTCTTGCCCGACGCCTGCAGCTCGGCCTCTTCGGGCGAGCGGGCGACGTTCAGCACGATCGTGACCTCGACCTCGGGGTGCAGGACGACCTGAACGCTGTGCAGGCCCAGTTCCTTGATCGGGCTGGACAGCTGCACCTGCTTGCGGTCGACGCTGACACCGGCCTCGGTGGCGGCATCGGCGGCGTCACGGGTGGTGACCGAGCCGTAGAGCGCACCGGCGTCCGAGGCCGAGCGGATCACGACGAACTGCTGCCCGTCGAGCTTCTCGGCCAGCTTCTCGGCTTCTTTCTTGGTCTCGAGGTTGCGCGCCTCGAGCTGGGCCTTCTGCGCTTCGAACGCGGCCATGTTGGCCTCGTTCACGCGCATCGCCTTTTTCTGCGGCAACAGGTAGTTGCGCGCGTAGCCGTCCTTGACGGAGACCACCTCGCCCATCTGACCCAGCTTGGCCACGCGTTCCAGAAGGATCACTTCCATCGGTCTGCTCCTTACTTCACGGCATAGGGCAGAAGGGCCAGGAACCGCGCGCGCTTGATCGCCTGGGCGAGCTTGCGCTGGTTCTTGGCGCCGACCGCGGTGATGCGGGAGGGCACGATCTTGCCACGCTCGGAGATGTAGCGCTGCAGGAGGCGGGTGTCCTTGTAGTCGATCTTGGGGGCGCCTTCGCCCTCGAACGGATCGGACTTGCGACGGCGGAAAAACGGTTTGGCTGCCATGATTCTATCCTCTCTCAGCGACGCTCGCGGCGGCCGCCTTCGCGGTCGTCACGCTTCTGCATCTGGGCCGACGGACCTTCTTCGTGGGCGTCGACCTTGACGGTCAGGACGCGCATCACGTCGTCATGAAGGCGCATCAGGCGCTCCATCTCCTGCACGGCGTCCGAAGGGGCGTCGGTGCGGATATAGGCGTAATGGCCCTTGCGGTTCTTGTTGATCTTGTAGGCCATCGTCTTGACACCCCAATACTCGGTGTCGACGACGGTCCCGCCGTTGTCCTTGAGGATGGTGCCGAAGTGCTCGATCAGGCCCTCGGCCTGCGCGTTGGACAGGTCCTGACGCGCGATCATCACATGCTCGTAGAGAGGCATGGAAGCTCCTGTTCTGTTACGGGCGACTTTCAAAGGCCGGGCTGTTCGATCCCCGCCCCCCGGCCACGAGGGAGAGCGCCGATCACGTGTCATGCGACGGGGACCTGCGGCCTATAGCGCCCCGTCGATATGCGCGCAAGCCCCGCGCCGGGGATCCGGGCAGAACCGGGGCGAGCCCGTGGCGGTCGGCCGGAGATGCCAAAATTTCGCCACAATCAGGTATTATTGACCATGACAAGCGGTTGGGGGCCGTTTGAATTAGTATCGGGACATGATGGATACTGACCCAGCTTTGCGGCGACCACGGATGGCCCGAGGTCGGCTGGCTCTGCGTGCCTTCGCGGCGGACGACCGGGGCGCGTCCACGGTGGAGTGGATCGTGATCGCCGCCGTGGCGACGGGGCTGGGCCTCATGCTCCTGACGTCGGCGCAGGATTCGCTTGGCCGTTACAGTGCGGATGTCCGCACCGAGGTGCAGGGCAACACCTTCGACGCCGAATGGGCGCGCGACCTCCCCGTCCAGATGGACTGAGCGGGGACACATCTGCATCGGACCCTGCGACCGTGTCGGGGTGTCGACGGGCCGCGCGCAGTGCGTTGCGGATTTCACATCCGTTCCCAAAAGCTGCCGCATTTCAAACATGAGTCGAAATTAAACGATTGTCGGGCATCTGCGTTTGGGGTCGCCGGACAGAGGAAGATTTTGATGTTGTGTCGCAAGAATGAGTTCAAGGCGTCGCTGCAGCGATTCCGCTCGGAGGAAGACGGAGTTGCGACGATGGACTGGATCCTGATGTGCTGCGGCGCGACCGCGGCCGGGATCATGACGCTCAACTGGTCGCAGCAGTCTCTCGGCCGTTACAATGCCGATGTCCGAAACGAACTTCAGGCGCCGTATTTCCAGACATCCTGGACCCAGCAGCTCGCCATCCCGCCCGAGGAATACTGGAGCGACCAGAACCCGATCGTTCCCGATCCCACGGCGGGCGGTTCCGGCAACGAGACCATCACGACGGTGTCGAACGGCAACGGGAACAACGGCCACGGCAATGATGCCGACGGATGCGACGCGTCCAATCCGGGCAACAACCCCAATTGCGCCGGCGACACCACCGATGACGACGGGACGCCCGGCAACAGCGGGACCAACAACAACGGCAACTCCAATGCCGGCAATACCGGCAACACCGGCAACACAGGCGGCGGCGGCGGGGGCTCGACCACGACTGTCGTGACCACCCAGAGCGCGATCGCGGTCACCAATGCCAGTTTCGAGTCGACCAGCCACGGCGTTGGCGGGTGGTCGCCGGGCGTGCCGGGATGGTCCATCGACACGACCTGGGGTGCCGATGTCGGTGACTTCAACCCGGGACAGTGGGGGATCGACACGTCGACCGTCACCGGCGACAACGTCGCCTATCTCTACCATGATGGCGGCAACAACAGCGCCACCATGTGGCAGACCTTCTCCGAGACCTACACCGCCGGCAACACCTACGAGTTCGCGGTCGATATCGGTGACGGCGACTACAGCTTCAGCGGCAACCTGCCTTATGAGCTGAACATTTTCGCGGGGTCCACGCTGATCGGAACGGCCAGCGGTTCGACCGGGGATATCGACGCGCTTGCGACCGCCACGGTCACCTCGACCGCAAACAACCCCGCGCTCAACGGTCAGCCGATCACCTTCCAGATCGTGCACCCGGCAGGGTCCGGCGGCGACCTTCTGGTCGACAACGTGCGCGGCACGGTCACCACGCAGACCACCGTGACCACGCCCTCCGGCATCTCGCCGGTGCCCGTCGCCCAGCTTCAGCCGATCCCGCCGAATGCGACGGTGATCGATCTGGGCACGAAGCAGATCACGCCCGGCTACGGCGATGACGTCTTTTCCGATTGGATCAACGCCGCCCAGATCGGCATCCCGATGCCGGCCGAGTTCGTGATGTACGGCACCGGCAACCCGACCGGTCTGACGGCGGGCGGTTCCCGCGAGCCCAGTGGCACAATCCAGTGGGGCGCGCAGATCATGGTCGATGTGCCGCCCTGCGGCGGCAGCCGCGAGGTGCAGATGTTCCTCAATGGCGGTGAAGTGGTGCTGACCTTCGAGGTCGAGCGTCCCGAATGGCCGTCGAACTGGGGCTCTCCTCCGGCCAACTGCGGCTGAACCGGAGCGCCGGCCCCGCGCCGGCGTCCCGGATGCAGCGGCATGGCGGACGATTGCGTCGCGCGCATCGCTGCGTTACCTCCCGTCGCGCGGTCCCGTTGAGTGGGCCGCCAGGACGGGAGCCGCCATGACCATCGCCTTCATCTTTCCGGGGCAGGGTGCCCAGACCATCGGAATGGGCCGAGACCTGGCCGAGGCCTACCCCGCCGCGCGCGCGGTCTATGACGAGGTCGACGCGGCACTGGGCGAGCGCCTGTCGGCGCTGATCTGGGAGGGCGAGCAGGACGCGCTGACGCTGACGCGCAACGCGCAGCCCGCACTGATGGCGACCTCGATGGCGGCGATGGCCGCGCTGAAGGCCGAGGGCGTCGAGGTGACCGCGGCGGCCTGTGTTGCGGGCCATTCGCTGGGCGAATATTCCGCGCTGGCGGCGGCGGGCGCGCTGAGCCTTGGGGATGCCGCGCGCCTCTTGCGGTTGCGCGGCGAGGCGATGCAGGCCGCGGTGCCCGCAGGCGAAGGCGCCATGGCGGCGCTGCTGGGCCTCGATTTCGAGGCCGTTTCAGCCATCGCCGCCGAGGCGGCAGCCGACGGCGTCTGCGCCGCGGCCAATGACAACGACCCCGCGCAGGTGGTGATCTCGGGCGACCGCGCCGCGGTCGAGCGCGCGGTGGAAATCGCCAAGGTGCAGGGCGCGAAACGCGCCGTGATGCTGCCCGTGTCCGCCCCCTTCCATTGCAGCCTGATGCAGCCCGCGGCGGAGGCGATGGCGGCGGCCCTGTCCGAGGTGGCGTTCCGCGCGCCCGCCGTGCCGCTGGTGGGCAACGTGACGGCCGAGGCCTCGACCGACCCCGACGCGATCCGCGCGCGGCTGGTCGAGCAGGTGACGGGCCGGGTGCGCTGGCGTGAAAGCGTGACCTTCATGGCCGCACATGGCGTGACCGAGACATGGGAGATCGGCGCGGGCAAGGCGCTGTCCGGCATGGTCAAGCGCATCGACCGCGCGGTTGCGACCCGCACGGTCGGCACGCCCGCGGAGGTTCAGGCCGCATCGGAGGCGTTTGGCGATGTTTAGGCGTCTTGCGATCCTTCTGGGTGTCGTCGTCGCGCTGGGCGCGGGCGGTGCCGCGCTGATCCGGCTGGCCGAAAGCGGCGCGACCGAATTCGTGGTCGAGGGCGACACGCTGACGATCTCGGGCCCGGTCTCGGGGGCGGCGACCGAGCGGCTGGAGCGGCTGCTGGAGCAGACGCCGGGACTGAGCCGCGTGGTGCTGGGCGATCTGCCGGGCACCGATGACCTGAGCTGGCTGGTGGGCATGGGCTATCTCATCCGCAACGCGGGGCTGGAGACCGTGGCCGAGGGCGAGATCGTCAATGACGCGATCTTGCTGTTTGCCGCGGGCGAGCCGCGGGTGATGGGCGAGGGCCGGCTGGTGCTGCGCTCGGACGCGATGGCGCGGCGGCTGGGCCAGCCGGTCGACCGGCGCCCGTCCGCCACGGCCGAGCGGGCGCGCTACCTCGAGCGGGTTCTGGGCGACGCGGCCCTGGCCGAGTTCGAGGCGGAGATGCGCGGCAGCCGCGACGAGCATGTGATGAGCGGCGACGAGATGCGGCGCTTCGGTCTGCTGGACGGGCTGTGAGTGCTGCGGGATCATTGAGGAAGGAACGGGGAATATGTTCGATCTGACGGGAAAATCTGCGCTGGTCACCGGCGCATCGGGTGGCATCGGCGCGGAGATCGCGCGCGCCCTGCACGGGGCGGGCGCCACGGTGGGCCTGTCGGGCACGCGGGTGGACCCGCTCGAGGCGCTGGCGGCGGAGCTGGGCGGGCGGGCGCATGTTCTGCCCTGCAACCTCGGGGATGCCTCGGCGGTCGAGGCGCTGCCGAAACAGGCGGTCGAGGCGATGGGGTCGGTCGATATCCTGGTCAACAACGCAGGCATCACGCGCGACAACCTCTTCATGCGGATGTCGGACGAGGAATGGGCGCAGGTGATCGAGGTCAATCTGACCTCGACCATGCGGCTGTGCCGCGGCGTGTTGCGCGGCATGATGAAGGCGCGCTGGGGGCGGATCGTGAATATCGCCTCGGTCGTGGGCGCCACGGGCAACCCCGGCCAGGGGAATTACGCGGCCAGCAAGGCCGGGATGGTCGGCATGTCGAAAAGCCTCGCCTACGAGGTGGCCAGCCGCGGGATCACGGTGAACTGCATCGCGCCGGGCTTCATCGAGACGGCGATGACCGACAAGCTGAACGAGGACCAGAAAGGCAAGATCCTGGGGCAGATTCCGGCGGGTCGCATGGGCACGCCCGGCGAGATCGCCGCGGCCGCGGTCTATCTCGCGAGCCCCGAGGCGGGCTACGTGACGGGGGCCACGCTGCATGTGAACGGCGGCATGGCGATGATCTGATCGCGCATGCCGTTGCGTCAGCCTGCGCCGGGAAAGGCAGTTGCCATGGCCGTGGTGTATGCTATAGGCGGCGCAGATTTCGCCGGGGGCTGAGCTTTTCGGCGGGGGAGGCGGGCAGTGCCTGCGCGCGCCCCATGAGCGCCCGAGGGCAGAACGTGAAACGAAGGCGCCGAAAGACGAGCGGGGCCGAGATAGAACGAGGATTGAGATGAGCGACATCGCAGAGCGCGTGAAGAAGATCGTGGTCGAGCACCTGAGCGTGGAAGAGGACAAGGTGACGGAAAACGCCTCGTTCATCGACGACCTGGGCGCGGACAGCCTCGATACGGTCGAGCTGGTCATGGCCTTCGAGGAAGAGTTCGGCATCGAGATCCCCGATGACGCGGCCGAGACGATCCAGACCTTCGGCGACGCGGTCAAGTTCATCAAGGACGCGCAGTAAGCGTCTTTGGATCGAATGATCCGGGCGGCCCCTGCAGCGATGCGGGGGCCGTTTCGCATTCGCGGGGCCAGGGGTTTCGCCGCGCTGCGCGCGTCGACCCGGGCGATTTTCGCAGGCGAAAATCGCGGGGGGCCCGGTGGCGGGCGTCGGTGCCCTTGATGCGATGACCGCGCCTGGTGGCCGATGTCGGAGGCCTCCGGCGGGCATATTTGTAGAACGAAGATGCAGGCGGTGTCGGCTTCGTGCCGATGGGCGCGCGTCTGGCGGCGAGGGATTGCACCCGGGGCGGTCTGCGCGGTATCAGGACGTTCAGGTCAAGGGGCTGCAAGACAAGGGGTTCGGGGCATGCGTCGAGTGGTTGTGACGGGGCTGGGGCTGGTGACGCCGCTGGCCTCGGGCGTCGAGGCGACATGGTCGCGTCTTCTGGCGGGGCAATCGGGCGCGGGTACGATCACGCGCTTCGATGCGAGCCATCTGGCCACGACCTATGCCTGCGAGCTGCCGCGCGGCGATGGCAGTGACGGGACGTTCAACCCCGACCAGTGGATGGAGCCCAAGGAGCAGCGCAAGGTCGACGAGTTCATCCTCTACGGGATGGCCGCCGCCGTGCAGGCGGTCGAGGATTCGGGCTGGATGCCCGAGGGGACCGAGGACCGCGAGCGCACGGGCGTTTTGATCGGGTCTGGGATCGGCGGGTTGTCGTCGATTGCCGACACGTCGATCACGCTGAAGGAAAAGGGGCCGCGGCGGGTGTCGCCCTTCTTCGTGCCGGGCGCGCTGATCAACCTGATCTCGGGGCAGGTTTCGATCCGCTACGGGTTCAAGGGGCCGAACCATGCGGTCGTCACGGCCTGTTCGACGGGCGCGCATGCCATCGGGGATGCCGCGCGGCTGATCCAGTGGGGCGACGCGGACGTGATGATCGCGGGAGGCGCGGAAAGCCCGATCTGCGAGATCGGCATCGCGGGGTTCAACGCCTGCAAGGCGCTGTCGACCAAGCGCGGGCATGAGCCGGAGAAGGCGTCGCGGCCCTGGGACAGCGACTCGGACGGGTTCGTCATGGGCGAGGGCGCGGGGGTCGTGGTGCTGGAGGACTACGAGCACGCCCGCGCGCGGGGTGCGAAGATCTACGCCGAAATCCTGGGCTATGGCCTGTCGGGGGATGCCTATCACATCACGGCGCCGCCGCCCGATCACGAGGGCGCCGAGCGCGCGATGCGGGCCGCGCTGAAGCGGGCGGGGCTGGAGCCGTCGGCGATCGATTATGTCAATGCACATGGCACGTCGACCATGGCGGACACGATCGAGCTGGCCGCGGTGGAGCGGCTGATGGGGGATCATGCGGGCAAGGTCCTGATGTCCTCGACCAAGTCGGCCACCGGGCACCTGCTGGGGGCGGCGGGGGCGATCGAGGCGATCTTCTCGATCCTCGCGATCCGCGACCAGGTGGCGCCGCCGACGATCAACCTGGACACGCCGGCCGCCGAGACGGCGATCAACCTCTGTGCCAACGCGGCGCAGACGGGGGAGATCAACGTGGTGCAGTCCAATTCCTTCGGCTTCGGCGGCACCAACGCCTGCCTGATCATGGGACGGGTCTGACCGCCGATGTGGAAGAGCATCGCCGCCAACGGGATGAGTTTCCTGATCATCGTGTTCATCGCGCTGGCGGGGGCGATCGCCTGGGGCCAGCGCGAGTTTCGCGCGCCCGGGCCGTTGACGGAGGCGACGTTCTTCGAGGTGCCGCGGGGGGCGACGCTCAGGCGTGTGTCGGAGGACCTGGCGCAGGCGGGCGCGGTTTCCTCGGCGGTTTTGTTCCGGCTGGGCGCGGATTACGCGGGCATGGGCGACCAGCTGCGCTTCGGGAATTACGAGATCCCGGCGGGTGCCTCGATGGAGGAGGTGCTGGAGATCGTGACGGCCGGAGGGCCATCGCAGTTCCGCTACACCGCGACCTACGTCCTGCGGCTGGCGGGCACGGGCGAATTGCGCCTGCGCGAGCGGGTGCCGGGCACGGGCGAGATCGTGGCACTGGCGGATTTTGCCTATGAGGAGGGCGTGCCGGAGGTCTATTCCGACCTCGTGGAGAGCGGGACGCCGATGGTCTACCGCCTGTCGGTGCCCGAGGGGCTGACCAGCTGGCAGATCGTGGAAGGGTTGCGGATGGCCGATTTCCTGTCGGGCGAGATCGCCGAGGTGCCGCCTGAAGGCTCGCTTGCGCCCGACACGTTCGAGGTGCGGCGCGGGCAGGACCGGCAGGAGATCCTAGACCGGATGCAGGCGTCGCAGGCGGAGTTCCTGGCCGCGGCCTGGGCGAACCGGCAGGACGGGCTGCCGCTGGCCAGCCCGGAGGAGGCGCTGATCCTGGCCTCGATCATCGAGAAGGAGACCAGCGTGCCCGACGAGCGGGGACGGGTTTCGAGCGTCTTCGTCAACCGGCTCAACCGGGGGATGCGGCTGCAGACCGACCCGACGGTGATCTATGGAATCACCGAAGGGCGCGGCGTTCTGGGGCGGGGGATTCGCGCAAGCGAGCTGCGCGCGGAGACGCCGTGGAACACCTATGTCATCGACGGGCTGCCGCCGACGCCGATCGCGAACCCCGGGCGGGCGGCGATCGAGGCGGCCGTGAACCCCGACGACACGCCCTTCATCTTCTTCGTGGCGGACGGGACAGGTGGGCATGCCTTCTCGGAAACTCTTGAAGAACATAACAGAAATGTCGCCATCTGGCGGCGGATCGAGGCCGAGCGCGCGGCGGAGAGCCAGTGACCCCGTCGGGTGGTGTTAACGGTCCGTAAACGCCAGATCGCGCGTTAACCTATTGTAAATAAAAAACTTCTTGACCCGGCGAACGGTCCATGGCATCCCTTTGGGCATGCTGGAAGACATGGGTGAGGCGGCCCGGGGGTGACCCCGAGGGCCGCTTTTTGCGTCGGGTAAGGGAGGCGCGACCCATGCCCCCATGTGCTGCTCGTGACCGGGGATGATTTCGGACACGAGGGTTATTTTATGACCGATTTTCAATGTGATGACGACCTCGCCCACACCGAGCGAACGGTGGTGCGGGCGTGGAAGGCGCTGGAGACGGCGGTGGCGGTGTTGGAGAGCGCCGTGGATGCCGCCAAGGCGCCGGGTGCTGTTGATGCGAGCGAGATGGTCAAGGATGTGAAGGCGGTGAATGCGGCCTTCCTCTGGGCCATGCAGCAGGAGGGCAAGGCGCGTGACGCAGGAAGCCAGAGATTTGGGCGAGGCGGAGGGGGACAGCCCCTCGACCTCGAGGCCGCGCGGGCCGAGGTCGAGTTCCGACTGGCTTGCCTGCGCGGGGCCGGAGGTGACGGAGCGGTTCCTTGCGAGCCTGAGTGATCCGGCTCTGGCGGCCTTGCCATACCTGTTCGAGTTCTGGGCCCTGCCGCACCAGTTGCCGCCCGAGGGTGATTGGCTGACGTGGATCGTGCTGGGCGGTCGCGGTGCGGGCAAGACGCGGGCCGGGGCCGAATGGGTCCGGTCGATGGTCGAGGGGCCGACGCCCGGGGCGCCGGGGCGTGCCCGCCGGGTGGCGCTGGTGGGCGAGACCTATGACCAGGCGCTGGCGGTGATGGTGAAGGGGGAGAGCGGGCTTTTGGCCTGCTCTCCGCCGGACCGGGTGCCGAAGTGGATCGCGGGCGAGCGGCGGCTGGAATGGCCGAACGGGGCGGAGGCGCGGCTCTATTCCGCGCATGACCCCGAGGCTTTGCGGGGCCCGCAGTTCGACGCGGCCTGGGCCGATGAGTTGGCGAAATGGCCCAGGGCGCAGGAGACATGGGACATGCTGCAGTTCGGGCTGCGGCTCGGGCAGCATCCGCGGCAGGTGGTGACGACGACGCCGCGCAACGTGGGCGTGCTGAAGGGCATCCTCGCGCGCGACAGCACGGTGGTGACGCAGGCCGCGACCGAGGCGAACCGGGCGTTCCTCGCGCCCAGTTTCCTGCGGGAGATCCGGGCGCGCTACGGCAACCAGCGGCTGGGGCGGCAGGAGCTGGACGGAGAGCTGCTGGAGGATGCGGAGGACGCGCTGTGGACGCGGAGCGCAATCGACGCGCTGCGGGTGACCGAGGCGCCCGAGGGGGCGCGGGTGATCGTGGCGGTCGATCCGCCGGTGACGGGGCATGCGGGGTCTGATGCCTGCGGAATCGTGGTGGTGGCCGTGGTGGAGCGCGGCGCGCCGCATGACTGGACGGCGGTGGTGCTGGAGGATGCGAGCGTCGCGTCGGCCAGCCCCACGGCATGGGCCGAGGCCGCGGCGGCGGCCTATCACCGGCATGGTGCAGCGCGGATGGTGGCCGAGGTGAACCAGGGCGGCGACCTGGTCGGCACGCTGATGCGGCAGGTCGATCCGCATGTGAACTTCCGACCGGTGCGGGCGAGCAAGGGCAAGACGGCGCGGGCGGAGCCTGTGGCGGCGCTCTATGAGCAGGGGCGGGTGCGGCACCTGGGCGTTCTGGGGGCGCTGGAGGACGAGATGTGCCTGCTGACGCTGAGGGGATATGAGGGCACCGGCAGCCCCGACCGGCTGGACGCGCTGGTCTGGGCGGTGACCGAGGGGCTGCTGCTGCCGGCGGCGGCCAGTCTGAGGCCGCGGGTGCGGGGCCTTTAGCGACGTTTTCGCGGATCTACAGTGATTTGGCCGGGACGGCCGTGACCACGCGCCCCGCAACGGGCGGTGAGGTCTTTATCCATGACTTGAAGAAAGGCGCGCATGATGTTGGAATTCCTGCGAAAGAGTTCTGCCCCCAGCCCCGAGCGCAAGGCCTCGGCAAGTGCAAGGATCGTGGCCTGGGGCAGCGCGGGCCGCGTCGCCTGGAGCCCGCGGGACACGGTTTCGCTGACGCGGAACGGGTTTCAGGGCAACCCGGTGGGGTTCCGCGCCGTCAAGCTGATCGCCGAGGCGGCGGCGGCCTTGCCGGTTGTCTGCCAGGACGCCGGGCGGCGTTACGAGACACATCCGGTGCTGTGCGTGCTCAACCGGCCGAACCCGGCGCAGGGGCGTGCGGACCTGCTGGAGGCGGCCTATGCGCAGCTGATGCTGTCGGGGAACGCCTATCTGGAGGCGGTCTTGTCCGAGGCGGGGCTGGCGGAGTTCCACGTGCTGCGGTCGGATCGGATGAGCCTTGTTCCCGGCAGTGATGGCTGGCCCGCGGGCTACGACTATGTCGTGGGGGCGAAGCGGCATCGTTATGCCGCTGATATCATTTGTCATATCAAGACGTTCCATCCGCAGGACGACCATTACGGGCTGGCGCCGCTGCAGGCGGCGGCGACGGCCCTCGATGTGCATAACGCGGCGGCGCGGTGGTCGAAGGCGCTGCTCGACAATGCGGCGCGGCCCTCGGGGGCGATCGTCTATCGCGGCGTCGATGGCGGCGGGACGATGAGCGAGGACCAGTTCGAGCGGTTGCAGAGCGAGCTGGAGACGCATCACCAGGGCGCGCGGAACGCGGGGCGCCCGATGCTGCTGGAAGGGGGGCTGGACTGGAAGCCGATGGGCTTTTCGCCCTCGGACATGGAGTTCCAGAAGACCAAGGAGGCGGCAGCGCGGGACATCGCGCTGGCCTTCGGGGTGCCGCCGATGCTGCTGGGCATTCCGGGGGACGCGACCTATGCCAACTATGCCGAGGCGAACCGGGCCTTTTACCGGCTGACGGTGCTGCCCTTGGCGCAGAAGGTGCTGGCGCAGATGGCCGGGTGGCTGTCAGGGCTGACCGGTGATGTCGTTGATCTTGCACCCGATCTTGACCAGGTGCCGGCGCTGGCCGCCGAGCGCGAGGCGCAGTGGCGGCGCGTGGCCGAGGCCGATTTCCTGACCGAGGCGGAGAAGCGCCGGATGCTCGGGCTGCCCGAGCGGCCGGAGGGCGCATGAGTGAGCAGGAGCGGGGCGGGTCGCGCTACCTGTATGCGCCGTTCGACGCGGCGAACGCGCGGATCGAGGCGAACGAGCGGGTCCAGGACGAGCGCTGGCAGGCGCTGACGTTTCGGCTGGAGGCGATCGAGGCGGCGCTGGAGCGGCTGGAGCGGCGGCTGTGGCTGGCGGTGTTCGGCGTGGTCTCGGTGATCCTGGCGCAGGGGATAAGCGAGCTGATCCAGGTGAATGGTGCGGGATAGGGACATGACATGAAAGACTTTTTGCCAAGCGGGTTGGAGACGAAATTCGTCCGGTTCGATGCCGAGGCGCTGTCCGTCACGAAGGGCCGCGAGATCGCGGGCTACGCGAGCCTCTTCGGGGCCTGCGACCAGGGCGGTGACGTTGTGGAGGCGGGCGCCTATGGCGCGAGCCTGGCACGCCTGGCGGCCAGCGGGCGGCGGGTGAAGATGCTGTGGCAGCACGACCCGGCGGAGCCCATCGGCATCTGGGACGAGGTGCGCGAGGACGCGCGGGGCCTCTACGTGAAAGGGCGCCTTCTGAAGGAGGTGGCCCGCGCGCGGGAGGCGGCGGCGCTGATCGAGGCGGGGGCGATCGACGGGCTGTCGATCGGGTATCGCACGCTCAGGGCGACGAAGGACAAGCAGGGGCGCAGGCTCCTGTCGGAGGTGGAGCTTTGGGAGGTGTCGCTGGTGACCTTTCCGATGCTTCCCGAGGCGCGGGTCGCGCCCGAGGCCGCGGAGGCCAAGGGGGCGGACGACCTGCGTGACCTGGCGCGTGCGTTCGAGGACGCCCGGGCCAAGCTGGCGGCGCGCGAGCCCCGCTGACCCCAACCAACCAGATCGAAGGTGATGGAGATGACCGAGACCCGATCCGGGGCGGCGGACAAGCCCCCTACGGCCCAGGCCCCGATTGTCGAAGTGAAGGAGGCCCTTGGCGGTTTCCTGAGCGAGTTCAATCGGTTTCAGGACGATATGAATGCAAGACACCAGAAGCAGGAAGAGCGTATTGCCATGCTGACCACGAAGACCATGACCCATGCCCGCCCGGCGCTGTCGGCCGAGATCGACCGGGCCGCGCCGCACAAGAAGGCGCTGTCGACCTACCTGCGCAACGGCGACGACGACGCGCTGCGCGGCGTCGAGCTGGAGCACAAGGGGCTGAACACCGCGGTGAACGCCGAGGGTGGCTATCTCGTCGATCCGCAGACGGCGGAGGCGATCCAGTCGGTGCTGCGCTCTGGCTCGAGCCTGCGCGCGGTGGCCAATGTCGTGCAGGTGGAGGCGACGTCCTTCGACGTGCTGATCGACACGACGGACACCGGCGCGGGCTGGGCCGATGAGGTGACCGACACGACCGAGACCGCGGCGCCGCAGATCGAGCGCATCTCGATCCCGCTGCACGAGCTGTCGGCGATGCCCAAGGCGTCGCAGAGACTGCTGGACGACGCGGCCTTCGATGTCGAGGGCTGGCTGGCGGGCCGGATCGCGGACAAGTTCGCACGATCCGAGGCCGATGCCTTCATCAACGGCGACGGGTCGGGCAAGCCGCGCGGCCTGCTGAGCGGCCTCGCCCTGCCCAATGCGGCCTGGAGCTGGGGCACGTTGGGCTATGTCGCCACCGGAACGGCGGGTGATTTCGATGCGACCAACCCCGCCGATGCGATCGTCGACCTGGTCTATGCGCTGGACGCGCGTTACCGCGCCAACGCGACCTTCGTGATGAATTCCAAGACCGCGGGCGCGGTGCGGAAGATGAAGGATGCGGACGGTCGGTTCCTGTGGTCTGACGGTCTGGCCGCCGGAGAGCCCGCGCGCCTGATGGGCTACCCGGTGCTGATCGCCGAGGACATGCCCGATATCGCATCCGATGCCACGGCCATCGCCTTCGGCGATTTCCGCGCGGGCTACACGGTTGCCGAGCGGCCCGAGCTGCGGGTGCTGCGCGATCCGTTCAGCGCCAAGCCCCATGTCCTGTTCTACGCCACCAAGCGCGTCGGCGGCGCGATCTCGGACTATGCGGCGATCAAGCTGATGAAGTTCGGCCTGTCCTGACGCCTTTCGGGCCAGTCAGGAAGAACCCCGTCCCGTGCCCTGACCGGGGTGCGGGGCGGGCGGGGCGGTGGGCCGTGCGCGATCCGGCTGCGCGTCTCTCCGCTCGAGCAGCGCGGGCGGCGCACCGTCCCACTTGGTTTGCGGCAGGATTTTCGGAGACATACCCATGATGATGGTCGAATTGACCTCGGTGCCCGGTGCGGCCTTGCCGGTGAGCGAGCTGGCCGAGCATCTGCGGCTGGCCCGCGGCTTCAGCGATGACGGCAGCCAGGATGCCTCGCTGGAAAGCTGCCTGCGGGCGGCGCTCTCGGCGATCGAGGCGCGGATCGGCAAGGCGCTGTTCGAGCGGCGCTTCGCGCTGACGCTGATGGCGTGGCATGACGCGGATGCCCATGTGCTGCCGTTGGCGCCGGTGGTGGCGGTGGACAGTGTGAAGCTGATCACGCGGGCCGGCGCCGAGACGCTGGTGGCGCCAGAGGTCTACGTGCTGCGGCCCGACCGGCATCGGCCGGTGCTGGCGGCGGCGGGGTCCAAGCTGCCCTCGCCGAGCCAGGGCGGGACGATCGAGGTGGAGTTCACGGCCGGGTTCGCGGGCGACTGGGCGGGGCTGCCGGCGGATCTGAAGCAGGCGGTGCTGATCCTGGCGGGCGAATTCTGGGGGCAGGAGATGGCCGCCGAGACGGGCATCCCGTTCTCGGTCTCGGTGCTGCTGGAGCCGCACCGGCCCTTGCGGTTGCGGGGGGCGGGCGCATGAGCGGGCCCGCGATGACGCGGCGGCTGGTGCTGGAGGCGCCCGAGCGGGTGGCCGATGGCGCGGGCGGTTTCAGCGAAACATGGGTCGCGCGGGGCCATGTCTGGGCTGCGGTAGAGGTGCGCGGTGCGGGCCGCGAGGTGGACCAGGCGGCACGGCTGCAGCTGAAGATCACGATGCGGGCAGTGCCCGTGGGGGCGGAAGCGCGGCCCACGGCGGCGATGCGGTTCCGGGAGGGGGCGCGGCTTTACCGGATCGAGGCGGTCCATGAGAGCGACGCGACGGGGCGCACGCTGACCTGTTTCGCGGTCGAGGAGGTGGGGCGATGAGCTATGGCAGTGCGGCCGCCCTGCAGGAGGCGGTTTTCGCGGCGCTGACGGGGGATACGGCGGTGGCCTACCTTTCGGGCGGCGCGATCCATGACGCGCTTCCGCCCGGTCCGGTTCCGCCGCTTTACGTGGCGCTGGGGCCCGAGCGGGTGCGCGATGTCTCGGACGGGACGGCAGGGGGTGCGGTGCACCTGTTCCCGGTCACGGTGGTGAGCGAAGGCGCGGGTTTTGGCGGGGCGAAGGCCCTGGCCGCCGCGATCTCGGACGCGTTGGACGGGGCGGCGTTGAGCCTGTCGCGGGGGCGGCTGGTGAGCCTCGCGTTCCAGCGGGCGCGCGCCCGCCGGGTCACTGGCGGGCGGGAGATCGAGCTGTGGTTTCGCGCCCGCGTGGATCAGGACGCGTGAGCGTCGTCTGGCAACTGACTGACAATATTGGAGTTTGGAAATGGCGGCGCAGAGCGGCAAGGACCTTTTGGTGAAGGTCGACATGGACGGGAATGGCGTGTTCGAGACGCTGGCGGGGCTGCGGGCCACGCGGCTGAGCTTCAACGCGGAACAGGTGGATGTGACGAGCCTTGAGTCTGCCGGGGGCTGGCGGGAGCTGCTGGCGGGCGCGGGCGTGAAATCGGCGGCGATCTCGGGCTCGGGCATCTTCCGGGATGCGGCGACGGACGAGCGTGCGCGGCAGATCTTCTTCGACGGGGCGACGCCGGGGTTCCAGGTGGTGATCCCGGATTTCGGCATCGTCGAGGGCGCGTTCCAGATCACGGGCATCGAATACGCCGGCACGCATGACGGCGAGGCGACCTACGAGATGTCGATGGCCTCGGCCGGTGCGCTGGTCTTCACGGCGATCTGAGGGATGGCTGCGGGCGCGAACCCCTGGGCGGGCGAGGTGGTGCTGGTCGTCGATGGCGAGCGGCGGCGTGCCAAGCTGACGCTGGGCGCGCTGGCCGAGCTGGAGGCGCGGCTGGAGGCCGACAGCCTGGCCGATCTCGTGGCGCGGTTCGAGGGCGACGCCCTGCGGGCGCGGGACGTCCTGATGCTGGTTTGCGCGGGGCTGAGGGGCGGCGGATGGGAGGGCGACCTGCCCGACCTTCTGTCGGCCGAGATCGAGGGCGGGCCGCTGGAGGCGGCGCGGGTGGCGGCACGGCTGCTCGCGCTGGCGTTCCGGGTGCCGGAATGAGCGCGGGCTTCGACTGGCCCGCGCTGATGCGGGCGGGGCTGCAGGGGCTGGGGCTTGCCCCCGCGGTGTTCTGGGCGCTGACGCCCGCGGAACTGCTGATGATGCTGGGCGAGGGCGATGGCGCCGCCCCGATGGGGCGCGACCGGCTGGAAGCGCTGGCGGCCCGGTTTCCCGATGTGACCACGAAGGAGAGCGGCGATGGCCGAGACGGATGAGGGCATGGCGGCGCTGGAGGCGCAGATCGCCGAGCTGGAGGTGAGCCTGTCGGGGGCGACGAGCATGGCGGCGGCCTTCCAGTCGGAGCTGCGGGGGATGCAGGAGACGATGCTGTATACCGGGCGCGAGGTTCAGGGGATGAGCCGCGCGATCGGGGGCGGCTTGCGGCGCGCGTTCGACGGGGTGGTGTTCGACGGGATGCGGCTGTCGGATGCGCTCAGGACGGTGGCGCGCAGCATGGTGGACGCGGCCTACAACACCGCGATGCGGCCCGTGCAGAACGCCTTGGGCGGCTTTGTCGCGAATGGGATCAACAGCTTGGTGAGCGGCATCCTGCCCTTTCAGAAGGGCGGCGCGATCTCGCAGGGGCGGGTGATGCCCTTTGCGCGGGGGGGCGTGGTGCAGGGGCCGACGCCCTTTCCGATGCGGGGCGGCATGGGGCTGATGGGCGAGGCGGGGCCGGAGGCGATCATGCCGCTGCGCCGCGGGCCTGACGGGCGGCTGGGTGTCGCCGCGGCGGGCGGGGGCGCGCCGGTGCAGGTGGTGATGAACATCACGACGCCCGATGTGCAGGGCTTCCAGCGCAGCCAGACGCAGATCGCGGCCCAGATGGGCCGGGTTCTGGCGCGCGGGCAGCGCAACCGCTGAGGGGGCAGGGACATGGGATTTCACGAGGTTCGCTTTCCCGCCAACCTGAGCTTCGGCTCGGTCGGGGGGCCGGAGCGACGCACCGAGGTGGTGGCGCTGACCAACGGGTTCGAGGAGCGCAACACGCCCTGGGCGCAGTCGCGCAGGCGGTATGACGCAGGGGTTTCGCTGCGCTCGCTCGACGATATCGCGGTGCTGATCGCGTTCTTCGAGGCGCGGCGCGGGCAGCTTTACGGGTTCCGCTGGAAGGACTGGTCGGATTTCAAGAGCTGCCTGCCTTCAGCCACGCCCGACTATCGGGATCAGGAGATCGCGGTGGCGGATGGGCAGCGCCGGGTGTTCGGTCTGTCCAAGACGTATCGCTCGGGGGAGCATGTTTACGAGCGGCCGGTGACCAAGCCCGTGGCGGGAACGGTTCTGGTCGGGATCTCGACCGACGAGCAGGTGCTGGGCGTGGATTTCGAGCTGGACGTGGCGACGGGCGAGGTGATCTTCGCCGAGCCGCCCGATGCGGGCGAGGTCATCACGGCGGGGTTCGAGTTCGACGTGCCGGTGCGCTTCGACACGGACGTGATCCAGACCTCGGTCGCGAGTTTCCAGGCGGGCGAGGTGCCGAACGTGCCGGTCGTGGAGATCCGGCTGTGAGCGGGGCTGCGGGGCTGGATGCCCATCTCGCGGGCGGCACGACGGGGGTGTGCCGCTGCTGGAAGCTGGTGCGCGGGGATGGGGTTGCCTTCGGGTTTACCGACCATGACCGGCCCTTGAGCTTCGAGGGGGTCGAGTTTCGCCCGGAAAGCGGTCTGTCGGCGGCGGCGCTGATGCAGACCACGGGCCTGTCGGTGGACAATACCGAGGCGGTGGGGGCCTTGAGCGACGCGGCGATCACCGAGGCGGATATCGCGGCTGGCCGCTATGACGGCGCGGCGGTCGAGGCGTGGCTGGTGCAATGGGCGGCGCCCGAGAACCGGGTGCTGCAGTTCCGCGGGTCGCTGGGCGAGCTGGAGCGGTCTGGCGGGGCCTTTACTGCCGAGCTGCGCGGGCTGGCGGAGCGGATGAACGTGCCCACGGGCCGGGTCTATCAGCGCAGCTGTGCGGCGGTGCTGGGGGATGCTGACTGCGGGGTGGACCTGTCTGCGCCTGGCTATTCGGCGGAGGTGTCGATTGCCGCGCTGGAGGGGGCGCGGGTTCTGTGGCTGGAGGGGCTCGAGGGGTTCGAGCCGCGCTGGTTCGAGCGGGGGCGCTGCGTGGTGCTGGATGGGGCCGCCGCGGGGCTGGAGGGGGCGATCAAGATCGACCGGCCGGAGGGGGGCCTGAGGCGCGTGGAGCTGTGGGACAGGCTGCGGGCGGAACTGGCCGTGGGGGATCGTGTCAGGATCACCGCGGGCTGCGACAAGCGGATGGAGACCTGTCGGTTGAAGTTCGTGAACCTGCTGAATTTCCGCGGCTTTCCCGATCTGCCGGGCGAGGATTGGATGGTGGCCCATCCGGCCCGTGTCTCGGCGCGCGACGGGGGCAGCCGGCGGTGAGCGCGGTGGTGGAGGCCGCGCGGGGCTGGATCGGCACGCCCTATGTGCACCAGGCCAGTTGCCGAGGGGCGGGGTGCGATTGTCTGGGCCTGCTGCGCGGTCTTTGGCGTGATCTTTATGGGCGGGAGCCTGAGGCGGTGCCCGCCTACACGGCGGATTGGTCCGAGACCTCGGGCGAGGAGCGGCTGTGGCTGGCGGCGCGGCGGCATCTGGTGGCGCGGCCCTTGGCCGAGGCGGTGCCGGGCGATGTGATCCTGTTCCGGATGCGCGATGGCGGGGTGGCCAAGCATCTGGGGGTGCAATCCGTGGCGGGGGCCGCGCCGCGGTTCATCCATGCCTATTCGGGGCGTGGGGTTGTGGAAAACGCGCTGACGCCGCCCTGGGCGCGGCGGATCGTGGCGCGCTTCGCGTTTCCGGAAAGGATGTAAGGGCATGGCGACGATCCTGCTTTCGGCTGCGGGCGCGGCCATCGGTGGCATGGCCTCGGGGACGGTGCTGGGCCTGACCGGCGCGGTGGTGGGCCGCGCGGTGGGCGCGACGCTGGGCCGGGTGATCGACCAGCGGCTGCTTGGCGCAGGCTCGGAGCCCGTGGAGCGGGGGCGGATCGACCGGTTCCGGCTGACGCAGGCGGGCGAGGGCGCGCCGGTGGCGCAGCTCTTCGGGCGGATGCGGCTGGGCGGGCAGGTGATCTGGGCGACGCGGTTCGTCGAGACGACGAGCACGACGGGCGGCGGCAAGGGCGCGCCGCCGCAGCCGCGGACGACGACCTATTCCTATTCGGTGAGCCTGGCCATCGCGCTCTGCGAAGGGGAGATCCGGCGCGTGGGGCGCGTCTGGGCCGATGGGGTGGAGCTGGACCTGACGACGGTCACGATGCGCGTCTATCGCGGGACCGCGGACCAGATGCCCGATCCGCTGATGGAGGCGGTCGAGGGGGCGGGGCAGGTGCCCGCCTATCGGGGCATCGCCTATGTCGTGTTGGAGGACCTGGACCTGACGCCCTTCGGCAATCGGGTGCCTCAGTTCGCCTTCGAGGTGAGCCGACCGGCGCAGCCTGCGCGCGAGATGCTGCCTTCGGCGGCGGAGTTGGTGCGCTCGGTCGCGCTGATGCCCGGCACGGGGGAATACGCGCTGGCGATGCGGCCGGTGACGGCGCAGCTGGGTCTGGGCGAGGTGCAGGCGCTGAACACAAGCAGCGGGGCAGGCGGCACGGATGCGGCAATCGCGCTGGCGCAGATGCGCGATTGTCTGCCGAACCTGACCTCGGTCAGCCTGATCTATTCGTGGTTCGGCGATGACCTGAGGGCCGGGCTGTGCCGGGTGAAACCCAAGGTCGAGGACAAGAGCCGCGACGGGGCCGAGATGCCTTGGACCGCGGGGGGAATATCGCGGGCCGAGGCCGAGGAGCTGGCGCGGATCGACGGGCGGCCGGTCTATGGCGGGACGCCTGCGGATGCCTCGGTGATCGAGGCGATCGAGGCGCTGCGCGCGGGCGGGCAGGAGGTGATGGTCTATCCCTTCCTGTTGATGGAAATCCTTGGCGGAAATGGCTTGCCGGACCCTTACGGCGAGGCGGAACAGGCGGCCTTGCCCTGGCGCGGGCGCATCACGGGCGATCTGGCGCCCGGCCAGCCGGGAAGCCCGGACGGGACCGATGCGAATACGGCCGCGGTCGATGCCTTTTTCGGCACGGTCACGGCGGGGGATTTCACGGTGACGTCGGGGGCGGTCGCCTATCACGGGCCCGACGAGTGGAGCTATTCGCGGTTCATCCTGCATGCGGCGGCTTTGTGTGCCGCGGCGGGGGGTGTGGATGCGTTCTGCATCGGCTCGGAGATGCGCGGGCTGACCCAGATGCGCGATGCGACGGGCTTTCCCGCGGTGGCGCGGCTGCGGGCGCTCGCGGCGGAGGTCCGGGCGCTGCTGCCTGACGCCAAGCTGAGCTATGCCGCGGACTGGTCGGAGTATTTCGGCTACCAGCCGCAGGACGGGTCGGGGGATGTGTATTTCCATCTCGACCCGCTCTGGGCCGATGACGAGATCGATTTCATCGGGATCGACAATTACATGCCGCTGAGCGACTGGCGCGACGGGCTGGATCATGCGGATGCCGGTTGGGGCGTGATTTACGACCCAAAATACCTGCGCGCGAATATCGAGGGTGGCGAGGGGTTCGACTGGTACTACCCGACCGAGGAGGCGCGTGCGGCGCAGCGGCGGGTGCCGATCACGCCCGGAGCGCCCGGTTGGCGCGTATCGGAGGCGCTGGAGGCGCTGGCGCCCGGTGCCACCGGGGCCTTTGCCGCCGACGCCGTGGTGCGGCAGGCGACGGCGGTGTTTCACGGGATGGTGCGTCTGCCGCAGGCGCCGACGGAGGCCGTGCTATGGCAGCATGCTGGGTCCGGGACGGGGACGTGGCTGGGCCTGCGGGAGGGCGGGGCCACCTTGCGCCTGCGCGCGGGCGATGGCGGCGCGGCCAAGGCGGGGTCGGATAGCACGACGGCGGTTCTGGACCTTGCGGTGGCGGATCTGCCCTTTGACGGGCGGCTGCACGAGGTGATGTGGGAGCTGCAGCCCTCGGCGCCGGGGCGGGTGCGCCTTTGGATCGACGGGCAGCTGCGGGGCGAGGCGACGACATCGGGCGGCGGGGCGCTGCAGGGCGGTTCATGGTCGGGCGGCGTTCAGGGCGGCTGGTTGCAGGTGGCGGGAAGCAACGTGGTGGGTGAGCCCACGGCGCCCTGGCCCGAGGCGGACGCAGGCCCGCTGACACGGGCGGCGGAGGTGTTCGCGCCTTCAGGCGAGGGTGACGATTTCCTTTATCGTTACAAGGACATCCGCGGCTGGTGGTCGTCGCCCCATGTCGAGCGGCGCGGCGGCATGCCGGTGCAGGTCACCTCGCCCTGGGTGCCGGGCATGAAGCCGATCCGGTTCACCGAGATCGGCTGTGCGGCGGTCGACAAGGGGACGAACGAGCCGAACAAGTTCTTCGATCCGAAAAGCTCGGAAAGCGCGTTGCCGCGGTATTCCAACGGGCGGCGCGATGACCTGATCCAGGCGCAATACCTGCGCGCGATGATGACCCATTGGCAGGACCCGGCGCATAACCCGGTGTCGGAGATCTACGGTGGCCCGATGCTGGAGATGGGCCATGCCCATGTCTGGGCCTGGGATGCGCGGCCCTGGCCGGCGTTTCCGAATGATCGGGAGCGGTGGTCGGACGGGGCGAACTGGCGGCTGGGGCACTGGATCACCGGGCGGATCGAGGCGGTGCCGCTGGATCATGTCGTGGCCGAATTGTGCGAAGCGGCCGGGGTGACGCAGTACGATGTGACGGCCCTGCACGGGTTGGTGCGCGGGCATCTTTCGGGCGAGACGGAGAGTGCGCGGGCGCGGCTTCAGGCGCTGATGGTGGCCTACGGGTTCCAGGCGGTGGAGCGGGAGGGGCGGCTGGTGTTCCTGCCCTTGCCGGATCGCCCCGAGGCGGTGATCGAACCGGGGGAGACGGCGGTGAACGAGGACGGGCAGGGCGGTCTTTCGGAGACGCGCGCGGCCGAGGCGGAGGCGACGGGCCGCGTGCGGCTGGGATTCATCGCGGCGGAGGCGGGCTACGAGGACAGGGTCGCGGATGCGGTCTTTCCCGGCGATGGCGCCGATGGCGTCTCGGCCTCGGATCTGCCGCTCGCACTGACTGGACCGGAAGGGCAGGCGGTGGCCGAGCGCTGGCTGAGCGAGGCGCGCGTGGCGCGCGACCAGTTGCGGTTCGCCCTGCCGCCGTCGCGGCGGGCCTTGGGCGCGGGGGCCATGGTGGCGCTGGGCGACGGGTCGACCTGGCGGATCGACCGGGTCGAGGACCGCGGCGCGCGCGCGGTCGAGGCGGTGCGGGTGGAACCCTCGGTCTTCGAGCCGTCGGAGGCGGTGGAGGAGCTGGCCCCGGCCTCGGAGTTCGTGGCGCCGGTGCCGGTCAGCCCTGTGTTCATGGACCTGCCGCTGCTGACGGGGGCGGAGGTGGAGCACGCGCCGCACCTGGCCGTGACGGCGACACCGTGGCCGGGGTCGGTGGCGGTCTACGCGGCGCCCGGCCCCGATGGCTTCGTGTTGAACCGATTGGTCGAGCGGCGGGCGGTCGTGGGTGTGTTGCAGACGCCGCTGGTCGCGGCGGTGCCGGGGGCCTGGGACAGGTCCGGGCCGCTGAGGGTGCGGATCGCGGCAGGCCAGCTGGCCGCGGCGGAGGCCGAGGCGGTGCTGAACGGCGCCAATGTCGCGGCGATCGGATCGGGCGGGGATGGCGACTGGGAGGTGATCCAGTTCGCCGGGGCCACGCTGGTGGGCGAGGGGCTGTGGGACATCGGCCTGCGCCTGCGGGGTCAGCAGGGCACCGATGGCGTCATGCCCGGGGTCTGGCCGGAGGGCAGCCTGTTCGTGCTGCTGGACGGGGCGCCGGGGCAGATCGAGCTGCCGGCCTCGGCGCGGGGCCTGGCGCGGCATTATCGCGTGGGGCCGTCGCGGCGCAGCGTGGATGACCCGAGCTATGTCGAAAGTGTGCTGGCTTTCCAGGGGGTTGGATTGCGGCCCTACGCGCCGGTCCATCTGAGGGCCGTGGCGCTTGGCGGCGACCTTGCCCTTGGCTGGGTGCGTCGGACGCGGATCGACGGCGACAGTTGGGAGGGGATCGAGGTGCCGCTCGGCGAAGCCACGGAGGGCTACCTGCTGCGCATCCGCGATGCGGGCGGCGTGGTTCGCGAGGAGGTGCTGAGCGCGCCGAGTTTTACCTACACCGCGGCGATGCGGGGTGCGGATGCGCCCGGCGCGCCCTTCACCATCGAGGTTGCCCAATTGTCCGACCGGTTCGGGCCGGGGCCATTTGCAAGGATCGAGATCGATGACTGACACCGCGCGCATGTCCCTTCCGCTCTTGGCGCCCGCACAGGCGCAGAAACACGTGACCGTGAACGAGGCGTTGTTGCGCATCGACGGGCTGACGCATCTGACGCTGGCGTCCACGGGCGTCGTCACCCCGCCGGTCGCCGCCCCCGAGGGCGAGCTTTACGCCGTGCCGCCCGGCGCGGTGAACGCCTGGGCGGGGCAGGATGGCAATCTGGCGCTGCGGGTCGCGGGCGGCTGGGTTTTCGTGCCGCCGAAACAGGGGTGGCGGGCGCATGTTCTCGACACCGGGGAGTCCGCGATCTGGGACGGCACCGACTGGCGCGGCGGGGCGGTGACACTCACACCGTCAGGGTCGGTGATGTCGTTGAAATCATACGAGTTCGACCTGTCGATCACGGCAGGCCCCTCGGTTTCGACGCCGGTCGTGATCCCCGCGCGCGCACTGGTTTTCGGGGTCACGGGGCGGGTGACGGACGGCATCACCGGCACGGCGACCAGCTGGGACCTCGGCGTGGCGGGCGACACGGGGCGGTTCGGCACGGGGCTTGGCCTGTCGCTCAATTCATGGGTCAACGGGCCGGCGGCGCCGATCGTCTACTGGTCGCCCGAAGCCCTGCAGATCACGGCGCAAGGCGGAGCTTTCGCGGGCGGTGCGATCCGGTTGATCGTGCATTACGCGGAATTGAGCCTGCCTGATCCGGTCTGAGTTTTGCGTGAAGCCGGGCCTTCCTCGATGGACCGGCGCGCCTATCTGGGGTAGGGAGAAGCGCGTCAGGACCGGAGGGCTATGCCATGGCGAAGGTGCAACGGAAACTGGCCGGGGTCGATCCGGTCTGGCAGCGGATCCTCGAGGAGGCCGAGCTTGCGGTGCGCGACGAGCCGCTGCTGGGCGGGCTGATCCATGGCTGTATCCTGCATCACGACACGCTGGAAAAGGCGCTGGCCTACCGCATGGCGCAGAAGCTGGCCTCGGGCGAGATGTCGGAGCAGTTGCTGCGCGAGATCGCCGACGAGGCCTATGGTGCGGATGCGTCGCTGGGCGTGGCCGCGCGGGCCGATATCATGGCGGTCTACGACCGTGACCCGGCCTGCCATCGCTATATCCAGCCCTTGCTGTTCTTCAAGGGATTCCAGGCGGTTCAGGCCTATCGCGTGGGTCATTGGCTGTGGCGGCAGGGGCGGCGCGACTTTGCCTATTTCATCCAGATGCGGGTGTCCGAGGTGTTCGGCGTCGACATCCACCCCGCTGCGCGGATCGGCAAGGGCATCATGATCGACCACGCCCATTCCATCGTGGTGGGCGAGACGGCGGTCGTGGGCGACAATGTCTCGATGCTGCATTCGGTGACGCTGGGCGGCACCGGCAAGGAGGAAGAGGATCGTCACCCCAAGATCGGGGACGGTGTGCTGATCGGGGCAGGCGCCAAGGTGCTGGGCAACATCCGCGTCGGCAATTGCTCGCGCATCGCGGCGGGCTCGGTCGTGCTGCACGAGGTGCCCGCCTGCAAGACGGTGGCGGGCGTTCCGGCGAAGATCGTTGGCGAGGCGGGGTGCGACCAGCCCTCGATGAGCATGGATCATTTGCTGCCCAGCTCGGGGAGCTGACTTCATCCAATACATGAAGAAACCCCGCCAGACATTTGGCCTGACGGGGTTTTATTCTTGATGGCGTGGTGTCAGCTTGCCGCGCGGGACTGGCGCTTGCGCTCGTGCGGATCGAGGAAGCGCTTGCGCAGGCGGATCGCGTTCGGCGTCACCTCGACCAGTTCGTCGTCGTCGATATAGGCGATGGCCTCTTCCAGCGACATGGTGATCGGCGTGGTCAGGCGCACGGCCTCGTCCGTGCCGGACGCGCGGATGTTGGTCAGCTTCTTGCCCTTGAGCGGGTTCACCTCGAGGTCGTTGTCGCGGCTGTGCTCGCCGATGATCATGCCCTCGTAGACATCGGCCTGCGCGCCGATGAACATGCGGCCGCGATCCTCGAGGTTGAAGAGCGCATAGGCCACCGACTGGCCGTTTTCCATCGAGATCAGCACGCCCGCGCGGCGGCCCGGGATCGGGCCCTTGTGGGGGGCCCAGTCGTGGAAGACGCGGTTCAGAACGCCCGAGCCGCGGGTGTCGGTCAAAAACTCGCCGTGATAGCCGATCAGCCCGCGCGAGGGCACATGGGCCACGATGCGGGTCTTGCCGGCACCTGCGGGCTTCATCTCGACCAGGTCGCCACGGCGGGGGCCGGTGAGTTTCTCGATGACGGCGCCGGTGTAGTCGTCATCGACGTCGATCGTGACCTCTTCGATGGGTTCCAGCGTCTGGCCGTTCTCTTCGCGCAGGATCACCTGGGGGCGGGAGATCGAAAGCTCGAAGCCTTCGCGACGCATGTTCTCGATCAACACGCCCATCTGCAATTCGCCGCGGCCCGCGACCTCAAAGGCCTCGCCGCCGGGGGTGTCGGTGACGCGGATGGCGACGTTGCTTTCGGCCTCCTTCAGGAGGCGATCACGGATCACGCGGCTTTGCACCTTCTTGCCGTCGCGGCCCGCAAGCGGGCTGTCGTTGATGCCGAAGGTCACGGTGATGGTCGGCGGGTCGATGGGCTGTGCGGGCAGGGCGGTGTCGACGGAAAGGTCGCAGAGCGTATCGGCGACGGTCGCCTTGGACATGCCCGCAAGCGTCACGATGTCGCCTGCGATGGCCTCGTCGATGGGCTGCTGGCCGAGACCGCGGAAGGCCATGATCTTGGTCACGCGGAACTGTTCGATCCGGTCGCCGGTGCGCGACAGGGCCTTGATCGTCTCACCGACCTTCAGGCGTCCGGATTCGACGCGGCCCGTCAGGATGCGCCCGATGAAGGCGTCGGCGCCGAGCGTGGTGGCGAGCATGCGGAAGGGCTCGGCCTCGCGGGCGATCTGGGCGGGGGCGGGCACGTGGCGCACGACAAGGTCGAAGAGGGCGCCGAGATCCTTCCGCGGGCCTTCAAGCGTTTCGTCGGCCCAGCCGGCGCGGCCGCTGGCGTAGAGATGCGGGAAATCGAGCTGGTTCTCGTCGGCATCCAGCGCGGCGAAAAGGTCGAAGACCTCGTCGAGGGCGCGGTCGGGCTCGGCGTCGGGCTTGTCGACCTTGTTCAGCACCACGATGGGGCGCAGGCCGAGGGCCAGCGCCTTGGAGGTGACGAACTTGGTCTGCGGCATCGGGCCTTCGGCCGCATCGACCAGCAGAACCACACCATCCACCATCGACAGGATCCGCTCCACCTCGCCGCCGAAATCGGCGTGGCCGGGGGTGTCGACGATGTTGATGCGCGTGCCCTTCCATTCGACCGAGGTGGGTTTGGCGAAGATCGTGATGCCGCGCTCGCGCTCGAGGTCGTTGCTGTCCATTGCCCGTTCGGCCACGGCCTGGTTCTCGCGGAAGGCGCCGGATTGCTTGAGGAGGTTGTCGACCAGCGTCGTCTTGCCGTGGTCGACATGCGCGATGATCGCGATATTGCGGAGGTCCATGGGAGGCCTTTTCGGGGAATCTGAGGGTTGGCCGAGCCGTTACAGGCTCTCCCCCTGTTTGGCTAGGGAGAAACCACACTCTTGCAAGAGTGTGGCAAAAGCCTTGCAAGGCTTTTGCGGACATCCTTGCGAGGATGTCAGGCAGGGTCTTGCAAGACCCTGTGCGGCGTCAGGCCTTCTTGCGCAGGCGGATCACCACGTCGAGCTTGGCGATCTCGTAGCCCTCGGGCACCTCGGGCAGGGCGTTGATCTGCAGCTGCGCGGCCGGGGCGTCGGTCAGACGACCGCTGTCCTCGAAGTGGAAATGCGGGTGATCGTCCATGCGGGTGTCGAAATAACTGCGGCTTCCGTCGACGGTCACCTCCTGCATCAGGCCCGCGTCGCAAAACGCCTTGAGCGTGTTGTAGACGGTGGCCAGCGACACCCGGTCGCCGCTCGAAAGCGCCGCGTCGTGCAGCCCTTCGGCCGTGACGTGACGATCCCGGCCGTCGCCCACCAGCAGGGCGGCCAGCGCAAGGCGCTGACGTGTCGGCCTGAGGTCGGCCGTGGCGAGCCAGGTTTTGCCGCGTTCGAGCGCTTCGGGGGTCATGATCGCGATCTTTCTCCGGATATCCCCATCATATAAAGCGCAATGCCCTTGCGTTTCAATCGCAAAGCGCCGCTTTGCCGCGCCCTTGCGCCGCGGTCTTGCGGGGTGATAGACCGTTCCGGCGCTGGAGGGCGCGCGCGACCAACACCTGCGGGGGGACATGGCAGACTATCCGACATCCTTCGACAAGGAGGCGCTGCTGGCCTGCGCCCGCGGCGAATTGTTCGGCCCGGGCAACGCTCAGCTGCCCGAGCCGCCGATGCTGATGATGGACCGCATCACCGAGATTTCGGGCGATGGCGGCGCGCATGGCAAGGGCCATGTCGTGGCGGAATTCGACATCACACCGGACCTGTGGTTCTTCTCCTGCCACTTCCCCGGCAACCCGATCATGCCCGGCTGCCTTGGCCTTGACGGTCTGTGGCAGCTGACCGGCTTCAACCTCGGCTGGCGCGGCTGGACGGGGCGGGGCTATGCCTTGGGTGTGGGCGAGGTGAAGCTGACGGGCATGGTGCGGCCCGACCGCAAGATGCTGACCTACAAGGTGGATTTCACCAAGGCCGTGCAGACCCGCCGCCTGACCATGGGGGTCGCCGACGGCATCGTCGAGGCCGATGGCGAGGTGATCTACATGGTCCGCGACATGAAGGTGGCGCTCAGCGAGAGTTGAGCCAAGGGCTCTGACCTTCTAGAGAGGCCACCACTATCTCACGGGTTGCGGACACCTTTTTTTGCGGAGTCAGCCGTTCTCAGGCCGCCAACTCATGTATCTTCCAGCGATCACCGATAGAAGTAACGCGGGAGTGCTGACGAGCGAAAAGTATTTGCCTACTTCGCATCGCCCGGTGCAGTTCTGCATGTTGAAAGTGCCCCAGTAGCCGATCAGGGCTAACGTTCCACCAAAAAATAGTACGAACCCAAAGAATTTGCCGGTGTGGAATGGGTGTGGTCGGTCAACATCGCTTACAGTAATCCCTAGTCTTCGCTGATAGCGGCGATACGGACGATAGAAAAAACGGGCATAGATCTCCACGAAATAGATCGTGGGGCCGAGCGTGAAGAGCAGGTAGAGGACCAGTTCAGTCGATGGACCGAACTGTATCCCCGACAGGAAGATGAGGCCAAACACCGCAACGTGGATCGCCGAATAGAAAAGGCACCAAGATCTGACCCGTGACTTGTTCACAAGGTCCTGCGGCATGGGTTGGTTTTTCGGAGGGTCGGTTCGTGTCACGCTTCATCCTTCATGACGTATCGGCCGTCTTGGCGCGCCGACCCGATTGATGTTCGGCCATTAGTCAAGCGTGGCAACTAGCCGCTCTCCTGTCCATGCCTCGATCAAACCGGTTGGCCAATCGTGGCCTGAGGTTTGCGGGCTCTGCTGGGGGCCGTTTCGCCTTGCCCCCGCACCCCACCGGCTTGCGTCGCTGCCTGCGCTTCCCTAAACAGGCCCCGACCACTGCGGAGGAGGCCACATGCGCTGCGTCAAGCCGAGGGAGGCTACATGAAACGCGTCGTCGTCACAGGGCTGGGCATCGTCTCGCCCATCGGGAACACCGCCGCCGAGGTCGAGGCGTCGCTCCGCGCGGGGCGGTCCGGCATCGAGACGCATCCCGACATGGTCGAGCACGGCTTTCGCAGCCAGATCGCCGGCACGCTCAAGATCGACCCGGCCGAGCATGTGGACAAGCGCGCGCTGCGCTTCATGGGGCCGGGGGCCGCCTATGCGCATATTGCCATGGGGCAGGCCATCGCGGATGCGGGCCTGACGGAGGCCCAGATCGTCAACGAGCGCACGGGCCTGATCGCGGGCTCGGGCGGGCCCTCGACCTCTGCGATGTTCGCCGCGCATCAGACGGTGCTGAAATCGGGCGGGACCAAGCGGATCGGTCCCTTCGCGGTGCCCAAATGCATGTCCTCCACGATCAGCGCGAACCTTGCGACCGCCTACAGGATCAAGGGCATTAACTTTTCGATAACCTCTGCCTGCTCTACCTCGCTGCATTGTATCGGGGTGGCGGCGGAACAGATCATGCTGGGCAAGCAGGACGTCATGTTCGCGGGCGGGGCGGAAGAGCTGGACTGGACGCTGTCCTGCCTCTTCGACGCGATGGGCGCGATGTCGTCGAAATACAACGACACGCCGCAAAAGGCGTCCCGCGCCTTCGATGCTGGCCGCGACGGGTTCGTCATCGCGGGCGGCGGCGGCATCGTGGTGCTGGAGGCGCTTGAGCATGCGGTTGCGCGCGGCGCGAACATCCTGGCCGAGGTCACGGGCTTTGCCGCCACCTCGGACGGGCACGACATGGTCGCGCCGAGCGGCGAGGGTGGCGAGCGGGCGATGCGCCTTGCGCTGCAAACCCTGCCCGAGGGGCGGCGCGTGGATTACATCAACGCGCACGGCACCTCGACCCCCGTGGGCGACGTGGGCGAGGTGGAGGCCGTGCGCCGTGTCTTCGGCGAAGGCGCCACGCCGCCGATCAGCTCGACCAAGTCGATGACCGGCCACGCGCAGGGGGCTGCCGGCGCACTCGAGGCGATTTTCTGCCTTCTGATGCTGAAGGGCGATTTCATCGCGCCTTCGATCAACGTCGAGACGCTCGACCCGGCGCTCTCGCCGGACGAGATCGCGACCAGCCTGCGCGAGAATGCGGGCCTCGACACGGTGATGACGAATTCATTCGGTTTTGGTGGGACGAACGGCTCGATGCTGCTCAGCCGGTTTGACGGGTAACACGACGATGGCGAACTTGATGACGGGCAAGCGCGGCTTGGTGATGGGGGTCGCGAATGACCGGTCCATCGCCTGGGGCATCGCCAAGGCACTGCATGCAGAAGGGGCCGAGCTGGCCTTTTCCTACCAGGGCGAGGCCTTCGGCAAACGGGTGGAGCCATTGGCCGCATCGCTGGGATCGGACCTGCTGGTCGATGTGGACGTGATGGATGACGCCAGCATGGACGCCTGTTTCGCCACGCTGAAGGACCGCTGGGGAACCCTCGATTTCGTGGTCCACGCCATCGCCTATTCCGACAAGCACGAGCTGACGGGCCGGTTCATCAACACCACGCGCGAGAATTTCCGCAATTCGCTGACGATCAGCTGCTATTCCTTCATCGACGTGGCCAAGCGGGCGTCCGAGCTGATGCCGGAGGGCGGGAGCCTGATCACGCTGACCTACCAGGGGTCGAACCGCGTGACGCCCTTCTACAACGTGATGGGCGTGGCAAAGGCGGCGCTGGAATCCTCGGTGCGCTACCTCGCCAACGATCTCGGGCCGCAAGCCATCCGCGTCAACGCCATCTCGCCGGGGCCGATGAAGACGCTGGCGGGCGCGGCCATCGGGGGGGCGCGAAAGACCTTCAAGACGACCGAGGCGAACGCGCCGTTGCGCGCCAACGCCACGCTCGAGGCGGTGGGCGGCACGGCGGTCTACCTGTGCTCGGACTACGGGGCCTGCACCACGGGCGAAATCGTGACGGTGGACGGTGGTTATCACGTTCTGGGCATGCTTCAGCCCGAGAATCTCTGAGCGGGCGATGCGTCGGGGGCCGGGGCGATGAACGGGGCGCTGAACGACCACCCCGATTTCGTCTATCTGCTGCGCGAGTTCGAGACGCTCTACCGCCATGGCTCGGCCGGCGGCAGCACCGCGATCCGCAGCCACCGCAAGCGCGTGCGGGACGAGCTGTCGCGGATCTTCGCGTCCAACCCGCCCTTCGATCCGCGCGCGGCCAGCGTGAAGCCCGTCACCGCGCATCTGTCGCGGGCGCTGGACCTGGGCGAACGGGGCTACATGCAGGGCATGGCCCGCGCGTTGCGCGAAATCCGCGACACGCTGACATGGGAATACGGCTATGACCGCGTGCCGCCCGCGCTGGCGAAGAAATACGCCTATTGCGAGATCCTCGGCCCGCGCGGCCCGATCGTCTGCGACAAGCTGATCCTCGGCTTCGTCCTCTTCGCGCCCAAGACGACCTATCCCCAGCACAGCCATGCCCGGATCGAGGAAAGCTACATCTCGGTCGCGGGCGCGTGGTCCGAGAACAACGCGGCCGTCTATGCGCCGGGCTCGCTGATCCTGAACCGTCCGGGCGACGAGCATCGCATCACCACCGGCGAGCGCGACCCCTGCCTGCTGGCCTATGCATGGGCCGGGCCGTCCGAGCAGCTGGGCGATCCGGGGATGAAGTTCACGGGGCGGCGCAAGCCACAGGCCTAGTCGGGCGCTTCCGCCCCGGTGCGGCGCAGCCGGGCACGTTGCCGGGCGGTCTCGCCGGAAAACCCCTCGGCATCGCCGTAGTCCGCAAAGCCTGCCATGAGGTCATGGGGGTCGGCGACGCGGCGGGCGTGCTTGATCGGGCACCAGTAGGCCTCGGTCCGGGCCGCGATCTCGCGGGCGTAGGACAGGACGCCGTTGCCGTAGCCGCAATAGACGCAGTTCAGCTGTTGCAGGGCGTTGAGATAGGCGAGGTGGTGACGGTCGATCGCGACATGATCGCGGCGGCGGACCGGTGCGATCCCGTAGACCCGAAAGCAGACCGCCTGGTAGAGCGTCACGAAAAGGTCGAGCAGCACGAGCGGCAGGATCAGGCTGTAGATGATCGGGGCGGTCAGCACGACGAGGGGTCGTGTGCGGCGCAGGAAATCGGCCAGGTTCTCGCGCGCCGCGCGATGGGTGGCGCGGACATCCTCTTCGAAGACGACGCGCGCGCCCTCGACCCGGTAGCGGATCGCCTCGCGCCTTGCGTCGAATTCCGTCTCAAGTGCGTCGCGCGCCGCCTGCAGCCGCGCACGCAACTGGTCCAGCCTGTCGGTCATCGCCACATCCTCTCTCGGGCCAGTTCAGCAGGGCTGCGCATCGACCGCCTTGATCTGGCTCAGGGTGCCGGCCCAAGGCAGACCCAGACCGCAGCACCGCGCCCCCGGAGTGACCGATTGCCCGGTGCTCGACAATCTGGTTAACCTTTCGGCAGGCGTTCGGGGGACATGGGCCGATGGGTATTCCGTTCTTGATGACCATCCACGTTGAGCCGACACATCGGCTCGTGCGGGGGGGCGGGCAGGACTGGAGCGGCGTGAGCGAGCATGTCGCGGTCTTGATGGAGCGGCGCCGGCGGCTCGAGGATGCGAGCGGTCGGCCGGTCAATTTCTCATGGTGTGTCAGGCTCGATCCGCAGATCGAGATCGCCTATGGCAAGGCCGACTGGGTGTTCGACCGCTACGCCGACGAGATCGCGCAATTGCGCGAGGCCGGCGATAGCGTCGGGCTGCATGTCCATACATGGCGGCCCGTGCGGCGGTTCTTCCGCGACGGCTGGATTGCGGATTTCGAGGATGCCGAGTGGATCGCCCATTGCCTGTCGATGGGGATAGACAGCTTTCGCGCGCGCATGGGGGCGGCGCCCACCACCATGTCCTTCGGTGACAATTTCATGCATGACTGCGCGCTGCCGATCATGCAGGCCGCCGGCATCCGGGCGGATTACTCGATGGACCCGGGCCTGAACACCACGCAGGGCCTTGCCAAGGGCGAACGGCTGGTCGGGCGCATCCCCGATTACTCGGCGACGCCGCGGGCGCCGTTCAAACCTTCGGCCGCCGATTTCCGCCGTCCGGGCCCCACCAACTACGGGTTCTGGGAAGTGCCGGTGAGTTCCGGCGTGGTCGGTCGCAAACGCGACGGGTCCGAGCGGCGCACCAAGCTTCTGCTGGGCACCAACCCCGAATGGGTCACCACCATCTGCGCCCAGGCGCTGGCGCAGCCCGATCCCTATATCCTCGCCGAAAGCCGGACCGATGTCCTGACCCATCCCAAGACGCGCGCGCGCTTCTTCGAGGCGCTCGACCATCTCGAGGAGATGGCGCCGCGCCATGGGCTCGAGTTCCTCGGGCTCGATGGGTTTTGCGACAGGCTCGATTCCGGTGACTGGCCGGCGGCCGCGTGATCCCGGCCTGGAAACTGCGCCGGGAGATGCTGCGGCTGTGGCGCATGCTGACCTTTCTGCCGATGCATCCGGTCGAGCAGGCATGGTTCCGGCTGCATCCCCATCTCTTTCCCGCGACGCACCGCGTCCATGAGGGGGCGCAGCCGGCCACGGGCTCGATCGCGATCTTCCTGATCCATCAGCCCAAGGGGCTGCAAGCGACGGTCCCGGCCACCTGCCGCCATCTCGGGGCGGCGGGCTACCGGGTGCACCTGGTGTCGAATGCGCCGCTCTCGGCGGAGGATGTCGCCCGGTTGCGACCGCTCTGCGGCCGGATCGTGGAGCGCCCGAACCACGGGCTCGATTTCGGCGGCTATCGGCAGGAGATCCTGGCCTGCCTCGCCGAGGGGATCACGCCCGACCGGTTGCTGTTGCTCAACGATTCAATCTGGTTTCCCGTCCTGCGCGACTGCGACATGCTGGACCGCCTCGAGGCGCTCGGCGCCGACCTCGCCGGTCCGGTGCATTACGCGCACCGCAATCCGAGGCGCGCGCATCTGCAATCCTACTGCCTCCTGTTTTCGGCCCGTGCCGTCGAGAGCCCGGCCTTTCGCGCGTTCTGGCAGGGCTATGCCATGTCGAACAACAAGGTCCGCACGATCCGCAACGGCGAGATGCGGCTGACGCGGGTGTGCCGCGAGGGTGGTCTGAGCGTCGCGGCGATCCATGACGCCCATGAGGCGCTGACGCTGGATCGGCTGTCGCCGGAGGCGCGCACTGCGGTGGCGGCCCATGACGCGATGCGCGCGGGCGACGAGGCCGCCCGGGCCGAAGGCCCGGTGCCGGGGCGCGGCGGCTACCTGCTGTCGAACCACCCGGCGGTGAACATCGGGCTTTTGTCCTTCTCGATTCTCAAGAAGGACCGCGGCTTGCCCTACCGCATGCAGCGTCGCGCGCTTGTGTCGGGAGAGGGCATGGACCTGCGCGACCGGCTGTTGCCCGAAGTGCGCGCCGCCCTCGAGGTGTGGGACATCCCCGAGCCCGAGGATGTCCCGAGGCCCGTCCCTCAGGCGACCTTGACCAGTTCCACGGCAAAGGTCAGGTCCTGACCGGCCAGCGGGTGGTTGGCGTCGAGCGTCACATGCGCCTCGGTCACCTCGGCCACGGTCACCGGCATCGCCTGCCCGTCGGGCGTCTGCACCTGCAGCTGCGTGCCGAGGTCGAGCGGGATGTGATCGGGCACCGCCTCGCGCGGGACCTGCTGCATCGCCTCTTCGCGGCGCGGGCCGTAGGCCTGGTCGGCGGGGATGGTCACGGTCTTGCTCTCGCCCACGGCCATGCCGTCGAGGGCCGCCTCGAGGCCGGGAATGATCTGGCCCGCGCCCATCTCGAAGGTCAGCGGATCGCGCCCTTCGGAGCTGTCGAAGGTGCTGCCGTCGGCCAGGGTGCCGGTGTAATGAATCGAGACGGTGCTTCCGGCGGTTGCCTGGGTCATGGGATATCCTTTGTGTGGGGAAGGTGGGTTTTGCGGCGTCATCTGCCTGCCGCGGCTCTCCGTTCACTATAGGGGCATCGCGTCCGGGATGAAACCGGACCGCCACGAATTGTCGCGCGCGCCTGCCCGTGCAAGGGTGCGCGCGAGACGAGCGGAGGGGACATGACGCGCATCACGACCTGCATCTTCGATGCCTATGGCACGCTCTTCGACGTGAGTGCCGCGGCCCGCGCGCTGGCCGGAGAGGCGGGGCGCGAGCGCTTGGCCGCGGTCTGGCAGCAGGTCGCCGCCGACTGGCGGGCCAAGCAGTTGGAATACTCCTGGCTGCGCGCGGTGACGGGCGATTACTGCGATTTCTGGCAGCTGACCGAGGACGGGCTGGACTGGGCGCTTGAGCGTGCCGGCCTGACCGACGCGGATCTGCGCAGGGCGCTTCTGGGCCTCTACTGGCGCCTCGCCGCCTACCCGGAGGTGCCGGGGGTTCTGGCGCGGCTGAAGGCGGGCGGGATGACCTGCGCGATCTTGTCGAACGGGTCGCCCGCGATGCTGGAGGGGGCGGTCTCATCCGCCGGGATCGGCGCGCATCTCGATGCCGTGCTCAGCGTGGCCGAGGTCGGCACCTTCAAGCCCGACGCGCGGGTCTACGACATGGTCTGCGCGCGCTTCGGCGGCAGCCCGGGGGCGGTCCTGTTCGTGTCCTCGAACGGCTGGGACATCGCCGCGGCGGCGGCCTACGGCTTCCGCACGCTGTGGGTGAACCGCGCGGGCATGCCCGTTGACCGGCTGCCGGGGCGGCCGCACGATGTGGCCGCCGACCTGACGGCGGTGCCCGAGATGCTGGAGGTGTGAGATGGAGTTCGTGACATCGGCTGACGGCCTGAAACTGGCCCATGACGTGACGGGCGAGGGCGCGCCGCTGCTGTGCCTGCCGGGGCTGACGCGCAACATGGAGGATTTCGAGCCGGTGGTCGACGCCTTCGCCGATCGCGCGCAGGTGATCCGCATGGATTTCCGCGGGCGCGGCGCGTCGGACTGGGGGGATCCCGCCAGCTACCAGGTGCCGGTCGAGGCGGCCGACGTGGTGACGCTGCTCGACCACCTCGGTCTTGAGCGCGTCACGATCCTCGGCACCTCGCGCGGTGGGCTCGTGGCGCTCGTCATGGCCGCCATGGCGCGCGACCGGATCGCGGGGGTGATCTTCAACGACATCGGCCCCGAGGTGATGCCGGAAGGGCTGGCCTATATCATGGATTATCTCGGGCATCCGCCCAAGGCCCGCACGCTGGCCGAGGCCGCCGCCGCCTTTCCCCGCCACTACGCCCCCGCCTTCCGCGATGTGCCCGCGGCGACATGGGAGGCGATGGCCCGGCGGTTGTTCGTGGAAGAGGACGGGCGGCTGGTGAACCGCTACGACCCGCGCCTGCGCGAGGCCGTCGCGCCGGCCTTTGCGCCCGATGCCGTGGCGCCCGACCTCTGGCCGCTTTTCGACGCGCTGGCGGGCGTGCCCCTCGGCCTGATCCGCGGGGCGGGGTCGAACATCCTGTCGGCCGAGACGGCCGCCGAGATGCGCCGCCGCCGCCCCGATATGGCCTATGCCGAGCTGGCCGACCGCGGCCATGTCCCCTTCCTCGACGAGCCCGAGGCCGTGGCCGTGATCGATACCGTGCTGGAGAAACGTGCATGACCGATATCGCGATGATCGAAGCCGCTGCCGCGCGGGCCGTGGGCGTGGTGCGGGAAACGCCGCTGCTGTCTTCCCCCTTCCTCGACGAGATCGCGGGGCGGCCCGTTTTCGCCAAGGCCGAGGTGTTGCAGCACACCGGCAGCTTCAAGTTCCGCGGCGGCTGGTCGGCGGTCTCGGCGCTGGACGAGACCACGCGCGCGAAGGGCGTGATCGCCTATTCCTCGGGCAACCACGCTCAGGGCGTGGCGCGCGCGGCGGCGCTGCACGGGGTGCCTTCGGTGATCATCATGCCGCGCGACGCGCCCGCGCTGAAGATCGAGAACACCCGCGCGCTGGGGGCGGAGGTGGTCCTCTATGACCGCGCGGGTGGCGAGAAGCGTGAGGTGATCGGCGCGCGGCTGGTGGCCGAGCGGGGCATGACGCTGATCAAGCCCTATGACGACGCGCAGGTGATCGCGGGGCAGGGGACCTGTGGCCTAGAGATCGCGGCGCAGGCCGCGGCGCTTGGGGTGGATGCGGGCACGGTGCTGACCTGCTGCGGCGGCGGGGGTCTGAGCGCGGGGATCGCGCTGGCGCTGGAGGCGCGCGCGCCGGGGCTGCGGGTGCGCCCGGTCGAGCCCGCGGGCTTCGACGACACCGCGCGGTCGCTCGCGGCGGGCGAGAGGGTGGGGCATGGCTCGCCCGAGGCGGGGCTGTGTGACGCGATCCTTACGCCGATGCCGGGCGAGATCACCTTTCCGGTGCTCAAGCGGCTTTGCGGCCCCGGCATCGTGGTGACCGAGCTGGAGGTGAAAGAGGCGATGCGCCTGGCCGCGCTGCGGCTGAAGCTGGTGGTGGAGCCGGGCGGGGCCGTGGCGCTGGCCGCGGCCCTGTTCCACGGACGGGCGCTGGAGGATGGGCCGGTGATCTGCACGCTTTCGGGCGGCAACGCCGACCCGGAGCTTTACGCCGGGATCCTTGCGGGCGGCTGATGGGGGCGCTCCCGCGCGGCTCGGCCTGCGGCCTGCGCCCCTTGGGCCCGGCCGCGGCCCACGGGCCTTCGGCCCGGGTCGCCGCGGCGGGCGCACGTCGAGACGACTGCGCGCCTGCCATGCCGGGGTGCCCGTGGCGGCGTCGGGATATCCGTATTTGGAGAAAGGTGAAGGGGAGAGGGCGCGCCCTATTCCGCCGGGCTGGCGGCCGGATGGGACGGTCGCGCGCGGGTGGTGATGTAGAGGGCGAAGGCCGTGGCCATCAGGACCGCGCCGACGAGGAAGGGGGCGCCGGGCAGCCAGAGGGCCCCATCCGGCCGGGTGAACCAGAAAAAGGCCTGCGTCATCATCAGCGGCGACAGGATCATGGAGAGGGCCGAGATGGAGGAGAGGACGCCCTGCAGTTCTCCCTGTTGATCCTCGCCCGCGGCGCGGCTCATGACGCCCTGCATGGCCGGGGCCACGATCGCGCCCACCGCCGAGATCGGGATCAGGATCCAGATCATCCAGCCCTCGGTCGCGATGCCGTAAAGCAGAAGGCAGGTTGTGTTCAGGATCAGCCCCCAGAAGACCGCGCGGTTTTCGCCGAGGCGGGGCAGGATCACGCGGATCAGCCCGGCCTGCACCACGGCGATCGCCACGCCATAGGCCGCCAGCGACAGGCCCACGGTGCGCGCGTCCCAGCCGAAGGCGCCTTGCGTGTAATAGGCCCAGACGGCGGGATAGGTGAAATTGGCGATCTGGTAGGCGAGCATCACCGCCAGCAGCGCCTTGACGCCCGGCAGCTTGCCCATCTGCCTGAGCCCGCCCGCGGGGTTCGCGCGGCGCCAGTCGAAGGCGCGGCGGCGTTCTTTCGGCAGGCTTTCGGGCAGGACGAACCAGCCGAAGGCGAAATTTGCGGCGGCGAGGATCGCGGCGGCCACGAAGGGCGCGCGCGGGTCGAGCCCGCCCAGAAGGCCGCCAACGGCAGGGCCGAGGATGAAGCCGATCCCGAAGCCCGCCGAGATCAGGCCGAAGTTCTGCGCGCGTTTCGATTTGTCGGTTATGTCGGCCATGTAAGCCAGCGCCGTGGAATGGGTCGAAGCCGCGATGCCCGCCACGACGCGCCCCGCGAACAAGAGCCAGATCGTGCCGGCCAGTGCCATCACGACGTAGTCGATGGCCATGACCGCCATGGAGGTCAGAAGGATGGGCCGCCGCCCGAAGCGGTCGGACAGGTTGCCGACCGTCGGCGAAAAGCCGAACTGCATGATGGCGTAGACCGCCGAGAGGATGCCGCCCCAGAGCGCCGCATCCGACAGCGACGCGCCGCGCACCTCGCGGATCAGGTCGGGCATCACCGGCAGGATCAGGCCGATCCCCATGGCGTCGAGCGTCACGGTGATCATGATGAAGGTGACGGGCAGGCGGCGGGAGGCCATGGGCAGCTTTCGGAGGCGTCAGATGGGTGTCAATCTAGATTGACACTTTGGGCTTGTCCATCTCCGATTGCGCGGGCCGCCCTGGCGAAGGCGCGCGCCTCCTCGGGCGCGGTGCCGAGGGTCGTGGGGCCGGTCAGCGGCGGCAGGGTCGCCTCGGGGTGGGCGGCGGCCACGAGATCGTGCAGCGGCGTGCCGGTCTCGCGGGCCTGCGTGGCCAGCCGCTTGACTTCGGCCTGCGCCTCGGGGCGCGGCAGGACGCGGGCGAGCGAAAAGCTGAGCGTCTCGGCGTGGATCAGGCCGAGTGGGTCGCTGAGCCGCGCCTTCATCGCGGCGCGGTCCGGGGTGATCGCGGCAGCGGTCTCGGCCAGCAGGGCCGCGGATTTTCCGGCGGCCATGACGAGGCCGGGCAGGATCAGCCATTCGGTGAACCAGGCCGCGCCGTCGCGCGCCTCGCGCGGGGCGGGGGCGGCCAGTGCCGCGCTTTGCGCCGCCGCCGTCCGGGCCAGTGCCACAAGGACCGAAGGGCCGACCGGGTTCTGTTTCTGCGGCATGGTCGAAGACGCGCCGCCACCCGCCAGCCGGACCTCGGCCACGTCGCTGCGGGTCAGGATCAGCAGGTCCTCGCCCGGCTTGGCCCCGGTGGCCGTGACCGCGACGCAGAGCCCGGCCACCTCGGCGATGAGCGACCGTTCGGCATGCCAGCTGCGCCCCGGATCGGCGAGCGACAGCGCCTCGGCCAGAGCCTTGCGGATCGCCGCCGGGTCGGGGCCGAGCATCGTGCCGGTGCCGCCCGCGCCCGCAAGCGAGACGCAGAGCCGGGGTTTCAGGGCGCGCAGACGCTCGAGCGTCTGGAGGACGGGCCAGCCCCAGCTGGCCACCAGCGCGCCGAAGCTGGTGGGCACGGCGACCTGCCCGTAGGTGCGGGCGGCCATGGGGGTCTCGGCCTCGGCCTCGGAAAGCTCGGCCAAGGCGCGGGCCGCCGTGACCAGCCGCGCTTCGATCAGGCTCAGCGCCTGCCTGAGCCGCAGCATCAGGCCGGTGTCCTGGATGTCCTGGCTCGTGGCGCCCCAATGCAGGTAGGGCGCGTGTTCGGGCGCCTCGAGCGCCTTTTGCATGGCGGCGACCAGTCCCGGCACGGTGACGCCGTTCTGCCCGGTGGCCGTGGCCAGCCCCGCGGGGTCGATCTGCAGCTCCATCGCGGCGCGGTGCAGGAAGGCGCCGGTCATCTCGGGGATGACGCCCGCCTGCCCCTGGACCTTGGCCAAGGCCCCGAGGACCAGCATCATCGCCCGCACCTCGGCGCTGTCGGAGAAGAGCCGCCCGACCTCGGCGTCGCCGAACAGGTCGCGGTAGAGCGCGCTGTCGAAGGGCGAGGCGCTCATGCCGCGTCGTCCATGTGGCCGATATCCGCGAGAAATCCGTTCAATAGCGCCGAGAATTCCTCGGGCCGTTCGACGCAAGGAAGATGCCCCGCGCCCCGGATCAGCGCGAAGCGCGCGCCGGGGATGAGATCGGCCAGTTCGCGCACCAGATCGGGGGGCGTCGAGCCGTCCTCGCTCCCGCCGATGACCAGCGCGGGCAGGCGCAGGGCGGCGGTCGGCGTATAGAAATCCGTGCCCGCGATGGCCGCCGAACAGCCCGCGTAACCCGCGGCGGGCGTCACCTCGACCATGCGGCGCCACGGTGTCACGGCAGGGCTGTCGCGGAAGTCGCGCGAGAACCAGCGCTCCATGATCGCGTCGGACATCGCGCCGAGGCCCTGCGTCTCGACTGTCGCGATCCGCTCTTCCCACATGGCGCGTGTGCCGATCTTGGGCGCGGTGTTGGACAGGACCACCGCGCGCACGAGGTCCAGCCGCTTGGCCGCCAGCCCCTGCGCGATCATGCCGCCGATCGACAGGCCCACGAAGACGCAATCGCGCACCTCGAGCGCATCCAGCAGCCGCTCGGCATCATGCACCAGCGCGCCCATGGAATAAGGCGCGGGCGGGCAGGTCGACAGGCCATGGCCCCGCTTGTCGTAGCGGATCACGCGCAGCCTGGCGGGCAGATGTGGCAACACCCCGTCCCAGAGCCGGAAATCGGTGCCGAGCGAATTGGCGAAGACCAGCGCGGGTGCATCGCGCGGCCCGGTGTCGGCGTAATGCAGGGCGACATCGCCCAGATCGAGGCACTCCATGGCATCCCTCCCGCGGTTTCCCCGGTTCTGCGCCAAGGCGCGGCGCATCGCAAGCCGGGCGCGCCGGGTCGTGACGCGGGCATTGCACAGGATGACGGCATTTCACCTTGCCGCCGCGGGCCACTGTGCAAGGATGCCCCCAGGGAGACGAGAGGGAGACGCGCCATGCCATCCACCATCCGCGCCGCGGTCTGCCGCGCCTTCGGCGCGCCGCTGGAGATCGAGACGCTGAGCCTGCGCGATCCCGGCCCGGGCGAGATCGAGGTCGCGATCGAGGCGGTGGCGGTCTGCCACTCCGACATTTCCTACATGGAGGGGGCCTGGGGCGGTGCGCTGCCCGCGGTCTACGGCCACGAGGCGGCGGGGCGGATCACCGCGCTGGGCGAGGGCACGGGCCAGCGGGCCTTGGGCGAACGGGTGCTGATCACCCTCATCCGCGCCTGCGGGACCTGCCCCGATTGCGCGGGCGGGCGGCCCGTTTATTGCGGTGCGAAGGCCAAGGGCCAACCGAAACTCACCGACGCGGCGGGCGCGCCGGTCCATGCCGCGATGGAGTGCGGGGCCTTCGCCGAAAAGGTGGTCGTCCACCAAAGCCAGGTCGCGCCCTTGGGCGAGGGGATGGCGCCCGAAACCGGCTGCCTGCTCGCCTGCGGCGTGCCCACCGGCCTCGGCGCGGTGGTCAACACCGCCCGCGTGCGCCCCGGCGAGACGGTCGTGGTGATCGGCGCGGGCGGCGTGGGCCTGAATGCCGTCCAGGGCGCGCGGCTGGCGGGGGCGGCGCGGATCGTGGCGATGGACCTCGAACCCTCCAAGCTGGAGGACGCCCTTGCCTTCGGCGCGACCGACACGATCCCCGCGACCGACCCCAAGCCGTGGAAGGCGCTGGCGCGCATCACCGGCGGGCGGCTGGCCCATCATGTCTTCGTCACCGTGGGCGCGATCCCGGCCTATGACGTGGCGCTGCGCCTCATGGCCCCCGGCGGCACCGCCTACGCGGTGGGCATGCCGCACACGGGCGAGACCTCGGCCTATGAGCCCGTGATCCTTGCCGCGCTCGGGCAGGGGGTGCGCGGGACGCTGATGGGCGACGTGGTGCTGGCGCGCGACATCCCGTGGATGGTCGATCTGCACGCGCAGGGCCGCCTCAAGCTCGACGAGCTGATCTCGCGCCGCTGGCCCTTCGAGCAGATCAACGCCGCCATCGCCGACACCAACCGCGGACAGGCGCGGCGCAATGTCCTCACCTTTACCGATCATCAAGGTTAACGCGCGCGCCCCTTTCATCTTCCCTGAAATACGGCGGGGGGAGGGCGGGCGAAGCCCGACCAGGGGGGCAGAGCCCCCCAGCAACACAGCAGCTGCCAAGCGGAGCCACGACCATGAAACTCCAATCGCTCGAAACCTTCGCCATCGCCCCGCCGCCGCCCGGATGGGGCGGGCGCTACTGGCTGATCGTGCGGATCACCACCTCTTGCGGGATCACGGGGCTGGGCGAGGTCTATGCCGCGGGCGTGGGCCACGCGGCCATGCAGGCGGTCATCGCCGATGTCTTCGCCCGCCACATGGAGGGCGAAAACCCCGAGAACATCGAGTTGATGTCGCGACGCGCCTGGTCCTCGGGCTTCACCCAGCGGCCCGATCCCACGGTCTTCGGCGCCTTCGCGGGGCTCGAGATGGCCTGCTGGGACATCCTCGGCAAGATGCGCGACCGGCCGGTCTGGGCGCTTCTGGGCGGGCGGATGAACGACAGGCTGCGCGCCTATACCTACCTTTACCCCGAGGACGGAGCGCCCGAGGCCGATGTGCGCCGCTTCTGGATCGAGCCTCTGGCCCAGGCCGAGGCCGCCGCCGCCCGTCTGGCCGAGGGCTGGACGGCGGTGAAATTCGACCCCGCCGGCCCCTACACGATCCGCGGCGGCCATGCGCCCGCGGGATCGGACATCAGCCGCTCGGCGCTGTTCTGCGAAAAGATCCGCGAGGCGGTGGGCGACCGGGCCGATCTTCTCTTTGGCACGCACGGACAGTTCACGCCGGGCCATGCGATCCGGCTGGCGAAGGCATTGGAGCCGCATGATCCGCTCTGGTTCGAGGAACCGATCCCGCCCGACGATATCGCGGGGCTGGCCGAAGTGGCGCGCGGCACCTCGATCCCCGTCGCCGTGGGCGAGCGGCTCTGCGGCAAGATGGAGTTCGCCGCCGTTCTGCGTGCGGGCGTGCGGATCGTGCAGCCGGCGCTGGGACGCGCGGGCGGCATCTGGGAGGGGCGCAAGATCGCGCTTCTGGCCGAAAGCCACGGCGCGCAGATCGCGCCGCATCTCTATGCCGGGCCGGTGGAATGGGCGGCGAACGTGCATCTGGGCGTGACCTGCCCCAACCTGCTGATGGTCGAGGCGATCGAGACGCCCTTCCACAAGGCGCTGGTCCGCGGGCGGCCGCAGGTCGAGGAGGGCTTCGTCGAAGCGCCGACCGCGCCGGGCCTCGGGATCGAGCTGGATGACGCGGTGGCCGCCGCCCATGCCTATGCCGGCGACCGGCTGCACCTGGAGATGCAGGAGGCGCCCTGCGACTGGAAGACCGGCAACGCTTTCGCGGGCGGGGCCGCGGACTGACGCCTCAGCCCTTCTTGCGCAGCGGCACGCCGTAAAGCTCGAGCTTGTGGCCCTTCAGCCGGTAGCCGAGTTTCTCGGCGATCTTCTCCTGCAGGGCCTCGATCTCGGGGTCGCAGAACTCGATCACCGCGCCCGAGTTCATGTCGATCAGGTGGTCGTGGTGGTCGCGCTCGGCGTCTTCGTAGCGGGCGCGGCCGTCGCCGAATTCGAGCCGGTCGATGATGCCCGATTCCTCGAACAGCTTCACCGTGCGGTAGATCGTGGCGATCGAGATGCGCGGATCGCGGGCCGCGGCGCGGGCGTAGAGCTCTTCGACATCGGGGTGATCGTCGGCGGCTTCCAGCACCTGCGCGATGACGCGGCGCTGCTCGGTCATGCGCAGGCCCTTGGCCTCGCAGCGTGCCTCGATCGTGTCGGTCATGGGCCGGCCCCCGCGTCGGTCTCGTGGGCGGCAGGTTTAGGGGATTTGCAGGCTTTAGAAAACCCGTTCCGGGCGCCCGGCTTGACTTGCGCGCGCGGCGGGGCGAGACCGCGGCAGGCGAGGGGAGAGGGACATGCCGCAGAAAGACCGGATCGACGCCTTCGGCGCGGCGGGGCTGACCGTTTTCGCCGCGCTCCTGGCGTTCAACCAGGTCGTGATCGCGGTCGGCAACGAGGGGCTGCAGCCGGTCTTCTTCGCCGCGCTTCGCTCGATCGGGGGGGCTGTCTGCATCTTCGCGTGGATGAAGGCGCGCGGCGTCGCGGTCGAGATCGCGCCGGGCACATGGCACGCGGGCCTCGCGATGGGCGCCTGTTTCGCGGTGGAGTTCATCTGCCTGTTCGTGGCCCTCGACCTGACGACGGTCACGCGCACCTCGATCATCTTCTATTCAATGCCGGTCTGGCTGGCGCTTCTGGGCCATGTGCTGATCCCCGGCGAGCGCATCACGCGGGTGAAGGGCGCGGGCCTCGCGCTGGCCTTCGCGGGGGTGGTGCTGGCGATCACGCGGCGCGACGGGACGGGGGGCGAGGCGTCCCTCGTGGGCGATCTCTGCGCGTTGGCCGCTGCCTTGGGCTGGGCGGGGATCGCGCTGCTGGCCAAGGCGTCACGGCTCAGGACGGTACGGCCCGAGGTGCAGCTTCTGTGGCAGCTTGCCGTTTCGGCGCCTCTTCTGTTGCTGGCGGCCCCGCTTTTCGGGCCGCTCTTGCGGGGGCCGGAGCTGATCCACTGGGGGGCGCTGGCGTTCCAGATCGTGGTGATCGTCTCGGCGGGGTTCCTGTTCTGGCTCTGGCTCCTGTCGATCTATCCTGCCGCCTCGGTCGCGGCGTTCAGTTTCCTGTCGCCGGTCTTCGGGGTTCTCCTGGGCTGGAGCCTGCTGGGGGAGCAGGTGGGCTGGGAGATCATCGCGGCCCTCGTGCTGGTGGCGGCAGGTCTGATCCTGATCAACCGCCCCGCGCGGGGGTGACAAGGGGGTGCGCCGCTGGCGCGTGGCGCGTTGCTGCGGCGCGCCGGGTCTTGGGGCGCTGCGCGGGTGGCCTGGTCGGGATTTCCGTATTTTCGGGAAGATGAAGGCTCAGGTGCCGCAGAAGGTGCGGGTGACGCGCTGCTCCTCGGCGGGCGGGTCCTCGTAGGCTTGGTGGTCCGGGTCATCCCCGAACGGATGGGAGAGGGCCTGCATCAGGCTTTCGAAGGGGGCGAAGTCGCCTGCGACGCCTGCCGTGATCGCCTCTTCCACGCGGTGGTTGCGCGGGATGCGGGCGGGGTTTCGGGCTTTCATGGCGGCGATGCGGGCGGCCTCGTCGCGCGCCTCGGTTGAGAGGCGGGCCTGCCAGCGCGCGAGCCATGGGTCCAGCGCCGTGGGGTCGATGAATTCGTCGCGGGCGGCGGCCGGATCGGGGCCCGAGAGGGCGCGGAAGATGCGCGTGAAATCGGCGCTGTTTTTGGCCATGCGCTCGAGCAGGTCGAAGGCGAGGGCGGCGTCATCGTCTTGTAGCGTGACGAGGCCCAGCTTGGCGCGGAGCACCGCGTGCCATTCGGCGTCGAAGCGGTCGGAGAAGCCGTTCACCAGCGCGGTGAAACGCTCGATGCCTGCGTCGCGGTCGGGCAGGAGCGGCAGAAGCGCCGTGGCCAGTTGCGCGAGGTTCCAGACCGCGACCTGCGGCTGGTTGGCATAGGCGTAACGCCCGAACTGGTCGATCGAGGAAAAGACCGTGTCGGGGTGGTAGGCATCCATGAAGGCGCAGGGGCCATAGTCGATGGTCTCGCCCGCGACGCTCATGTTGTCGGTGTTCATCACGCCATGGATGAAGCCCAGCCCCATCCATTGCGCGACAAGCCGGGCCTGCGCGCCGATGACGGCATCGAGCAGGCCCTCGGGGCCGTCCGCGTCGGGGTAATGGCGGGCGATCACATGGTCGGTGAGCGCCTGAAGCGCCTGCGCGTCGCGGCGGGCGGCGAAATACTGGAAGGTGCCGACGCGGATATGGGAGGCGGCGACGCGGGTCAGGACCGCGCCGGGCATGACCGCCTCGCGCAGGACCGGCTCGCCGGTGGTGACGGCGGCCAGCGCGCGGGTGGTGGGCACGCCCATGGCGGCCATGGCTTCCGAGACGATGTATTCGCGCATCACGGGGCCGAGCCAGGCCTTGCCGTCGCCCATGCGGGAATAGGGGGTGCGGCCCGCGCCTTTCAGCTGGATGTCGAAGCGCGCGCCGTCGGGCGCGACCACCTCGCCCAGCAGGATCGCGCGCCCGTCGCCCAGTTGCGGCGACCAGCCGCCGAACTGGTGGCCGGCATAGACCTGCGCCAAGGGCTCGGCGCCCTCGGGCAGGGTGTTTCCGGCGAAGATACGGGCGGTTTCGGTCGCGTCTTCGGGGAGCGTGAGGCCGAGGCGGTCGGCCAGCGGGCGGTTGAGCGCGATGAGCGCGGGCGCCTCGACCGGGGCCGGGGCCTGACGGGTGAAGAAGCGCTCGGGCAGGCGGGCGTAGGAGTTGTCGAAGGGGAAGCGGGCGGTCATTCGGTGTCCTTTCCCCGATGAGATAGGGCCGGGGCCGGGCGGATGAAATCCCTTGCAAGGGATTTGCCAGGCCCTTGCAAGGGCCTTGACCCCCTCAGAGCCGGGCGAGACGCCCGGTCAGCAGGTCGTAGAACCCTTGCGCGTCGACATCGCCCATGAACATCGCGTTCTTCGGGCGGTCGGTGATGCCCCACCAGTCGGCCACCGTCATGCCGCGCGTGAGGGGCGAGCCTGTCTCGATCTCGACATTGATCCGCCGCCCGGAAAAGAGGCCCGGGCGGATCAGCCAGGCGGTGACGCAGGGGTCATGGAGCGGTGCGCCGTCCTGGCCGTATTTCTCCATGTCGAAGCGTTCGAAGAAATCGGTCCATTGCGCGACGGCATGACCCACCTCGGTGCCGAGGTCGCGGATCGCCTCGATCCGGGGACGGGTGGTCAGGACCTTGTGGGTCACGTCGAGCGGCATGACCGTGAGTGGCACGCCGGATTTGAACACGATCTCGGCGGCCTCCGGGTCGACGTAGATGTTGAATTCGGCGGCGGGCGTGATGTTGCCCACCTCGAAATAGGCGCCGCCCATCAGGACGATCTCCTGCACGCGGGGGATGATGTCGGGGGCGGTGCGGAAGGCCGTGGCGATGTTCGTGAGCGGGCCGAGCGGGCAGAGGGTGACGGTCTCGGCGGGTTCCTGCCGGAGTGTTTCGATGATGAATTCGACGGCGTGGGTGTCCTGCAAGGGCATCGTGGGCTCGGGCAGGGCGATGCCGTCGAGGCCGGTCTTGCCATGGACATGCTCGGCGGTGACGAGGCTGTGGGCCAGCGGCCTGTCGCAGCCGGCGAAGACGCGGATGTCGGGCCGCCCCGCCAGTTCGCAGACGATGCGGGCGTTTCGTTGCGTGAGCGCCAGCGGCACGTTGCCCGCGACCGCCGTGATGCCCAAGACATCGATCTCCTCGGGGGAGGCCAGCGCCAGCAGGATCGCCACGGCGTCGTCCTGTCCCGGGTCGGTGTCGATGATGATCTTGCGGGTCATGGACGCGCTCCTGCCTGTTCGCGCTGCGAGGCTTTACCGTCGGGGCGAAGACTTCAATGCCTCCGGCGGCCGTATTTGGGGAAAGATGAAGGGAAAGAGGCAAAGAAAAGGCCGCCCGGCGAAGGGGCGGCCTTTCGATGTCTTGCGCGGCGCGTGGCCTCAGCGGTCCTCGATCTCGACGTAGTCGCGCAGCGTCTCGCCCGTGTAGAGCTGGCGCGGGCGGCCGATCTTCATCGCGGGATCGGCCAGCTGTTCCTTCCACTGGGAAATCCAGCCCACGGTGCGCGAGACGGCGAAGATCGGCGTGAACATCGAGGTGGGGAAGCCCATCGCCTCGAGGATGATGCCGGAGTAGAAATCGACGTTCGGGAAGAGCTTCTTGTCGGCGAAGTAGCTGTCTTCCAGCGCGATGCGCTCCAGTTCCTTGGCGACCTGGAGAAGGGGGTTGTCTTCGACGCCCAGGAGGTCGAGCACCTCGTCGGCGGATTGCTTCATCACCTTCGCGCGCGGGTCGAAGTTCTTGTAGACGCGGTGTCCGAAGCCCATCAGGCGGAACGGGTCGTCCTTGTCCTTGGCGCGCGCGATGTATTCGGGGATGCGGTCGACCGTGCCGATCTCTTTCAGCATCTCGAGGCAGGCCTGGTTGGCGCCGCCATGGGCCGGGCCCCAGAGACAGGCGATGCCTGCCGCAATGCAGGCGAAGGGGTTTGCCCCCGATGACGAGGCCAGACGCACCGTCGATGTCGAGGCGTTCTGCTCGTGATCGGCGTGCAGCGTGAAGATGCGGTCCATCGCGCGTTCGAGCACCGGGTCGACCACGTATTCCTCGGCGGGCACCGCGAAGCACATGCGCAGGAAGTTCGCGGCATAGCTCAGGTCATTGCGCGGATACACGAAGGGCTGGCCGATCGTGTACTTGTAGGCCCAGGCGGCGATGGTGGGCATCTTGGCGATCAGGCGGTGGCTGGCGATCTCGCGCTGGCGTTCGTCGGTGATGTCTGTCGAGTCGTGGTAGAAGGCCGACATCGCGCCCACGGTCCCCACCATGACCGCCATCGGATGGGCGTCGCGGCGGAAGCCGCGGAAGAAGTTGCCCATCTGCTCGTGGATCATCGTGTGATGGGTGATCGTCGTCTCGAACTTTTCCAGCTCGGCCGCCGAGGGCAGTTCCCCGTAGAGCAGCAGGTAGCAGACCTCGAGGAAATGGGATTTCTCGGCCAGCTGGTCGATCGGATAGCCGCGGTGCAGAAGCTCGCCCTTGATGCCGTCGATATAGGTGATCGTGCTTTCGCAGGACGAGGTCGAGGTGAAGCCGGGATCGTGGGTGAAGACGCCCGCCTGCCCGTAGAGCTTGGTGATGTCGATCACGTCGGGGCCCACGGAGGGCGAATACATGGGCAGGTCGAAGTTTTGCCCGTCAATCGTCAAGGTGGCGGTTCTGGTCGTCTCAGCCATGGTCGTCCCTTCTTCAACGTGGCCGCGCGGGGTGCCGGGCTGGCACCACCTGCGGGATCGGTCGGGGCCGGCACGGTCGAGGGCCCCGCGTTTTCTCGGGCCTCCCCCCGTGATCAGCCGTCGCGGGAGGCGGCGTCCGTCAGGCGGGCGATGGTTTCATCCCGGCCGATGACGAGCATCATGTCGAAGACACTCGGGGTCGCGCTGCGGCCTGCAAGCGCGGCCCGGAGGGGGCCGGCCAGCTTGCCGAATTTCAACCCATGGGCTTCTGCGGCCTGGGTCAGCGTCGCCTCCAGCGTGTCGCGGGTCCAGCTAGCATTCTGCAGGTGCGCAGTCAATTCACTCAGTATACCACGGGATACCGCGTCGAGATGGGCGGCGGCCTTCTCATCGGGCTCGATGGGGCGGGAAGCCAATGCAAACTGGGCTTTTTCCAGCAGGTCGGGCAGGGATTTGGCCCGATCCTTGAGGCAATACATCGCAGTCGACACCAGATCGTGCTGCACCTGCGAAAGGGGCGGCTGGCCGGTGAGGGCAAGGTAGCGCGCGATCTCGGCCATGAGATCCGCGTCCGCCATGCGGGCGATGTGCCAGCCTGCGACCGACTCCAGCTTCTTCATGTCGAGCCGGGCGGGCGATTTGCCGATGCCCTTGAGGTCGAACCACTCCAGCGCCTGCGCGTCGGTGAACAGCTCGTCATCGCCGTGAGACCACCCCAGCCGCGCGAGGTAGTTGCGCATCGCGGCGGGGGGGATGCCCATCTCGGCATATTCCATCACGCCGGTCGCGCCGTGGCGCTTGGACAGTTTCTTGCCGTCCGGCCCGTGGATCAGCGGGATATGCGCCCAGACCGGTTCCGCCCAGCCCATCGCGCGGTAGATCTGCGCCTGCCGCGCGGCGTTGTTGAGGTGGTCGTCGCCGCGGATCGCGTGGGTCACGCCCATGTCGTGATCGTCGACCACCACGGCCAGCATGTAGGTGGGCGTCCCGTCCGAGCGCAGCAGGACCATGTCGTCGAGCTGGTCGTTACGAAAGGTCACGCGGCCCTGCACGGCATCCTCGATCACCGTCTCGCCGTCGCGCGGGGCTTTCAGGCGGACGACGAAAGGGGCGTCGGGGTGATCGGCCTCGGGCGCATCGCGCCACGGGCTGAGGTAGAGGGTCGAGCGGTTCTCGGCGCGGGCCGCTTCGCGGAAGGCCTCGATCTCGTCTTGCGTGGCGAAGCATTTGTAGGCCGTGCCCTCGGCCAGCATCTGATGCGCCACCTCGGCGTGGCGCGGCACGCGCTCGAACTGGCTGACCGCCTCGCCGTCCCAGTCGAGGCCGAGCCAGCGCATCCCGTCGAGGATCGCCTGCGTCGCCTCGGGGGTGGAGCGCGCGCGGTCGGTGTCCTCGATGCGCAGGAGGAACTTGCCCCCGCGTCCGCGGGCGTAAAGCCAGTTGAAAAGCGCCGTGCGCGCGGTGCCGATATGCATCGTGCCGGTGGGCGAGGGGGCGATGCGGGTGACGATCTGCGAGGCGTCGGCCATTTCAGTCCTTTCGCGCCGGATGCCACTCCGGCGGCGCGTTAACCAGTTGGAAACCATGTCCGGGCAAGACTTGGGCGTTCGTTACCCCATGACGGAGGGCGCTGACAAGGACGTGGCCGACGAGAGCTATTCCAGCCCCGCGGGTGTGCTCCCCCGGCTGAGGCCCGCTGCATGGGCGGGCTGGCTCAACGCCGTGCAGCAGGGGCAGCGCGGCGCGCTGATGCCGTGGTCGTCGGTGATGCTGGGGCTGGGGGTGGCGCTCTATTTCGGCTTGCCGGTGGAACCGGGGGCGGGGGGCTATGCCGTGGCCATGGCGATCATCGTGGCGGGCGTCACGGTCGCGCTGCGTTGGCGCGAGGTCATGGGGCCGCTGGGCCTTGGTGTCGCGCTGGTCGCGCTGGGGCTCATGGCGGCAGGCTGGCGCGCGCATCAGGCGGCGGGGCCGGTGATGGAGTTTCGCTATTACGGCCCGATCGAGGGGCGGGTGGTGGCGATCGACCGCTCGGCCTCGGACGTGCCGCGGCTGACGCTGGCCGAGGTAAGGCTCGACGATCTGGACCCGGCCCGCACGCCGCGCCGCGTGCGCGTTTCGCTCCATGGCGACTGGCCGGGGGCGGAGCCTTCACCGGGGGCGCTGGTGATGCTGACCGGGCATTTGTCGGCACCCTCCGGCCCCGCGGAACCGGGCGGCTTCGACTTCCAGCGCCACGCGCATTTCCTGTCGCTCGGCGGCGTGGGCTACTCCCGCACGCCGCTTGTGCTGCTCGAGGACCGCGCGCCCGGCGAGGCGCGACTGTTCCACCTGCGCATGGCCATGTCGGCGGCGATCCAGGATCGGATCGAGGGGCAGGCGGGTGCCTTTGCCGCCGCGGTGCTGACGGGCGACCGCTCGGGGCTGGAGGCCGGACCGGTCGAGGCGATGCGGGATGCCAATATCGCGCATCTGCTGGCCATTTCCGGTCTGCACATGGGGCTGCTCACCGGCTTTGTCTATGCCGCCCTGCGCGCCATCCTCGCCCTGATCCCGGCGCTTGCGCTGCGCTACCCGATCCGCAAATGGGCGGCCGTCGTGGCGCTGGCGGCGGGGGCCTTTTACCTGGCGCTCTCGGGGGGGAACGTGGCGACCGAACGCGCCTTCATCCAGGTCGCGGTGATGTTCGCGGCCGTCCTTCTCGACCGGCGCGCGATCACGCTGCGCTCGGTCGCCATCGCGGGCATCATCGTGCTTCTGCACCGGCCCGAGACGCTGATGTCGCCCGGGTTCCAGATGTCCTTCGCCGCCACCGCCGCATTGGTCGGCGCCTTCGGCGCGCTGCGCGGGGCGACATGGATGCAGGGCTGGCCGAAATGGGCACGCGGGGTTTTCGCGCTTTTCGTGTCTTCCGCCGTCGCGGGGGCGGCGACCGCGCCCTTCGCCGCGGCGCAGTTCAACCAGATCGCGGTTTACGGGTTGGCCGCGAACCTGCTGACCGTGCCGGTCATGGGCAGCGTCATCATCCCCGGCGCGGTTCTGGCGCTGATCTTGTGGCCCCTCGGCCTGTCGGGCCCGGTCTGGCAGGTGATGGAATGGGGGCTGCAGTGGATCCTCGGGGTTGCCGCTCGCGTCGCGGCCCTGCCCGGCGCGGTGGAACAGGTGGCGACGCCGCCGGGCTGGACGCTGGGGGTGGTGGCCCTGTCGGGCCTGGTCGTCCTGCTGTGGCAGGGGCGCGCGCGCTGGGTCGGTGCCTTGCCCTTGCTGGCGACGGTCCTGATCTGGTCGACGGTGGAGCGCCCCGCGCTGCTGGTGTCCGAGGGCGGACGCCTTGCGGGTGCGTGGCAGGACGATGCGCGCGGTCTCAGCCGCGACCGGGGCGAGGGGTTCGTCGCGCGCATCTGGCTGGAGAACGACGGCGATGACGCCGATCAGGCAGGGGCCGCCGCGCGCGAAGTCTGGCAACCCTCTGGGCAGGGGGCGCGGGCCGATGTCGCCGGGGTTGCCGTCTGGCACGGCTCGGGGCGCCGCGCGTTGGCGGAGGCAGGCAGCGCCTGCGCCGGCCACGACCTCGTGATCCTGTCCGAAGAGGCGCCCGAGGGAGCCCTGCGTGCCACGGCCGAAAGGCTGCGCGCGCAGCTCTCGGCGCCCGCACCTGTCCGGGTGCCGCTTGCACCGGAGTGCCTCGTGATCGACGGATCGCTGCTGGCGGCCACCGGGGCGCTTGCGCTGACCCCGCGACAGGATGGCCTGGAGATCGTCACCGCGCGGATGGCGCAGGGCCGCCGCCTCTGGTCACCACCCTGACGCCGGCATCAGTAGCTGCGGATCAAGCCCACAAGCTTGCCCTGCACGGCCACCTGGTCGTCGCGGAAAACGCGGGTCTCGTAGGCCGGGTTCGCCGCCTCCAGCGCGATCATGCCGCCCTTGCGGCGCAGCCGCTTCAGCGTCGCCTCCTGCCCCTCGACAAGGGCCACGACGATATCGCCGTTCTCGGCGGTCGCGCCTTCCTCGATCACCACGATGTCGCCATCGTTGATCCCGGCCTCGATCATCGAGTCGCCCTTGACCTCCAGCGCGTAATGGCTGCGCCCGCCACGCAGCATCTGCTGGGGCACGGCGACATGGCTCGCCACCTCGGAGATCGCCTCGATCGGGGTGCCTGCGGCGATCCGGCCCATGACGGGCAGTTCCGTCGCCGCCGCCTCGACCGGCATGGCGCCGCGGGGCGGGTCGCTGCGGTCGCCCTCGATCACGCGGGGGGCGAAACCGCCCTTTTCCATGCCCTCGGGCATCTTCACGATCTCGATCGCGCGCGCGCGATGCGCCAGCCGCCGGATGAAGCCACGCTCCTCCAGCGCCGTGATCAGCCGGTGAATGCCGGATTTCGAGCGCAGGTCCAGCGCCTCCTTCATCTCGTCGAAGGAGGGGGGCACACCGTCGCGCTGCACGCGCTTGTGGATGAATTCCAGCAGGTCACGCTGTTTGCGGGTCAACATCACTCGATCCTCCGAAGGGCGCTGTTCGTCGCGTTCGGGTAATGTTCTACCCCTGTTCCCGGTCCGTGTCAACGAATCACGCGAAAAGCGGGGTGAGCGGCATGTAGTCGACCAGATCGCCCGCCCGCCGCGGCGGATCGTTCGGCGCGCGCACCAGAAGGGCGTTGGCCTCCGACAGCACGGTCAGAAGGGAACTGTCCTGCGTGCCATAGGGCGTGATCTCGGGGAAGTCGTTGCCCGGCATCAGGTCCGAGCGCAGGTAATGCTCGCGGGGGCCGTTGGCGGGCAGGTCGCAGCCCAGCCGCGCCGGAAAACGGCGGCGCTCGCCCGCGGGCAGGCCCATCATGGCGCGCAGCATCGGGACGAGGAAAATGTGACCGCAGACCATGGAGGAGACGGGGTTTCCGGGCAGACCCAGCAGCACCGCCGCGCCCAAGCGCCCTGCCATCAATGGTTTGCCCGGCCGCATCGCGACCTTGTAGAAGGCGCGCTCGAGCCCCATTGCGGCTGCCACCGCGCCGACCAGGTCATGATCGCCCACCGAGGCGCCGCCGATCGTCACGATCAGGTCGGCCCCCGCGGCCAGGCGCAGCACCTGCTCGAGGCTCTCGCGGCTGTCGCGTGCGATGGGCAGCAGGCGGGCCACGGCCCCCTCGGCCTCCACCATCGCCTTCAAGCCGTAACTGTTCGAGGCCACGATCTGGTCGGGCCGCGGGTCTTCTCCGGGGCTGACCAGTTCGTCACCCGTGGCGATCAGCGCCACCTCGGGGCGGCGCGAGACCACCACCTCGGGCAGGTTCATCGCGGCGCACAGCGCCACGTCCGCGGGCGAAAGCCTGCGCGGCGCCTCGATCCGGGCGCCGATGCGGAAATCCGCCCCCGCGGGGCGGATGTTCGTGCCCTCGTCCAGCCGGTCGCCCAGCGTGATCGCGTCGTCGTCGCGCGTCACATCCTCCTGGATCACCACGCAATCGGCCCCCTCGGGCACCGGGGCGCCGGTGAAGATGCGCAGGGCTTCTCCCGGCGCGATGACGCCCGCCCAGGCCTGTCCCGCCGGCGCCTCTCCCACGACGCGCAGGACAGCCCCCGCGACCCGATCCTCGACGCGAATGGCATAGCCATCCATTGCCGAGGCCGCGAAGGGCGGCTGGTCGCGCCGCGCGATCACGTTCTCGCCCAGCACCCGGCCTCCCGCCTGCGCCAGCGGCACGGTCTCGACGCCCACGGGGCTCGCAAGGGCAAGACAGGCCGCGAGCGCTTCCTCGACAGGGATCATCTCCGGGCGCTCCGTCTCATGGCTTCATCTTCCTCCAAATACGGATGTCCGGACGCCTGCCACGCGCACTGCCACAAGGCTCCTCGCACACCATCCGCCACGCGCCCCCGCGATTTTCGCCCCGCGAAAATCGCCCCGGGCGACGCCGAAGGCGGCGCAATCCCCGTGGCCATCTCACCCCGCATCGCGGGCCTCGTAGCGCCCCGACTTGCCGCCCTCCTTCAGAACCACCCGGATGCCGCCGATCTCGATCGACTTCTCCGCGGCCTTCAGCATGTCATGCACCGTCAGCGCGGCGACCGAGACGGCGGTCAGCGCCTCCATCTCGACGCCGGTCTGGCCCGTGGTCTTGACCGTCGCCGTGATCCGCACACCGGGCAGGCCCGCATCCGGCACCAGATCGAGCGTCACCTTGGTGATCGGCAGAGGATGGCAAAGCGGGATCAGCTCGGCGGTCTTCTTCGCCCCCATGATGCCGGCCAGCCGCGCGATGCCCAGAACGTCGCCCTTCTTCGCGGTGCCCGCCTCGACCAGCGCCAGCGTCTCGGGGCGCATCTTGACCCAGCCCTCGGCCACCGCGATCCGGTCGGTCACCGCCTTCTCCGAGACATCGACCATATGCGCCTGTCCGCCCTCGTCGAAATGGCTGAGCTTCGGCATCGCCTCACACCCCCGCCGGGACCGGATCGGCGAGGATCGCGGCGGTCGCCGCCGTCACGTCGTCCTGCCGCATCAGGCTTTCGCCGATCAGGAAGGACCGCGCCCCCGCCGCGGCCATCCGGGCGAGGTCGGCGGGCGTGAACAGGCCCGATTCCGAGATCACCATCCGGTCGCCCGGCACACGCGCGGCCAGCCGTTCGGTCGTGGCCAGGTCGGTCACGAAAGTGTTCAGATCGCGGTTGTTGATCCCCAGAAGCGGCGAGCGCAGGCGCATCGCGCGGTCCAGCTCCGCGTCGTCATGCACCTCGATCAGCGCATCCATCCCCCAGTGCCGCGCGGCATCCTCCAGCTCGGCGGCCTGCCCGTCCTCGACCGAGGCCATGATGATCAGGATGCAGTCCGCGCCCCAGGCGCGCGCCTCGGCGACCTGGTAGGTGTCGTAGAGGAAATCCTTGCGCAGGCAGGGCAGCGCCGTCGCGGCCCGCGCGCGGGTCAGGTATTCGGGTTTGCCCTGGAAACTGGGCGTGTCGGTGAGGATGGAAAGACAGGTCGCGCCACCCGCCTCGTAGGCCCTCGCCAGCACCGGCGGGTCGAAATAGGCGCGGATCAGCCCCTTTGACGGGCTCGCCTTCTTGATCTCGGCGATGAGCCCATAACCTTGCGCCTCCGCCGCCCGCAGCGCGTCGCCGAAGCCCCGCACGCGGGGGGCGGCGCGGGCGGCCTCTTCCACGGCTGATCGCGGGCGGGCGGCCTTGGCTTCGGCCACTTCCTCCAGCTTGTAGGACTTGATCTTGTCGAGGATCGTCGCCATCGGATGCTCCCTCACGCCGCCGCGCCCTGGGTGATCGCGGCCAGCCGCTCCACCGCGCGCCTCGCCGCGCCGCTGTCCAGGCTCTCGCGCGCGATTTCCACGCCCGCCTTCAGGTCATCGGCCTTTTCCGCCACCACCAGCGCCGCCGCCGCGTTCAGCAGAACCGCGTCGCGATAGGCCCCATCGGCCCCCTCCAGCAGCGCCCGCAGCGCCGCGGCGTTTTCCGCTGGCGTGCCGCCGAGGATGTCGCGGAACGGATGCACGGGCAGGCCCGCCTCTTCCGGGTGCACCTCGCGCGGGCGGATCTTGCCGTCCTTCAGCACCGCCACGGATGTCGGGCCCGAGATCGAGATCTCGTCGGTTCCGTCCGCGCCATGCACCAGCCAGGCCGCCTCGGACCCCAGCGCCTGCAGCGTCTCGGCCATGGGAAAGATCAGGTCGATGGCGAAGGCCCCGGTCAATTGGCGCTTGACGCCCGCGGGGTTGGTCAGCGGCCCGAGGATGTTGAAGATCGTCTTGCAGCCCAGTTCGGTGCGCACGGGCATCACCTGTTTCATCGCCGGATGGTGCATCGGCGCCATCATGAAGCCGATTCCGGCCTCGCGGATGCCGCGCTCCACCACATCCGGGCCGACCATGACGTCGATCCCCAGCTCTCCAAGTGCATCCGCCGCACCCGACTTGGACGAGAGGTTGCGGTTGCCGTGCTTGGCCACCGGCACGCCCGCGCCCGCCACGACGAAGGCCGTCGCGGTCGAGATGTTGAGCGTTCCCATCCCGTCGCCGCCGGTGCCGACGATGTCCATCGCGCCCGCAGGCGCGGTGACCTTGACGCATTTGTCGCGCATCACCTGCGCGGCCGCCGCGTATTCGGCCACGGATTCGCCGCGCGCCCGCATCGCCATCAGCAATCCGCCGATCTGCGCGGGCGTGGCGGTGCCCTCGAACAGTTCCTCGAAAGCCGCTTCGGCCTGTGCGCGGCTGAGCGGCCCCTCGGAGGCGGCGTAGATCAGCGGTTTCATCGCGTCGGTCATGCCGGCACGGCTCCTTGTCGTTTCGCGGTGTCGAGGAAGGTTCGCAGCATCGCGTGCCCATGTTCCGAGCGGATGCTTTCGGGGTGGAATTGCACGCCCTCGATCGGCAGTTCGCGATGGCGCAGGCCCATGATGGTGCCGTCCGCCAGTTCGGCCGTGACCTCCAGCACATCGGGAAGGCTCGCGCGTTCGACCACCAGCGAGTGGTAGCGTGTGGCCTTGAGCGGCGAGGGCAGACCGGCGAAGACGCCTTTGCCCGCGTGAAAGATCTCGCCCATCTTGCCATGGACGATCTCGGAATGGCGCAGGACGCGGCCGCCGAAGGCCTCGCCGATGGTCTGATGCCCGAGGCAGACGCCCAAGAGCGGCACACCGGCGCCCGCCGCCGCGCGCGTGAGCGACAGGCAGATGCCCGCCTGCGCCGGGTCGCAGGGGCCGGGGCTGAGGACGATGGCCTCGGGGGCCATGGCCAGCGCCTCTTGCACGGTGATTTGGTCGTTGCGGACCACGCGGGTCTCGGCCCCCAGCTCGCCCAGGTAGTGGACGAGGTTCCAGGTGAAGCTGTCGTAATTGTCGATGAGAAGCAGCATGGGACCTGACCGCCGCGCTCTTGCGCGAAAAGGTTAAAAAGGGGTGAAGGCGTCGCGCGCCCGGGGTATACATGTTTCAAAGCCGGGCAGGGCGGTCAAGCGCCTGTCGAGACCCGGCAGGCTATCGGGCACGCGGCGGGCCAGGCCGCGACAGGCGAAAGAGGGTGCGATGGGTGGTGGAGTTCTGAGCGGTCTCGCGATCGGGCTGGCTGTGTCGGTCCTCGTTCTGGCGGCCGTTTCGCTGAACACGCCCTTGCCCGAGCGGCCCGCCATGGCCGTGGTCCCCGCTGAAGCACCCACGTCCGAGCCGGACGACGCGCCGCAAGACGATCCCGCCGCAGCCCCCGCCGTGCCGGACCCGATCGAAGCACCCCCTGCCGGGTCCGGGGATGCGCCTGCGCCCGACATGCCCACGGCCCCCGAACCCCCCGAACCCTCCGACCCGGAGACAGAGGCCGCCGACACGACAGTCGAGACCGAGCGCGCCGCCGAGACGGCGGTCGATGCTGAAACGCCCGAAGGCCTCGCCACCGCCAGCACCGATGGCGCGGCGCGCATCGCGCTGCCGCAGATCGACACCTCGCCCGAGACGCCGGCACCCGCCATGCCCCCGCAGGTCGGCGCGGAATCGCAAGATCCACCCGTCGCCGGGACCGCGTCGGCGCCTGCGCCCAGGATCGCCGCCGCCCCGGCGCCGATGCTGGGCGCGCTGCCGGCCGCACCCAGCCCGCGGTTCATCGCAGGCACCGAGGCCGCACCCAGCGGCACCGCGCCGCGCCGCCTCGCCTTGCCCCAGGTGGCCGAAGCGCCTGCCACGGCCGACACCGCGCCCGCCCCGCAGCCCGCCCCCGCGGCGGAGACCGAAGAGCCGGACGTGCCGCGCCGTCCGACACTGCCACAGGTGGTCGACGCCCCCGACGCCCCCGCGCAGGCCGCCCCGCAGGCCGCCGCGTCGGACGAGAGCGTGGCGACGCTGCCCCGCCGCATTGCCGTGCCGCAGGGCCCTGCCGAGGGCACCCCGGCTCCGCCCGAGGCCGCCACTGGCCGCGGCTTGCCCCAGATCGCCGCCGCGCCGCCTACCATGCCGGAGCCCGCAGCGCAGCCTGCCCCCGAAACCGCCCCCGAGCCGGTGCCCGAGGGGCCGCCGAACGCGTTGCGCGACAATGCCATCGCCTTCGAGACAGCGGCGGACGGTGCGTTGATGGCAGTGGTGCTGATCGACGATCCCGACAGCCCGCTCGACCCGGATGTGCTGACGCGGTTCACCTTTCCCGTCAGCTTCGCCATCGACCCGCTGCGCCCCGATGCGTCGGCCCGCGCCGCCGAATTGCGCGAGGCGGGCTTCGAGGTGGTCATCCTCGCAGCCGGGTTGATCCCCGAGGCCGCCGCGCCCGCCGATGTCGAGACCGCGCTGGCCTCGGCGCGCGAGACGATGCCGCAGGCGGTCGCGGTCATGGATACGCCTGACAGCCGCATCCAGTCGGACCGGGCGGTCCTTGACGCCACGGTCGCGGCCCTCGTCGAAAGCGGTCATGGCCTTCTGGCCTTTCCCCGCGGTTTGAACGCGGCGGAACAAAGCGCGCGCCGCGCGGACCTGCCCGCCGCCACCTTCTTCCGGCAGCTCGACGACGAGGATCAGCGCGCGACGGTGATCACGCGCTATCTCGGGCGTGCGGCCTTTGCTGCAGGGCAGGACGGGGGGGTGGTCGTGGTCGGGCGCACGCAACCGGACACGGTGACGGCGCTGTTCTCATGGGCGCTGGGCAGCCGCACGGAACAGGTGACCCTCGCGCCGGTCTCGGCGGTGCTGGGACGGCTGAACGAGTAGAGGCCCTGCCTTTGCCGAGGCCATGCTGACCGCTGCGTGGCCTCAGCGGTTGCCCCGCCCCGAGAACAGCCCCGCATCCTCGGCTGCGCGGCGGATCGCGCGCGACTTGTTCACGGTTTCCTCGAACTCGGCCTCGGGGTCGCTGTCATGGACCACGCCGCCGCCCGCCTGGATATAGAGCTTGCCGTCCTTGACCACCGCGGTGCGCAGCGCGATGCACATGTCCATGTCGCCGCCCGCCGAGAAATAGCCCACGCCGCCGCCGTAGACGCCGCGTTTCTCGGGCTCGAGCTCGTCGATGATCTCCATCGCACGGACCTTGGGCGCGCCCGAGACCGTGCCCGCGGGCAGGCCCGCCAGAAGCGCCGAGAGCGCATCCTCGCCCTCGCGCAGCTCGCCCACCACGTTCGACACGATGTGCATGACGTGGCTATAGCGCTCGACGATGAATTCCTCGGTCGGGCGCACCGTGCCGATCCTGGCCACACGGCCCACGTCGTTGCGGCCAAGGTCCAGCAGCATCAGGTGCTCGGCCAGTTCCTTCTGGTCCGAGAGCAGGTCGGCCTCGAGCGCGCGGTCCTCCTCGGGGGTGGCGCCGCGCTTGCGGGTGCCCGCGATGGGGCGGATCGTGACCTCTCCGCCGAATACCCGCACGAGGATCTCGGGGCTTGCACCCACGACCTGGAACGGACCGAAGTTGAAGAAGAACATGAAGGGCGAGGGGTTGGTGCGGCGCAGCGCGCGGTAGAGCGCGAAAGGCGGCTCGGGAAACTCCTGCGTCCAGCGCTGCGAGGGGACGACCTGGAAGATGTCGCCCGCGCGGATGTAATCCTTGGCCTTCTCGACCGCGGCGAGATAGTCGGGCCTGGCGAAATTCGACACGGGCGGCGGCACATCGCGCGCCTCGCCCATCTCGCGGCTGGCCATTGCGGGGGCGCGTTCGAGGTCGCGCAGAGCATCCGCGACCCGCTCGGCCGCCTGCGCATAGGCCGCCCGCGCCGTGAGGCCCGACGACACCCAGGCCGGTGCGACCACCGTCACCTCGCCCTTGACCCCGTCCAGCACCGCGATGACCGAGGGGCGCATCAAGACCGCGTCGGGCAGGCCCAGCGGATCGGGGTTCACGTCGGGCAGGTGTTCCACCAGCCGGATCATGTCATAGCCGAGATAGCCGAACAGGCCCGCGGCGGCGGCGGGCAGGTGGTCGGGCATGTCGATGGCCGACTCGGCCAGAAGGCTGCGGATCGCCTGCAGGGGTGGTTCCGAACATGCCTCGAACGTGTCGCGGTCGTAGCGGGCGCTGCGGTTCAGGCGGCTGGTTTCCCCGTGGCACTCCCAGACCAGGTCCGGCTTGCAGCCGATGATCGAGTAGCGCCCCCGCACCTCGCCCCCGGTTACCGATTCAAGGATGAAGCTGTCGCGCCCGGCATCGGTCAGTTTCATCATCACCGAGACCGGCGTGTCCAGATCGGCGGCAAGCCGGGCATAGACCAACTGGTTGCGGCCCGCGGTCCAGCCGGCCTCGAACGCCGCGAAATCCGAGATCTGCGCCATCAGGGGAACTGCGCATGCACGGCGTCGATCATCGACTGGTTCAGGCTGATCCCCGCTTCGGCCTGCACGGCCTGCCCGTAGGCTTCGAAAATGTCCTGCGCCATGGACTGCGTGACCGCCTGGGTCATGATCTGCGTCAGGACCCCGGTGCCCGGGTCATCACGTGCCGCGGGGTTGATCGCGTCGAGCCGCGCGATGAAGGCCTGCCCGGCGGCGGGCACCAGCACCGTGTCGCCGGGCCGGTCGAGCTGGAACACCTGCGCCACAAGGGTCGGGGGGGCGTCGGGGATGAAATCCTGCCGGCGCACCTGGGTTTCGCGGTCGACGCGGCCCATGTCCTCGAGGGTGGCCCCCGAGGCGAGCCGGCCCACCAGCGCCTCGCCGCGCGCGGCCAGCTGACTGCGCAGAACGCTTGCGCGCCAGGCCTGGGCCACCTCGTCCTCGATCTCGGCCAGCGGGGGCAGGGCAGGCGGCACCGTCTCGTCGAGACGCAGCGCGAAAAGGCCGCCGTCGCTCAATTCGAGCAACTCGGGAAAATCGCCTTCCTCGACGGCCAGCGCGGCCTCGCGGAAGGCATCGTAGCCTGCGATCCCCTCTTCGGAGGTGGAGGTATAGTCGATCCGGCCCAGAACCATCTCGGTGTCGGCGGCCAGTTCCTCGAGGGTGGCGCCCCCTGCCAGCAGGTCGTCCACAGGGTCGCGCAGGTCGTCGATCGTGCGCCGCGCGGCCTCGGCCGCCAGTTCGGCGCGCAACTCCTCCTGCGCTTCCTCGAAGCTGACCTCGGTGGCGTCGAGAACGGCATTGACCCGGAAGAGCGCCGCACCGCCGAAGGTGCTTTCGAGCGGGCCGAGGATCTCGCTTTCGGTGTCCGAAAAGATCGCCTCGGCGGTCGCTGCGGGCAGATCGCCGCGCGAGACCTCGCCGAGGTCGATATCCTCCAGCGTCAACCCGCGCTCTTCCACGAGCGCGTCGAAACTGGTGTCGCCCGCGAGGATCGCGTCATAGGCGGCCTGCGCGTCGGCCTCTTCGAGGAAGGTCAGCTGCTCCAGCAGCCGCCGCTCGGGTTGCCGGTAGCGCGCGCTGTGCTCGTCGTAGAGGGCGCGCAGGGCGTCCTCGTCGATCGCGACGTCATCCATCAGGATCGCCGGGGTGACCCAGACATAGGTGATGGCGCGGGCCTCTGGCCGGGTGAACTGCTGCGGGTTCTCGTCGTAATAGGCTTGCAGGTCATCGGGCGTGGCCGCCGGAAGGCCCGCCGGCAGGTCGGCCTCGGTCAGGGTCAGCAGGCTGAAATCACGCGTCTCGCCCTGAAACGCCGCCAAGGTGTCCGCGATGGTCGCGTCGGGTTGCACGCCGCCGATCACGGCCAGCTGCAGCAAGCTGCGGGCGGTGTCCTCGCGCACGTCTTCTTCGAATTCGGACGGGTTCAACCCGTTCTGGCGCAGGGTGAATTCGTAGGCTTCCCGGTCGAACCGGCCGTCGACGCCCTGAAAGCTCTGGATTTCGGTGATCTGGCGCGCCACCTCGGCATCGCCCACGGACAGGCCCATCGTGGCAGCTTCATGGGCCAGCGCGGCCCGCGCGACGAGCGATTGCAGCACCGCCTGATCGACGCCCTGCGCCTGCAGGGTCGAGAAGGTGATCGGTTGGCCGGTCTGGGCGATACGGGCGCGCAGCTCCTCGTCGAGGGCGCGGGCGTAGTCGTCGGCGGTGATCTCCACCTCGCCGACCTGGCCGACCTGTGCGCCCCCGCCCGAGAACGAGCCGATGCCGAAGCCTGCCAGCGCCACGAAAAGCAGGCCCAGAATGACCCAGACGAAAAGGTTCGAGATCGTCTTTGCGGCCTTCTTCGCCATGCTGCCTGGCTCCCTGTCTCGTCCTGTGGTGGCCGGGCGCGCAGGCCCGGATGTCCGGCGTTGATTACGCGTTTGGGCGCGGCGCGGCAAGGCCCGCGCCGGGCGGCTCAGAGGTCGAGGGCGGCCAGCCGGTCGACCACCTCGGTCAGTCCCGCGGCATCGGCGTTGGCGAAGGCGATCCTGAGCGTCCGTTCGGCCTGCCCGGTGCCGCCATGCGCCAGCGTGGGCCCGAACATCGTGCCCGGCAGGGTCAGAAGCGCCGCGGCCTCCACCATCTCGCGGGCGACCATGTCCGAGGGCCGGGCGAAGGGGTGGGCGACATAGGCGAAATAGGCGCCGCAGCCCAAAAGCCGCCAGTCCGGCAGGCGCTGGAACCCCGCGGTCAGCGCGTCGCGCCGGGCGAGGATCTCGGCCCGCTCGCCCGCCAGCCAGCCGCGCAGGTTCCGCATCCCCCAGAGCGCGCCGATCTGGCCGATCTGGGGGGCGCAGATCGCGACCGTGTCGAGGAATTTCTCGACCTCCGCCAGCCGCGCCTCCGAGGCCATCAGGGCACCGACCCGGTGGCCGGTCAGCCGGTAGGCCTTGGAGAAGGAATAGAGATGGATCAGCGTGTCGTGCCAGTCGGGATCGGTGAAGAGGTCATGCGGCGCGCCTTCGCCGCTGTGAAAATCGCGGTAGGTCTCGTCGAGGACCAGGGCGATGCCGCGCGTCCGCGCCAGCTCGAAAAAGGCGCGCAAAAGCTCGGCCGGGTATTCCACGCCCGCGGGATTGTTGGGCGAGATCAGCACGATCGCCCGCGTCCGATCGGTGATCAGCGCCGCGGCGCGGTCGGGGTCCGGCAAAAGGTCATCGCCGGTGGGCAGGTGGACGCTGCGCACGCCTTCCATGTCGAGCCACATCTTGTGGTTGAAGTAGAAGGGCAGGGGCAGGATCACCTCGTCGCCCGCGCCCGCAAGCGTCGACATCACGGCGGTGAAGGCCTGGTTGCAGCCCGCGGTGACGGCGACCTGCGCGGGGCGGATCGTCCCGCCATAGGCCGCGGACCATTGCGCGGCCAGCTCGTCGCGCAGGTCGGGCAGGCCCAGGACCGGGCCGTAGAGATGCGAGGCGGGATCGGTGAGCAGCGCCTCGGCCATGGCGCGGGCCAGCGGCACGGGCGGGGGGTCGACGGGGGCGGCCTGGCTGAGGTTGATCAGCGGGCGGTCGGGGGCGAATGTCCTGCCCTCGATCCAGCGCCGCGCCTCCATCACCGGGGGTGGAAAGGTGCGTGTGTAGGTCGGGTTGATCGGCTGCATCCTTGCGCTCCCGGCACGGGTCGACGAACCGCCGCCCCTCTTCGTTCCAAAAATATGCCCGCCGGAGGCATCCCCGGCCAACCACGATCCATGTCGCCGGGCAGGGGGGCGGACGGTCACCGCTGGCGCAAATCCCTTGCAAGGGATTTGCCAATCGCTTGCAAGCGATTGTCCAGCCTCTTGCAAGAGGCTGGTGCGATCCTTGCAAGGATCGCCGCCGCTCAGAACGGGATCTCGTCGTCCACATCCCCGCCGCCGCCGCCGCCATAGCTGCCGCCGCGGTCATCGGGGAACCCGCCGCTGCCGCGGTCGTCGGAGTAGCCGCCGCCACCGTAGCCACCGCCACCGCCACCGTCGCCGCGGCTGTCGAGCATGGTCAGTTCACTGCGGTACGGGCGCAGGGCGATCTCGGTGGTGTAGCGGTCCTGACCCGACTGGTCTTGCCACTTGCGGGTCTCGAGCTGGCCCTCAAGATACACTTTCGAGCCCTTCTTGAGGTATTGTTCGGCAACGCGCACCAGCGGTTCGGAATAGATCGCCACGCGATGCCACTCGGTCCGCTCCTTGCGCTCGCCCGTGTTGCGGTCCTTCCAGGTCTCGCTGGTCGCGAGGTTGAGGTTGCAGACCTTTCCCCCGGAGGGAAAGCTGCGCACCTCGGGGTCGCGGCCCAGGTTGCCGATCAGGATTACCTTGTTGACGGATCCGGCCATGTCTCACTCTCCCCCGGTCTTGGCATGCGTGGCGCCCGGCCGACACGAGTCAGCCGCCCGGCGCGTGATGCTTAGATCATCCCAGTCTGGTCAAGAAAAGGTTAATACCGCATCGGGTGGCAAGCGGCAGAGGTCGAGAGACTGGAAGTTTTCCACGATCTGTCCTATTGCCCGTGGTGATGTGTCATTCGAGGCCCCGTGCCATGATCCGGACCTGCCTGTTCGCAGCCCTTGCCCTTTGCCTTCCGGGTGCGCCTGTCTCGGCCGACCCGATGGCGCGGTTCGACCGCGCGCTGGGCGTTCTCGACAGCCGGGCCGCGACGCAATACGCGGCCTCCGCGCGGCTCCGCCCCGATTACGACCCGGACGCGCCGCAGATCCCGCGCTTCGAGGGGCGCAATGCGGGCCCCTGGCTCGAGGTCGCCCGCGCCGCCGCGCAGCGCCACGGCATCCCCGAGGACCTGTTCCTGCGCCTTGTCCAGCAGGAGTCGGGCTGGAACCCCGAAGCGGTCAGCCATGCAGGCGCCATCGGGCTGGCGCAGCTGATGCCGGGGACGGCGGAGTTGCTGGGCGTCGATCCGCATGACCCGATCCAGAACCTCGAGGCCGGCGCGCGCTATCTCGCCCTGCAATACCGCGCCTTCCGGCGCTGGGATCACGCGCTTGCCGCCTATAACGCCGGCCCCGAGGCGGTGCGCCAGCATGGCGGCATCCCGCCCTATGCGGAAACGCAGGATTACGTGCGCATCATCCTCGGCTCGGGCTGAGGCCGAGGCCGAGGCCGAGGGCGACGGCCCTCAGGGCATGTCCGGCACATCCGCCCCGATCGCCACCAGCCGCGCCTTGAGGACGGGCGCGCGGGTATCGCCCGCCTCCAGCGCGTAGACATGGGCCTGCGTCAGGTAGAAGGCGGCGGCCACGCCTTCGGCCGTCTCGGCTGCCTCGGCATAAAGACCGATCAGCGCCGTCCGGTCACCGGCCGCATGGGCAACCAGAAGCGCCGCGTCGAGGGCCGCGCGTCGGGGATCGGTCCCGGCGGCAGGGCCCGCCGCCGCAAGGAGGGCCTGAGCGGGACCGGCGGCAGGCGCGCTCACGCCGCGCCCTCCGCCTCCATCGCGCTCATGCGCGCCGCGACCCAGGCGTGGAAGATGTGCGTCGGCCCGTCCATCGCCGGGCTGAAGCGGCCACCGTCGAACCCCGCGGCGAAGCGGCCGCGCTGCATCCCCTCGACGACGAAGATGTCCTCGACGAAGACCGATTTCCATTGCGTCGCGTTCTTGGCGCGCAGCGTCTCGTCGGTGCTGGGGCTGGCGTAGTAGATATGGACATGCTCGCGCGTGAGGTTGTGCGCGACCGCCTCGAGGATGATCGCATAGGCGTGGTCGCGGTGCACCCCGAGCAGGACGTTGGGGTAAAGCGCCACATATTCCGCGCCGGTGTCCCATTTCTCCGACAGGCCCGGAAAATCGGGAAAGGTCTCTTCCATCGTGCCGCGCAGCTGGCGGTAGACGTAGCTGCCCTGGCCGGAATAACGCCCCGGCGCCTCGATATGGTAGTGATCCTCGAGCCGGGAATAGCTGTTGAGACCCGGATGCACCCAGGGCAGGTGGTAGCTTTCGCAGTAGTTCTCGACGGCCAGTTTCCAGTTGGTCGCCACCTCGAGCGTGAAGCTCGAGTCGGGGCCGCCGTGATACATCGGCTGGTCGAACTCGGCCCAGCGGGCGATCAGGTCGGCGTGGACCTCCTCGAAGGGCGGCGCGTCGCCCGAGAGGTTGACGAAGACGACGTCGCGCCAGAGATGCATCCGCACCGGCGCAAGGCCCAGTGTCGCGCGGTCGATGCCGGGATGCGCGTTCTGCCCCGGCCCGCCGACATGGGGCGTCGCGACAAGGCGGCCGTTCTTGGCGTAGCACCAGCTGTGATAGGGGCAGCGGATCGCGCCCTCGATCTTGCGCGGCTCCTCGACCAGGATCATGCCGCGGTGGCGGCAGATGTTGTAGAAAACGCGCAAGCCCCCCTCCTCGTCGCGCAGTAGGAGAAGCGGCTGACCGAGAAAGCTGATGGGCTTGGCATCGCCCGGCTCGGGCACCTCGGCGCCGACGGCGATGGCCGCCCATGTCGTCTCGAGGCAGGCGCGGTTCTCGGCGGCGATGGTGGCGGGGTCGATGTAATGCGCATTGGGCAGGCCATGCGCGCGCTCGATCGGGGCAAGGACATCGGCAAGTGCCGGGGGGCGGTGATCTTCGGGCATGGGCCGGGCTCCGCTGCTGCGTGAAACTGCCCGAGTGTTCGCGGCCGCGGCCCTTTCGTCTTGCACAGAGGCGACATCCCGCGGCCCGGCAAAGACCTAGCCCGCGCCGCCCCGTGGCGGAAACAGGTCGGTGAGCGGCGTATCGCCGGGCAGGTCGAGGGCCGCGCGCAGCGCCCGCCGCCCCCGCGACAGGCGCGAGGTGACGGTGCCCATGGGCAGGCCGGTTTCCGCCGCGATCTCGGCATAGCTGAGCCCGTCGAAGGCGCGCAGGCGCAGAAGGTGCCGTTGGTCTTCGGGCAATCGTGACAGCGCGCGCAGCGCCGCGACGGCCAGCGCGCGGGTCTCGCCATCGGCTGCGGGATCTGCGCGTCGCTCGGCCTCGTCGCTCGGGGTCAGCGGCGGGCCCGGGGGCCGCGTTTGTGCGCGGTTGCGCAGCGTGGCAAAGGCATAGGCGCGCAGGTCGGTCACCGGGGCGGCCTCGGGGTGCCCCTGCTCGGCCATGGCCAGCCGCGCCCAGACCCGCAAGAGCGTCTCCTGCACGAGGTCGTCGGCATCCGCGGCCGAGCGGGTCAGCCTGCGCGCGACGCGGCGCAGGTCGGGCGCAAGGGCGAGAAACGCCCGCGCCGAGGCGGAGGGGGCGGCGGGGGCAGGGGGGTGCGTGTCGGGCATGGCTGCGGTCTCCGGCGGGTCGTGCTGCCAAGGACGTCGCGGGCCGCGACATCGTGCAAGCGCGCGTGGCCGCGACGGGCGCGATGGGCCGCAGGCCGCCGACGGCGGGCGATCTCTTGCCGGTGGGCGCGCGCCTCGGCGGGGGTCCGCACGGGCCGCTGCCCATGTCGGGCGGACCGCCGCCGATCCCGCGACGACGGGGATGAAACCGCGGCCGCGGCGGTCTTGGGGTCGAGGGCGCAAACACCGCGGCCTCGTTCACATGTCTCAGACAGGGAGAACCCCGAGATGAAGGATAGATTGTTGTCGCGCACCGCAAGCCTCGCCGCGCTGATCTTCGGCGTTGTGGGGGCGGGTCACGCCATGGGCCAGGCCCACGCGCTGGATACCGATGGCGACGGCATGGTCAGCTATGCCGAGGCGCTGATGGCCATGCCCGAGATGACCGATGAGGAGTTCATGGCGCTGGATACGGATGGCGATGGCCTGCTGAGCGCCGAGGAGCTGAGCGCGGCGGAGCAAGCCGGACTCATCCCGCCTGGCTGACGCCGGGCCTGGACCGCGGTCGGGGGCGCGGGGCAGACGGCCCCGTGCCTCCACCGCCGCCACGATCCTTCGTGCGAAGGATCGCAGGCTGCGAAAACTCGTGCGAATTTTCGGTCAGGTGCCGCGCGCGATGGCCGCGACACCGGTGCGCGCCAGCCGCACCTCGCCCAAGGGGCGCATCAGCTCGCAGAACGCGTCGACCTTTTCGGGTGTGCCGGTGATCTCGAAGACGAAGCTTTCCAGCGTCGAATCCACCACGTTGGCGCGGAAGATCTCGGCGATGCGCAGCGCCTCGACCCGGTGCTCGCCGCGGGCGATGACCTTGATCAGCGCCAGTTCGCGGCTGACGAATGGCCCTTCGACCGTCAGGTCGGCGACCTCGTGCACGGGCACCATGCGCTCGAGCTGCATCTTGATCTGGTTGATCACCTGCGGCGTGCCGCTGGTCACGATGGTGATGCGCGAGCGGTGGCCCGCGCGGTCGACCTCGGCCACGGTCAGGCTTTCGATGTTGTAGCCGCGCCCCGAGAACAGGCCGATCACCCGCGCCAGCACGCCCGCCTCGTTCTGGACGAGCACAGCGAGGGTGTGGGTCTCCACCACATCGGACATGTGGCTGCGCAGATCGTAGGCGGAGTGGCTCGAAGAGCCTTTTTCGATGTTGAGCGGCGACATGGGCGGTCCCTGGCAAGAAATCGGCCCGCCCGACATAGCCGGGCGGGCCGCGATGGGAAAGGGCCTAATCAGGCCTTATTCGGCCGGGGTCGCCCCCTTGAGGACCGCGTGCTCGGACCGCAGGCCCATCACGATGCAGACGCAGAGCAGCAGCAGCACGATGGTGAAGGGCAGGCCGGTCGAGATCACCATTGCCTGCAGCGAGGCGAGGCCGCCGCCGATCAGCAACGCGATGGCCACCAGCCCCTCGAAGGTGCACCAGAACACCCGCTGCGGCACCGGCGCGTCGATCTTGCCGCCCGCGGTGATCGTGTCGATCACCAGCGAGCCCGAGTCCGACGAGGTGACGAAGAACACGATCACCAGCACGATCCCTAGTGTCGAGGTGATCGCCGCGAAGGGCAGGCTTTCGAGCATCGCGAAAAGCGACAGCTCGGGGCTGTAGGTCTCGATCACGTTGGCCATGACGGCCGAGGTGCCGGGGTTCGCGACCATGTCGTTGATCGCCGCCCCGCCGAAGACCGCCATCCACAGCACGCAGACGAGCGAGGGGATGATCAGCACGCAGGTGATGAACTCGCGCACCGTGCGGCCGCGGCTGACGCGGGCGATGAACATGCCGACGAAGGGCGACCAGCTGATCCACCATGCCCAGTAGAAGGCGGTCCAGCCTTCGCGGTAGCCGTCATCCTCGCGGCCGAAGGGGTTGGACAGCGGGATCACCTCCTGCGCATAGGCCACGAGACCTTTGCCGAATTCGGTCATGATCGTCGCAGCCCCCGCAGCAAAGAGAACGAAGAGCAGGAGAAGGACAGCGAGAACCATGTTGATCTCGGACAGCACCTTGACCCCCCCGTCGAGGCCGCGCAGCACCGAGACCAGCGCGATGGCGGTGATGCCGATGATCAGGATCACCTGCATGGTGATGCCGTTGGGCAGGCCGTAGATATGCTCGAGCCCCGCGTTTGCCTGCTGCGCGCCCAGACCCAGCGAGGTGGCCAGACCGAAGAGCGTCGCGAAGACGGCGCTGATGTCGATGACATGGCCCCACCAGCCCCAGACGCGCTCGCCCAGCAGCGGGTAGAAGGCCGACCGGATCGAAAGCGGCAGACCCTTGTTGTAGGTGAAAAGCGCCAAGGCCAGGGCAACGACCGCGTAGATCGCCCAGGGGTGCAGCGCCCAATGATAAGAGGTGGCGGCCAGTGCCATCCGGCGCGCTTCCTCGACATTGGCGGCGATCAGGTTGCCGTCGGCATCGAAGGGCCGCACCGTGCCCAGGGGGGCGTCGCCCCATGGCGTGCCGAAGTAATAGGCGGGCTCCAGCACGCCGAAGAACATCAGCCCGATCCCCATGCCCGCGGCAAACAGCATCGCGAACCAGCCGGCGTAGGAATAGTCCGGCGTCGCATCCGCGCCGCCCAGCCGCACCTTGCCCACCGGCAGCACGATCAGCACGAGGCAGAAGATCACGAAGATATTGGCGGCCGACAGGAAGAACCAGTCGAAGGTCGAGGTAAGCGTGGGGCGCAGCCAGCCGAAGAATTCGGCCGCCTGTCCGGGCGCAAGCAGCGCGTAGGCCACGAAGGCCACGACCGACATCGCCGAGATCGCGAAAACCGGGTTGTGGATGTCGAAGCCGAAGGGGCCGACAGAGCCCTCGATGTTGTCCTGCCCGATGTCGTATTCGGTGTCGATGATCTCGACATCGCCTTCGGGCTCGGGGATGCCCTGGTTCGGTGTTGTGTCCGTCATGCGCGTATCCTTTGGGGTTGCGGTGGGTGGTGGGCGCGCCTAGCCGCGCACCAGCATCACCGACACGTCCGTATGGCTGGCGATCCGGCCGCCGTGGCTGCCGAAATCGAACCGCTTGGGAATGTGGCTGCCCATGACCACGAGGTCGGCGCCGATCTCGTGCACCGCGTCCTCGAGCTTGCGGTCGAGATCGACTGCCGGGTCATGGGCGATGATGGGGTGCGAGGCGACCTCGGCCACCTCGTTCACCTCGGCCTGCATCGCGGCGAATTTCGCCAGCTTCTCGGCGTATTCCTTCGGTGTGTGGGCTACCGCGCTCGGCTGGGCGGAACTGACGCCCACATAAGTGACCCGCGCGCCGTAGTGGCGCGCAAGATCGGCCGCCGCCCTCAGTGCCGTCTCGAGCTTGTCGGCGTGGCCGAGGTCGACCGGCACCATGATATGTGTGAACAAATGCCCCTCCTGTCCGTTCTTTTGGTTTATCCGACGCATTCAGTGGGCAGATGGCCCGCGGAACATGGCACGGGACGACGGGAAAATGCCCAAATGCGACATTCCTTATGTCGCAAAAAGGCTAACAGACGTCGCATGGGTTGCAAGCACCCATTCCCGCTCGCCCGGATGGCCAAGGGTTTCGTCGTGACATCATGGGGTCGGACAGAAAAAAGGGCGGCCCACGTGTCGTGAGCCTCCCCGTGAGTGCGTGTCGCCGGAGGGATCAGACCAGGACGCCGCCTTCGGCGTCGATCACGCCCTTGGTTTCGGCCTCGCCCAGCAGCATCTCGTTATGCGCCTTGCCCGAGGGGATCATGGGGAAACAGTTCTCGTGCTTTTCCACGAGGCAGTCGAAGATGACGGGGCCGTCATAGGCCAGCATCTCCATGATCGCGTCGTCGAGGTCCTTGGGATCGGTGCAGAGGATGCCCTTGCAGCCGAAGGCCTCGGCCAGCTTGACGAAATCGGGCAGCGCCTCGGACCAGCTGTGGCTGTAGCGCTCGCCATGGAGCAGTTCCTGCCACTGGCGGACCATGCCCAGACGCTCGTTGTTGAGGATGAACTGCTTGACCGGCAGGCGATACTGCACCGCGGTGCCCATCTCCTGCATGTTCATCAGCCAGCTGGCCTCGCCCGCCACGTTGATGACCAGCGCGTCGGGATGGGCCACCTGCACCCCGATCGAGGCCGGGGTGCCGTACCCCATGGTGCCTAGGCCGCCGGAGGTCATCCAGCGGTTCGGATCCTCGAAACCAAGATATTGCGCCGCCCACATCTGGTGCTGTCCCACCTCGGTGGTGATGTAGCGATCACGCCCCTTGGTCAGCGCCTCGAGCCGTTCCAGCGCGTATTGCGGCTTGATCGTGGCCTCGGAGGGTTTGTAGCTGAGGCACTTGACCTTGCGCCACTCCTCGATCTTCGCCCACCACGCCTTGAGCGCGGGCGAGTTGGTCTTGCGCCCGCGTGCCTTCCAGATGCGCAGCATGTCCTCGAGCACATGGGCCACGTCGCCGATGATCGGGAAATCGGCGTGGATCACCTTGTTGATCGACGACGGGTCGATGTCGATATGCGCCTTTTGCGAGCCGGGGCTGAAATCGGCGATCCGGCCCGTGATCCGGTCGTCGAAACGCGCGCCGATGTTGATCATCAGGTCGCAGCCATGCATCGCGAGATTGGCCTCGTAGAGGCCGTGCATCCCCAGCATGCCCAGCCACTTGTCGCCCGAAGCCGGGTAGCTGCCCAGGCCCATCAGCGTGGAGGTGATCGGAAAGCCCGTCGCCTCGACCAGTTCGCGCAGGAGCGCGCTGGCCTTGGGGCCCGAGTTGATGACGCCGCCGCCGGTGTAGAAGACGGGGCGCTCGGCTTTTTCCATCGCCTCGACCAGCGCCTCGATCATCTGCGGGTCGCCCTTGACCTTGGGCTGGTAGTGGCCGACCGACACCTTGGGCTTTTCGGTGTAGGTGCCGGTGGCGAACTGCACGTCCTTGGGGATGTCGATCAGCACCGGGCCGGGGCGGCCTGCCGTGGCGATGTGGAACGCCTCGTGGATCGTGCCCGACAGGCGGTCGGTGTCCTTCACCAGCCAGTTCATCTTGGTGCAGGGGCGGGTGATGCCGACGGTGTCGGCCTCCTGGAAGGCGTCCGAGCCGATCATGAAGGTCGGCACCTGCCCTGTCAGCACGACCAGCGGGATCGAATCCATCAGCGCGTCGACAAGGCCGGTGACGGCATTGGTCGCGCCGGGGCCGGAGGTGACCAGCACGACACCGGGCTTGCCGGTGGAGCGCGCGTATCCCTCGGCGGCGTGGACCGCGCCCTGTTCGTGACGCACGAGGATGTGCCGGATCGCGTTTTGCTGGAAGATCTCGTCATAGATCGGAAGCACGGCGCCGCCGGGATATCCGAATACGACTTCGACGCCCTGATCCTTCAGAGCCTCGACCACCATCTTCGCGCCGGTCATCTGCCGTGTCATCGCGTCTGTCCTTCCCTTGTCGACGTCATCGTCTGCGATCCCGTGTCTTTCGACATAAAAAAACCCCCGGCTTCGATCCGAGGGCGCATGGGCTACCGTTATGGCTGTCGTCACCGACCCATGCGCTGTGTCCCTACGATTACAAGAATGCCGGGCATGCCCTGCCATCTCCATCCGGATGCGTGCGCGGGACATTAGGAAGCGTGCGATCGGGCGTCAACCGAGAAATTGGGCGAAAATGTCGCCCGCAAACCGGGCCGCGCAACGAATCGAAAGTTGAGGTCGCAATGGAATAATCTTGCTGCGCGGCCTCCGGACGGGGGCGGAGACACGCCGGTGTGCCGCGCGCCCTGCGCAGGGGATGCAAAAACTGCCGAAGAATCGAGACTTTTGTGCAGAAGCGCACAACTGGAGCGGGAATTCCGGGGTTACGGGCGATTTTGGTAAGATCATTTTACAAAAATCACCCGTTCAGCGTGGAAAACTGTTTTCTGCGCGGAACGCCTTCGCTAACGTGCCCGAACTTGTGGGGAACAACCACATCCGCGATCCGAGGGGGGTCGTGGCCAAATTCTTGTTACGGGGAGGATACCGTATGGATCGTCGTTCTTTTCTGAGAACGTCCGCACTCGGTGGCGCTGCAGCCGCAACCACCACGCTGGCCGCACCGGCCTACGCACAGGGCAACCGCACTCTGACGATGGTCACGTCCGTGCCGGATGGCTTCGCCGTCTTCGATGAAGCGGCCCAGCTCGCCATCGACTACATCGCCGCCCTTTCGGACGGTAACCTGGTCATCAACAAGATGCCCGCCGGCAGCCTTGTGGGCGCGTTCGAAGTGTTCGATGCCGTCTCCGCCGGTCAGGCCGACGTCTACCATTCGGCGGAATACTACTTCCTTAACCAGCATCCCGGCTTCGCCTTCATGACCTCCGTGCCCTTCGGCATGACGTCGCAGGAAATGGCCAACTGGTACTACCGCCGCGGCGGCCAGGAACTGCACGACAACCTTTCGTCGCTGTTCAACCTCAAGCCCTTCATGTGCGGCATGACCGCGATGCAGCCCGGCGGCTGGTTCAACATCGAGATCACCTCCGCCGAAGACCTGCAGGGCCTGCGCTTCCGCATGCCCGGCCAGGGTGGCCAGGTGCTCGGCCGTCTCGGCGCATCGGTGCAGAACATCCCCGGCGGCGAGATCTACCAGGCGCTGGCCTCGGGCCAGATCGACGGCGCCGAGTGGATCGGCCCCTATGCCGACGAGCGTCTGGGCTTCCAGGAGGTCACGAACCTCTACTACACCGCCGGTTTCCACGAGCCGGGCTCGGCGCTGCACATGTCATTCAACCTCGAGGTGTGGGAGTCGCTGACCCCGCAGCAGCAGCACATCTGCAAGGTCGCCTGCGAGGCGGCGCATGCGCAGAACACCGCGCTGTCGCTGGCCGAGAACGGTGCGGCACTTGCCCGCCTGCAGGAGGCCGGCGTCCAGCCGCGCGAATTCCCCGAGGACGTCTGGGACGCATTCGGTCGCGCCTCGGCCGAGGTCAACGAGGAGAACATGGGCGACCCGATCTATGCCGAGATCGCCGAGAGCTATTTCGCGTCGATGGAAGAGTCCTCGGCCTGGTACGAGATCGGCGACGGCGAGTACATGCGCCAGCGCAACCGCGTAAACGCAGGCTGATCCCGGCCTGAAAGATCGCCCTGTCCGGCCGGTGGCCGGGCGGGGCTTTCGCGACAGCTTGGAGATAGGACGCACGCCCTCGGGGCGGCGTTCCGGGGGGATTACCGCATGATCGACTTCATCGTCTGGGTGCTCCAGAATATCGCTCTGGCGCCCTACCACCTGTTCATCGCTCTCACCAATCCGGGGGCCTGGCTGAACTGGTCCGATCCCGAAGCCGTCATGCGGTTCATCTATTACGGCGCCTCGGTCGAGCTTTTCTTCGTCTTCTTCACCACCTTCCTCGTGATCACCGCTCTCGGCATGGCCTGGAAGCGCGAGATCCTGTGGGGCGGTGTCCGCATCCTCGAAACCTTCGCGAACGCAGTGGGACGCACGGCCGCCTGGGCGGGCCTCATCATGGTGCTGATCCAGGTGATGATCGTCTTCCTGCAGCGCATCTTCCGCGTGGCCGAGATCCAGCTGGGCCCGCTGGGCACCGCCATCGTCTTCGACCTCAGCTGGTGGGCCGAGGGGCTCAAGTTCTGGAACGCCATCGTGGTCTGCCTCTGCGTCTCCTACACCTTCGTGCAGGGCAGCCACGTGCGCGTCGACCTGGTCTATTCGGCGGTCAGGTTCCGCACGAAGAAGGTCATAGACATGTTCGGCAGCCTCATCTTCATGATGCCGGCCATGGTCATCACCTACCTTTACGCGTGGTTCTTCATGTGGCGCCACCTGATGACGCCCTCGGTCACGTCGACCTCGGAGATTGACCGGATGCTGATGCAGTCGCGCATCTTCCGCTGGAACGTCGAGACCATCGGCTTCAGCCCGAACGGCTTCAACGCCTATTTCCTGTTCAAGGTGCTGATCGTGATGTTCTGCGTCATGGTCCTGCTCCAGGCGGTCGCCTTCTTCTGGCGCTCATACCTAGAATGGGTCGAAGGCGAAGAAAGCGCGGACAAGTATCTCGACCGTGACAAGACCGGCGACGAGGCGGAAGACCTCGAGCACGCCATCCATTCCGGATCGACCTGAACAACACCAACGACCGACGCGCGCCCTGAGCGCGCGAGCCAAGGGGACATCAGAGCATGCTTTTCGGACTGGACGGAGTCGAGATCGGTCTGATCATCGTTTTCCTGACCCTTTTCGCAGGGATCATGACGGGCTTTCCGGTGGCTTTCGCCATCGCCGGGGCGGGCGTCATTTCCTTCGCCATCATCGCCGCGCTGGACAGCGCGGGGCTGCTGATCCACCAGGCCATCGACACGGGCTCGGCGGAATACAGGGCGCTGATCGCCGAAGGCGTGGTCAGGGACTCGATATCCGTCTTCCGATACCCCGAATTGCCGCGCATCGAAGAGGCGCTGTTCCCCGGCGGATGGGAACAGGCGATGGAGCGCAACATCTCCTTCATGGTCAACCGGATGAACGAGCGCGTCATCGCGGGCCAGTCGATCGAGACCCTGCTCGCCGTTCTGATGTTCGTCCTGATGGGCATCACGCTGGAGCGGTCCAAGATCGCCGAAGACCTGCTGACCACAATGGCGCGCGTCTTCGGCCCGCTGCCGGGCGGTCTGGCGGTCTCCATCGTGATCGTGGGCGCCTTCCTCGCCGCCTCGACGGGGATCGTTGGAGCAACTGTGGTGACCATGGGCCTTCTGGCGCTGCCCACGATGCTCAGGAACAACTACTCGCCCGAACTGGCGACCGGCGTGATCGCGGCCTCGGGCACGTTGGGGCAGATCATTCCGCCCTCGATCGTGATCGTTCTGCTCGGCACGTTGGTGGGGGACCTCTACGCCACCGGGCAGGAGACGCGGGCGGTGCTGGCCGGGTGCCAGGACGCGCTGACCTTCCTCGGGCAGCCCGCCGTCCTGTCGGTCGGCACGCTGTTCCAGGCGGCGCTTTTGCCGGGCCTGTTCCTCGCGCTTCTCTATGGTCTTTACGCCTTCGGCTTCGCGCTTGTGCGCCCGGCCAGTGCGCCGCCGGTGCAGTTTGCGGTCGCGCCGGGTGAGCCCGTGACCCGCAACGAGGCACTGACATGGTATCTTTTCGCGCCCGTCGGCCTGATCTTCGCGGTGGTCCTCGGGGCCAGCGGAGGCGTCATCGGAAGCCAGAGCATCAGCGTTTCGGATTTCGCGGAACAGGGCGAGCGGGCCGAGTTGCGCACCAACGTGTCCGAACAATGCGCGGCTTCGATGATCGAGTTGCATGGCCAGGAGGCATGGGATGCCTCGGTGGCGCAAAGCGCCGCCATGGAGGCGGCGGGCGACACCGGAGAGGTTGTGCGACTGAACCCGGAAGAGCGTCTGGCCGCCATCGAGACCGCGTTCACGAACGCGCCGCCGATCGGGTCGGGCGTGGCCACGATCTTCACGCTGCTTGCGCTGGTTCTGATCCTTGCGCGGGGTGTGTCGCCGTCGTCCAGCCCGGTGCCGCTGATCGTCGGGGGCATCGGTGTCGTGCTGGCGTTCATGGCCGATGTCCTGTTCATCAATCCGCGCACAGGCCCCGGTGCGACCTTCATGATCATGGCGATCCCGATGATCCTGACGCTTTACGGCACGCGGGAGGGGATGATCCGCTTGTCCAGGAACGAGCTGTTGCGCGTCGTCTTTCCGCCGCTCGTCCTGATCGTGGCGGTTCTGGGCTCGATCCTCGGCGGGATCACCAACCCGACGCCCGCGGCGGCGCTGGGGGCGGCGGGCGCAATCATGCTGGCGGCCTATCGCAAGCTGAAGGAAGAAAACGGCAAGTCCAAGATCGTGATCTGGGCCAGTTTCGCGCTGGTCATCATGATCCTCGTCGGCGTGAACTTCGACCTGCGCATCACGCGTGAGGTGGTGCCCTTCGAGGACTGGGTGGCCTATGTGATCGCGCAGATCGCCTATCACTTCGCCTTCTTCGGGCTGCTGTTCAGCTGCTGGGTGCTGTTCCGCTCGAACATCCTCAGCCCGGTGGTGCGCGAGACGGCCAAGGTGACCTCGATGGTCTTCACCATCCTGATCGGCTCGCAGCTTCTGAACCTGGTGCTGATCTCCTTCGGGGGTGAGCATCACATCCAGCAGTTCCTGCGCGCCTTCGACAACGAGATGGTCGTCTTCCTTGTCGTGATGCTGATCCTGTTCATCCTGGGCTTCGTGCTCGACTTCCTCGAGATCATCTACATCGTGATCCCGATCGTCGGGCCTGTGATCTACGGCGGCACGCTCGACCCGGCATGGGTGACGATCATGATCGCGGTGAACCTGCAGACCTCGTTCCTCACGCCGCCCTTCGGCTTTGCGCTGTTCTACCTGCGCGGGGTGGCGCCTGCGGGGGTGACGACGGGCCATATCTATCGCGGGGTGCTGCCCTTCGTCGGCATCCAGGTGCTTGCGCTTGGCCTTTTGTGGATATTCCCCGGCATCGTGACGATCCTGCCGAACCTGCTGAACTGAAGGCGGCAGGCGTGAGCGAAGAAAAGGGCAGGGGGGCCGAGGCCCCCCTGTCGCCGTTTCAGGCGCGGCGCGCGATCAGGTCCCAGCGGTTGCCCCAGGGGTCGCGCCATTTCACGACGCGGCCGTAAGCTTCGTCGCGCGGGATTTCCAGGAGTGTTCCGCCGACCTCGGTGATGCGGGCCATGGTCTGCTCGAAGGCATCGGTTTCGAGAAACAGGGCGACCCGGTCTCCGGTCTGCGCCCCCAGCGCCGCGCGCTGCGCCGCGTTCCCCGGCACGGCCAGCACCAGCGATGGACCGCCGCCGGGCGGGCGGACCGTGACCCAGCGCTTGCGCCCTTCGTCTATGTTGTCCTCACAGCTCCAGCCGAGACCGTCCACGAAGAACGCCAGTCCGGCCTCGTAATCCGGCACCAGCAGCGTGACATGGCACAGCATTCAATCGTCGTTGCGCAGGTCGGGCAGGCTGATCTGGGCGACCTGCTGCGCGATCGGATCGACCGAGAGCGGGTGTGTCTGGTTGGAATATTGCGCCGGGTTGCCCAGCGGCTGCCACTGGCCGCCGACATAGACCTCGAGCGCGGGAAACTTCGCCTTGTAGCCCATCTTGGAGGATCCCGGCACCCAGTAGCCGAGGTAGACGTAGGGCAGTCCGGCCTCGCGAGCGATCTCGACATGATCGAGGATCACGTAGGTGCCCAGGCTGTCGGGCGTGCGGTCGGGGTCGAAGAAGGAATAGACGAGGCTCAGCCCGTCATCGAGGATGTCGGTCAGGCACACCGCGGCCAGCGGCGCCTCGCCGTCGGGCCCCTTGGTGTTTTCGTCGCGGTACTCGATCACGCGGGTGCGGACCGGTGTCTCTTCGATCATCGCGGCGAATTCGAACACGTCCATATCCGCCATTCCGCCATCGGCATGGCGCGCGTCGAGGTAGCGGCGGAAAAGCTCGTATTGCCCTTCCGTCGCCCAGGCCGACCGGGCCAGCCGCGACAGGCCCGCGTTGCGCTTCGCGATACGGCGGTGGCTGCGCTTGGGCGTGAAATCGGCGACCCGGATGCGCGCCGACAGGCAGGCCGCGCAGTCGGTGCAGGACGGACGGTACAGCACGTTCTGCGACCGGCGAAAGCCTTGCTTGCTGAGTGCGTTGTTGAGCTTTTCGGCCTGGTCACCCTGCAAGGCGGTGAAAAGCTTGCGTTCGCGCCGCCCGTCCAGATACGGGCAGGTCTGCGGCGCGGTGACATAGAATTGCGGAGCAATGGGCAGCGTGTGGCGCATCGGGTCATTCCGGCCAAGGCCGTTCCTTCGGGATTGGCGAAAGCCTGCACCAGTGCCGCGGGGCCCCGCAACAGGTTTTTTCGCGCCCGGTCGGCCCGGCGGAGCGCGTTCAGCGCGGCCGGTTTATCGCGGCCGAGCCGATCAGCAGGTCATGCAGACCCTGGTGACGCGCGCCCATCGCCATCATGACGATCGAGATGAGCTGCAGGATCACGAAACCCGTCGCCACCATGTAGGCCAGCGTGTGCAGCATCGCTTCGCCGCCGTTGAACCGCCCGCCCATCGCGTTGCGCAACTCAAGGTTCATCACCCGCATCCCCGGCGTCGCCGACCAGGCCGCGATACTGCCTGCGCGATAGAGGAAATTCACCACGATGAAGGTGACCGGCCAGATCCACCACAGGACGGACAGGGTCAACAGGCCCAGCACGAAGCTGATGGCGAAGACGAAGACCACGTCGATCAGCCAGGCGAACAGGCGCTTGGCGGGAACGCCATCGTAGAAGGCGTGGTCGTAGTCGGGGTCGGGCAGGGCGGAACTCATGATCAGGGACATGGGCGATTTCACCGGATTCGGAAAGGGGCAGGGGGCAAAAAGCGGCCCCCGGGACAAACCCCGGAGGCCGTGGTATGGGGATCAGGCCTCGGCGGTCGCCGCGCCCGTGCGGGCGGCCTTGGCGCGGTCATCCATGAACTGGTCGAATTCCGCCTTGTCCTTGGCATCGCGCAGGCGCTGGAGGAAGGCCTCGAAGGCGTCCTGCTCCTCTTCCAGCCGGCGCAGCGTGTCGGCCTTGTAGGCGTCGAAGGCGCTGTTGCCGGAGGACCGGAAGGTGTGGGCGTCGGTGCCGCGACGGGCGGTGCAGTTGGATTTGAACATGCGTTTGCTCCAGATCATGTAGGCGAGAAGGGCGAGGCCGATGGGCCAGAACAGGATGAAACCGAGGACCATGGCCGCGATCCACGCGCCCTTGCCCCGGTCGTCGAGCCAGGCCTCGGCGCGGGCGAACCAGCCCTTGGCCTGATGCAGATGGCCCTCGGACGTGACGGGGCCGCTTGTGGTGATGCTCATGGATCTCTCCTCTGTTGCGGGGTGAAATGTAAATGTTAATCACATTCACGAATATGGGCGGTGGGACCCCGACCGCAAGGGGTGCGGCGGAAAAAAGTGAATCTTTTTTACATGCCTGTCGTCGGGCCGCTTTGTCCTTGCCTTTTCGCCCGCCCCTGCGCTATCCCGCGCCCCACGGAGAGGTGGCCGAGTGGTCGAAGGCGCACGCCTGGAAAGTGTGTAGGCGGGAAACCGTCTCCAGGGTTCGAATCCCTGTCTCTCCGCCACTTGCCTTCACGAAAGCGTTCTCCCGATCTGGCTGCAGCCGGATTTTTCCGTTGTTTTCGAGGGTTATGCGGGTGGGGCTGAGCACTGGCCCCGGCGCCAAAAGCCCTGAAAGCGGTCTCTCAGGGCCGAAAGTCTCCGGACCTGATGATTTCGCGGATGTCGCGTCCGGGCACGTGGTGGGATTTCAGCGCCGCCGCCGGTCCGCAACTGACGACTTGATCGTTGCGTCGGCTCGGGTGACAGTCTTGCAACCTTCAGGAACGGGCGCGCAACATGCTGATCGACATCTTGGGCTGGCTGGCGGCAGCCGCAACATTCTTTTCCTTCGCGATGAAGACGATGTTGCCGCTGCGTTGCCTCGCCATCGCGGCCAACGTCTTCTTCATCGCCTGGAGCCTCGCGCTCTCGCTCTATCCCACGCTTGTGCTCCACGTGGCGCTCCTCCCGTTCAACCTCTTCCGGCTCTACCAGATTCTGCAGCAGACGCGGGAGACCCGCCGCGTCCGGCTGGCCGAAGGGCTCCCGCCAGGCCTCAAGAGCTACCTCCGGCGGTCCGAGTTCGCCGATGGGGTGCACATCTTCCGGCAGGGCGACCTGGCCGACCGCATCTATTTCGTCGAGGAGGGGCGCATCCATCTCGACGAGATCGGTCGCGACCTCGAACCGGGCGAGATGTTCGGCGAACTGGCCTTCTTCAGCGAGAGTCGGCGTCGCACGCTCAGCGCGCGCTGCGTCGGGAAGGTCCGCGTCCTGTCGATGAGCGAGTCCGAGTTCATGGCGCTGTTCCACCAGAAACCGGCGTTCGGCTTCTACGTGGTCAAGGTCATCGCGCAACGCCTCGCCGCCCAGGCCCCTGCGATGGATTGATCCGTTTCCACCGATGCGGCTACGCTCTCGTCTGCGAGGGTCCTCCTGGAAGAAGAAAGGCCGGACATGGACGAGACCACCTGTGACCTTCTTGTCGTCGGCGGCGGGCTGACGGGCCTGATCGCCGGTCTGCGCTGCGCGGACAAGCATTCCGTCACCGTGCTCGAAGGGCGCGACCGGCTCGGCGGTCGCACCGAGACCCGAACGGAGACAGGCGCAAACGGCGACACATGGTTCGATTTCGGCGCCCATTTCATCGGCAAGGACCGGCCGCAGGAAAACATCTGGAAACTCGTGACCGAGGAACTGGGGCTCGATGTCTTCGAGCAGTACGAGGGCCCAAAGAACGCGCACCCGCCGCCCTCCTGGGCGGGGCAGGCCGCGAACCTCGTCGCCATCGCGAAGGGGTCGGATCTCACGGTCGAGCCTTACGTGGGACAGATCTACCCCAGTCACTTGGGGGCGGACGTGGTAATGGCCGAGCTTGAGGCGCTGCTGACGGCGGCGGAGTGGATCGATCTCGAACGGCTTCCGCCGGGCCTTGACGCCGACATGACCGTCGATGCCTGGGCGCGCGACCACTTCGTGTCCAGGGCCGCGACGGATGAGGTGGTGCAGCTTCTCGACATGCTCTGCCGGGTCGGGCTCTCGGCGCCCTCGACCGAGGTGAGCCTCGTCTTCTTCCTGTTCTACATCGCCTCGAGCGGCGGGCTCGACCGGTTCAGCAATGTCCGTTACCCCGACCAGGGCGCGCAGGGCTACCGGCTCAGGCGCGGCACGATGTCGATCTCGGACAAACTCGGGGACCGGCTGCGCGAGGCGGGCGGCGACATCCGCCTCGGCCACAAGGTCGTGGCCATGGACTTCACCGGCGAGACGGGCGTGGCGACCTGCGAGAACGGCGCGCGGGTGCGTTTCCGCACCGCGCTCGTGGCGATGGCCCCGCCGCTGGCCAACCGCATCGAGATGACACCGCCCCTCCCGCAGGAGCGGACCAAGGCGGCATCCCTGATGAAGATGGGCCAGACCGTTCTGGCTTGCGTCCACCTGACCGAACCCTTCTGGCGCACCGACACGACCCGTTACCGCACCGGGCACGTGGGCCTTTGGAAGACCGACGACATCTCGCGCTACGGGCTTTCGGGCGCGGCGCTCATCGCCGGCGACGGGCCGGTCGTCTGGACCATGGACAACGTCTCGGACGAGGGCGACGCGGCGATGTTCGCCTTCATCGTCGGCCGCGACGCCGAGATCTGGCACACCTTGCCGCCCGCCAAGCGCGAGGCGCTCGTGCTCCAGCGGATCGGAGAGCTCTTCGGTGCCGACCGCCTGCGCGAGACCTTCGTGCGCTACGAGGAGAAGGACTGGACCACCGATCCGTTCTCGGCCGGCTGCCCTGCCTGCCATTTCGGGGCGCATGACTTCGTGCCCTCGGTGCCGTGGATCATGACCGGGCACATGCCCGAGTTCCAGAACGGGCGGCTGTTCTTCGCCTCGACGGAAAGTGCGAAGGTCTCGAACGGTTACATGAGCGGCGCGATCTGGTCGGGCGAGGAGACGGCGAAGATGATCACGGCAAGGCTTTGGTCGGGCCGGGCCCCGGCGGCCAACTGACCTGCCTGAGCGGGAAGGGGGGCGTGCCGCCGAGCCGCGCGAACGCCGCCTCGGCCTCGGCGCGGGCGCGATCGGGATCGGCGCCTGTCGTCGGCAACGCCAGACGGCCCAGCGCCTGCCCCTCCAACGCCGGAAGCCCGCGCGCAACCGCCTCGGCCGCCGCGGCACGCCAATGGCGCCCCGCCGCCCCGTGCCGACCGCTCAGGTAGGCGAGGTCGCCCCGCGTCATCGGGATCTGCGGCCCGATCCCCGGGTAGAGCCGCCCGAGCCGCCGCGCGAGCCGCGCATTCCTGCGCGCAAGACGGGCGAGCCCGGGAGATGGCGAGAGGCGCCAGGCCCAGAGCAGCGCGTCGCCCAAGGCGCCCGGCACCTCCATGAAATAGAACTGCGGCACCGCGATCTTCTGCGCGATCCCCACCGCCTCGTCGATCCAGCGGGCCGCCGAATGCGGGTCCCCCGCGACGAGATGCGCCTGCGCTTCGGATGTGGCGTGGACGACGCGGTTGAAGTCGCTCGCAGTGGCACGCGCGTCGCCGTCGGTCATCATCGTGCGGTACTCGGCCAGATGCCGGTGGAAGGCGTCCAGATCGCCGCGGGCGATGTGGCTCCGGCAGAGCTGGCCCAGCGACCAGATCCGGTACATCACGTTCCCGCGATCCCGCGCCGAGGCGAGCGCCGCGTCAAGGTCCTCCACCCCAAGCCAATGCCGTCCCAGGACCCGGTAGGTGTTGGCCAGCGTGACTTGCAGCGCCTCCACGTCGCGCGCGCTGCGGCGGGCCACGCCCGCGGCGAGCGCGCGACGCACATTCGTCACCGCCTCGTCGAAGCGCCCCATGGAGGTGTCGTAGGCAGCCGCGGTCCAGCCCACGAAGAGGGTGCAGGCCGGCTCGTCGACCCGTTCGGCCATCCCGACGGCATAGTCCCGGTGCCGCGCCCCGTCGATCAATGGCAGCGAGCAGCTCGCGAGCGCCATGTTGACATTGGCGATGGCAAGCGCCGCGCTGTCACCGCCCGCCTGCTTCGCCAGCGTCAGCGACCGGAAGGTACAGTAGCTTGCCTGGAAATGCCGTTGCAGCTCGTAGGTCAGAAATGACAGCCGGACCAGCACCTCGGCCGCCATCAGAAGTCGCGCGCGCCTGTCGGCCGGGGTGCCGTCGCCCATGGGCTGGCGTCGCGTGCGCCAGAACTCGGCCAGAAGCCGCGGCGCGAGCATGACCCCCTCGGGCAACGGCCTGTCGAGCTGCGCCAGCGCGGCGCGGAAATGCGCGATGGCCTGCCGCGGATCGCCGAACTCGAAAAGCGCCTCGCCCGCCCGGCGATGCCAGCCGGCCACCACGTCGGGTGAATGCGGCTCGTCGAGCGTTGCATCGAGCCGGATCGCGCGTGCCAGCAGATCGGCTGCCTCCCGTGCGTTCTGCGCCGCCTCGGCGATGGAAGCCGCCCGGTCGAGATGGTGGATCGCCCGGCGCGGCTCGCCCGCCTCCTCCCAGTGATGCGCAAGGACGAGGTCGGAGGGCTGGGCCACGGCCTCTGCGTGGCGCTGCGCGACCGCGGCGTGCAGGACGCGCCGCTACTCCTCCACGAGGAGGTCGTAGACCGTGTCGCGGGCAAGCGCGTGGTGGAACTGGAGAAGCCCCGCGCTCGGCCCCGGCTCAACGAGTTCCAGCGCGGCGGCGTCGGCGAGATGTGCCTCGACCGTGGCGACATCCGGCGCGTCGGGATGGATCGCCTCCACTTGCGCCAGATCGAAGACCCGGCCCGCGACGCTCGCGACCTTCAGCGTGAGCTGTGCCGCGGGCCCGAGCGCCGAAACCCGCGCCGCGATCGCGCCCTGGATCGTGTCGGGAAAGGCCACCTCCGAAAGGCTCCGCACCTCCGACGCGAGATAGCAGTGCCCGTCGCGCGACCGCAGGAGCCCCCGCTGCAGCATCGAGATCGCGAGCGCCTTGGTGTAGTAGGGATGCCCCTCGGCGCGCGCGAAGATGCGGCGCGTCACCTCTTGCGGCACGCTCTCGGCGGCGAGCGTCTGGTGCACGAGACGCTCGGCCTCGACCTCGCCCAGACGCTGGAGCGGTGCGGCGATGACGCCCGGGTCGGACAGAAAGGCGGCGGCTTCCTCGGGAAGGCTCTCCGGCGCGATCCGGCGCGAGGTCAGCACGATGGCCATGCGCGGCACCTGGCGCCGGAGCAGCGCGAGGAGGAGCCAGGAACTGGTCTCGAGCCAGTGGACGTCCTCGACGAAGAGCGCGAAGCGGCCTTCGGGCGCGAGCGCGGCGAAGAGGTCGGCGAGGATGCGGCGCGTCTCGGTCGGCCGCGCCGCGGCCTGGAGCGCGGCGACGAACGCGGTCTCTTCCGCCTCGAAACCGAAGAGATCGGCCAGGAGTGGCAGGCGTCCGGCCAGGTCTGGCACCGCTCCGAGGCGGCGGTCCTTTGACAGCGCCGCCGCCGTCACGACATCCGCGCCAAGGAGGCGGTCGAAAAGCGGGCGCAGCGCCGCGTAGGGCAGGCGCGCCTCGAGGCTTTCGGCCACTGCCGAGAGGCAGGGCACATCCCGCGCGCCGAGGTCGCGGCGGATCGCGTCGGCGAGATGCGACTTGCCTATTCCGGGCTCGCCCGAGATCCAGACGACCCCGCCTTCGGGTCGGGCCAGCGCCGCGTCGATGCGCGCCCGTTCCGCCGCGCGTCCGACGAGCGCCGCGCGGTCTGACTCGGCGCGCGTCCGGGGCCCCCGCGGGACGAAGACCTCCTCCGGGCTGGCCGCACCCTTGAACCGGACGGGACCGAGGGGCTCGAAGCGGTGGATCGCCGCCGCCGCGGCCTCGGTGGCCGCGTCGCAGGTCACGCCCGGGCTCTGGCGCATCAGGAAGGCTGCGTCGTTCACTACCGTGCCAACGATCGTGTAATGGCAGAACGCCGCCCCGCCCACGACGCCGGTGAAGGCGCGGCCGGTGGTCACGCCGATCCCGGCGCCAAGCCCCTCCGCCTCGGCATGGGCCAGCACCTCCTCGGCGGCGCGCACCGCCCGCGCGGCGTCCTCCTCGGTGGTGTTGCCGGGCAGGCCCCAGGCGGCAAGCAGGATCAGCCCCTTGTCGTCCACCATGAATTGCAGGAGCCGCCCGTCATGCCGCACCAGCGCCGCGCGGCAGCCGGCGGCGAGACGCTCGAGCCGCTCGAGCGCTCCGGGGGCACCGCTCGACCAGCCGTCGAAGCGCGCGAAAAGGACCGAGACGGCGCGGAATTCCGACAGCCATTCCGGCTGCGCGGCCGAGAGGAGATCGCGCACCAGCGTCGGCACGTAGGCGCCCGGATCGGACGCGTCCTGCGCCTGGTCCGGCCCGCTTGTCTCCGCCTCCGCGCCGCCCTCGGCGAGGAGGCGCGCCGCCTCGGTCGCGACCACCCTGCCTTCGTGCCAGAGTGCCGAGAGCTCGCCCATGCGCTCGACCAGAGGCCCCGCCGCCACCGCGAGCCGCTCGTCGTCATCGCCGAGCCGGCCGAGCCAGACCTCGCCCGCATCGACCACCGCCCGCACGGGAAGCTGCCGGTCGGCCAGATTGCCCGCCGCCGCCAGAATCTCGGCGCCGCAGGCTTTCGCGCGGACCACCGCGCCGGCTCCGTCCTTTGCGAACGGCCAGAGCGCGATAAGCGCATCGCCTGCGATGGCCTGCACCGTGCCGCCATGGGCCGCGACCCGGTCGATGAGCCGCCCGAAATGCGCGTTCACGATCCGGCCCACTTCGACCGCGCCACGGCGGTCGTCGGCCACAAGCCCGGCCGTGAGCCGCGAGAAGCCTGCCGCATCGACGAAGAGCAGGACAGCGCCGAACCGCTCTGCCCGCGGGACGGGGCCCGTGGCGCCGGCGCGCACCAGCGCGGGCACGAAGCACGTCGTGGCAAGCCGACCGGGCTGGAGCCGCTTCGGCGTCTCGTTCATACCGCCCCCTCCGGCGCTGTCAGGGCCTCGCGGTTGCGCTGCAGGAGCTTCGCCTTCGTGGCGCCCGAGAGGCCCCCGATCAGCGCAAGCTTGATCTCGGGCACCCGCCTGGCGAGGCGCCGCAGCCGGTCGGAGTCGAAGACGAACGCGCGTCCGGGCGTCGTGGTCACCACTGTCGCCGTCGCGGGCTCCCCGGTCAGGAAGGTCAGTTCGCCCACGAAGGTATCCTCGCAGGTGCCGACCGCGCGCCCCCCGATCGTCACCGCCGCCTGCCCCTCGGCAAGATAGATCAGCCGGCCCGGCGGCGTGCCCTCTCGCGTCAGCGTCTCGCCCGCGGCGAGGTCGGTCCAGGTGCCGGCCTCCAGGAACCGGCGCACATGCTCGCGCGGCATGTCGGGCACATGGTCGCGGATGAACGCGCGATCCGCCTCGTCGATCCCGACCATGCGCGACATCATGAAAATCCGCAGGATGCCGACGATGCTGATCGTCCCGTAGAACAGCTGGATCGCGAGCACCGCCGGGTTGAAGGCTCCGATCACGCTGACCGCCACGCAACATGAGGCCACGAGCACCATCGAGGCGTAGGCGTAGCCGCGCCCCCGGACCAGCCCGAGTTGCAGGAGCGTGTAGGCGCCCATATAGATCGCCGCGCCCATGTAGCCGACCACGCCGGCGACCGCGGTCATGGTCGGATCAGTCATGAAGGACATGGGCAGGCCTCGCGACGGTTGACGCGTCGTCATCTTGCACAAGCCCGTGCGGCACAACAACCTTTGCCGCCGGTCCGCTCCGCTGTTCAGGGATCAATTCCAGGGGGCCGGCGTTGCGTGACGGAAGGTGCAAAGGATTTCTGACACCACGCCCTTGCACGGGCGCCTGCTCGGTCGCTGTTTTGCGCAGGATGCTCCGTCCCGCTCCAGAGTTGGAGCCTCCTGTCTTTGCGGAATCCGCCGCGGAGGATTGGCGGGCGGCATCTCACCGCAGGGGAGGGCGAAGCGGTGCACAATTTCGTTCGAAAGACACGCGACATCTCTCCGCGACACCCCGCCAAGGAGGATCACCGGGTCAATTGGGAACCCGGAAAAAAATTGCGCGATACCGGGTTTTACGTCACAAAAGAGTCAGCTGAGGTCTCTATCCGGCTCCAGCGGGGACAGACCGGCACCGGGACATGTAACAGAGGATCGATCATATGTGCATTACCTGCTGCGAGAGTATCGAAAGCGGCGCGGCCAACATCAATCCGTGCCTCTGCGGAGCCCCGGAAACCCAGGCCGCCATGGATCGGATCGAAGCCGACATCTCGCGCCGGACGTTTCTGGGTGGCACGGCCGCGGTCATCGGAATGTTCGCGGGCTTCGGGCTCGCCCCGCGCGAGCTGCGCGCCCAGACGCCGGGGCGGCCCACGCTGCTGACGAACCTGCGGTTCTTCGACGGCTCGACGCTGGCGATGCAGACCGGACGCGACATCCTGATCGACGGGGGCCGCATCGTGGCGCTTCCGGCCGCGGGCACCGGCCCCGAGGATGCCGATGTCATCGATTGCGGCGGCCGTGCCGTGACACCGGGCCTGATCGATTGCCACTGGCACGCCACGCTGGTCAGCGTCAGCCAGGTCGCTGCGTTGACGCAGGACATCGCCTTCGTGCATCTCGTCGCGGGCCAGGAGGCGGGCGCGACACTGATGCGCGGCTTCACCACGGTGCGCGACACCGGCGGTCCGGTCTTCGGCCTGAAAATGGCGATCGACCGCGGGGTCGTGACCGGGCCCCGGATCTTCCCCTCGGGCGCCATGATCTCGCAAACATCCGGGCACGGCGACTTCCGGCTTCTCAGCACGCTGCCGCGCGCTGACGGCGATCTCGACTATACCGAGACGACCGGCCTCGCGGCCATCGCCGACGGCGAGGTCGAGGTTCTGCGCCGCACCCGCGAACAGCTGATGAAGGGCGCGAGCCAGATCAAGATCATGGCCGGCGGCGGTGTGACCTCGATCTACGATCCGCTCGACACCGCGCAGTATTTCGAAGAGGAGATGCGCGCGGCGGTGCGCGCCGCCGCCGACTGGGGCACCTATGTCTGCGCGCATGTCTACACGCCCGAAGGCATCCAGAGGTCGCTGCGCGCCGGCGTGAAGTCGATCGAGCATGGCCAGTTGGCCGACCTCGAATCCGTGCGGATGATGCGCGACGAAGGGGCATGGTGGTCGATCCAGCCGTTCCTGCAGGACGAGGATTCCAACCCCAGAAGCAACCCGATCCAGCAGCAGAAGGCCGAAGAGGTCGCGCGGGGCACCGTTCAGGCCTTCGAGATGGGCCGGTCCGAGGGCGTGAACATGGCCTTCGGCACCGATATCCTGTTGAACCCCGGCGCGTCGCGCAGCCAGGGGCGGCAACTGGCCAAGCTGACCCGGTTCATGTCCCCGCTCGAGACGCTGCGGATGGCCACGGGCAATGCCGGTGAGCTTCTGGCGATGTCGGGGCCGCGCGATCCCTATGCCGGGCGCCTTGGCGTCATCGCCGAAGGGGCGCATGCCGACATCCTGGTGTGGGACGGCGACCCGGAGACCGACCTCGACTTTCTCGACGATCCAACCGCCAACCTTCGCCTCGTCATGAAGGGCGGGCGCGTGTTCAAGGAGACGCTGTGATGGCCAACAGGTTCCTGACGGCCGTGGCGGCCGCAATCGTCGCGACCACGGGCATCTTGGCCCCTGCCACGTCGCAGGCACAGGACTGGTCGGGGCAGGTCACCCTGTACGGTTGGGGCGCGGGCGTCAGCGGAGACTTCACGCCCTTCACCGGTGCCCCGACGCTGTCTTTCGACAAGTCGCTGTCCGAGGTGCTCGAAGATCTCGACGCGGCGGTTTTCGTGACCGGGCTTGCCCGACGCGGTGACCTCGTCATCTTCGGCGATCTGACCTATTCCTCCTCGTCCCGCGATGGGCTGACGTCGCTGGGGCCGGCCTCGGGCGAAGTGACCCTCCGGTCCCTGTCGCTTGCCGCGGGCCAGAGGTTCGATGCCGGTGGCGGGACGACGGTGGATCTGCTCGGCGGCTTCCGCGCCTGGAGTCTCGATGGCCTCGTGTCGGCGCCGCTGGCCGGACTCACCGTTGCACCCGAGCAGAGCTTTGTCGATCCGATCGTCGTGCTGCGCGTGAACGCCCCCATCTCCGATACCTGGTCCGTGATCGGTGTGTTGGATATCGGCGGCTTCGGTGTCGGCTCGGAGTTGACCTGGCAGGCTGCCGTCACGGCGAATTATCGTGCGACGGAAAACCTGTATCTTTCCATCGGCTACCGTCATCTCTACCTCGACTACCGCAACGGAGGGACGGTGTTCGAAGGGGCCATGAGCGGCCCGGTGATCGGCGCCTCCTGGCGTTTCTGACACGGAGGTCCGCGCGTCACCCCCCTGGGCGGGTCTTTGGGACCCTGTCGCGCAGCTGTCCGCGAGGGGGCGGCCTGACCGGGCCTCCTCCGTCACCGCCGTCATAGGTGCGCCTTGGCACGTCGATGGCGGATATGTCGACTTCGTGGCCGCGCGATGCTTGCGGACTGGCGGCAGGCTGTCACCGCGATGCTGTGGAACGGAATGCCGGGTGTTTTGCCTGCCGACCGTGAGCAGGCGGTCCGTGCGCCTGTGATCCCGTGCGCCTGTGATCCCGTGCGCTTGTGATCCCGCGCGCCGGGCGCCGCCGGTCGCGAGGCATGCTCGCGCTGTCCGGCGATCCTCGGGCCGGGCGTGGCGCCTCAGCTTTGCAGGCTGAAGGCCGATTGGACCTCGTCCCGTGTCGTTGCTGCCTTTTCGGCCGAGAACACGGTCGCCCCCCGGCTCAGGACATAGAACCGGTCGGCGAGGTCATAGGCGAAGTCGAAATATTGCTCGACCAGCACGATCGCCATTTCGCCCTCGGCGCGCAGTTGTTCGATCACGCGGCCGATCAGCTGGATGATGTTGGGCTGGATGCCCTCGGTCGGCTCGTCCATCAGCAAGAGCTTCGGCCGCGTGATCAGCGCCCGCCCGATGGCCAGCTGCTGCTGCTGCCCGCCCGACAGGTCGCCGCCGCGCCGGTTCTGCATCTCGTGCAGCACCGGGAACATCTCGTAGATCCGCTCGGGCACCGCCCGTTCGCCGCGCGGCAGGCAGGCCAGCCCCGTCTCGAGGTTCTCGCGCACCGTCAGCAGCGGAAAGATCATCCGCCCCTGCGGCACGTAGCCCACCCCCATCTGCGCCAGCCGGTGCGCAGGCAGCCGCCCCACGGCCTGCCCGTCCAGCGTCACCTCGCCGCCCGAGCGCGGATGCGTGCCCGCGATCGCCTTCATCAGGGATGTCTTGCCGACGCCGTTGGTGCCCATGACGCAGGTCACCTGGCCTTTCGCGGCGCTGACCGACACGCCGTTCAGGATCTGGCTGCCGCCGTAGTGAAGCGTGAGGTCGCGGGTTTCCAGCATCTCAGCGCCCCAGGTACACGTCGATCACGCGCTGGTCGCGCATGACATGATCGAGCGTGCCCTCGGCCAGGACCGCGCCCTCGTGCAGGACGGTCACCTTGCACTCGAGGCGCCGCACGAATTCCATGTCATGCTCGACCACCACGACCGCGTGGGTCTCCGCGAGCCGTTTCAGGAGCGCGGTGGTATGCTCGCGTTCCTCGCCGGTCATGCCGGCGGCGGGCTCGTCCACCAGCAAAAGCCGCGGGTCCTGCGCCAGCAGCATGCCGATCTCCAGCCATTGTTTCTGCCCGTGGCTCAGGATGCCCGCCATCCGGTCGAGCGCGTCGGTCAGCCCGATCTCCTCGGCGATCTCGGCGATGCGGGCGCGGTCGGCCTCGGTCACGCGGTCCATCAGCGCAGCGATGGGGCCGCGCGGTTTCTTGAGCGACAGGCGCAGGTTGTCCCACACGCTCTGATCCTCGAACACGGTGGGGCGCTGGAACTTGCGGCCCACGCCCGCCTGCGCGATCTGCGCCTCGGACATCGACAGGAGCGAGGTGCCCATTTCGCCCCAGCGCACCGTGCCCGCATCGGGGCGGGTCTTGCCGGTGACGATGTCCATGAAGGTGGTCTTGCCCGCCCCGTTCGGCCCGATCACCGCCCGCATCTCTCGCTCGCCGATGACGAAGCTCAGGTTGTTGATGGCGCGGAACCCGTCGAAGGTGACGGAGATGCCCTGCACCTCGAGAAGCGTGCTCATGCCCGATCCTTCCGGACAATGTAGTCGATCAGCCCGCCGAGGCCCTTGGGCGCGAAAAGGGTGACAAGGACGAAGCCGAGGCCCAGGAGAACCGGCCACCAGTCGACCCAGTCGATCACGACGGGGCCGAGGGTCAGGTTGGGCGCGCGTCCGCCGGTGAAATACGTCGACAGAAGAGAGACCGTGGCGGCGCCGATCACCGCGCCGTAAAGCCGCCCGCGCCCGCCGATGGCGACCCAGACGGCAAGGTAGATCGAGGCGATGGGCGCGATCTCGTCTGGGTTGATGATCCCCGCCTGCGGATAGTAGAGCGCGCCCGCGACGCCGCAGAGGCACCCCGTGACGGTGAAGACGAAGAGCTTGTAGCCCTCCACCCGGTAGCCAAGGAAGCGTACGCGCAACTCGTCGTCGCGGATGCCGCGGATGATGTTGCCGAACTTGCCCGACACCATCCAGGCCGCCGCGACATAGGCGAGGCCAAGGGCGAGCGCCGAGGCCCAGAAGAACCAGATCGAGATCCGATCCTGCCCCACTGTTTCCAATCCGGGGATATTCTGGAGGCCAGACAGCCCATTGTTTCCGCGCAGGCCGGTGTCGTTCTGGAACAGGTAGAGCGACAGGGCGAGCGTCATCGCCTGCGTCAGGATCGACAGGTAGACGCCCGTGACCCGGCTGCGGAAGGCCAGCCAGCCGAAAACCAGCGCCAGGAGCCCGGGCACCAGCACCACCAGCGCGAGGCTGAGGATCAGGCTGTCCGAGACCGCCCACATCCACGGCCAGTCCTGCGCGCCAACGACCGAAAAGATCTGCGAGGCGGTGGCCTGGCTGATCTCGGCCTCGGTCGGCGGGATGACGGCGCCTGACAGGTTGGCGCGGACCACGGCCTCGGTCCGGGCGGTCATCAGCCACATGCCGATCATGTAGCCGCCCAGCCCGAAGAACGCGAAATGGCCCAGCGAAAGGATGCCGCAATAGCCCCAGACCAGGTCCATCGCCAGCGCGGCGAGGCACAGGCACAGCGTCATCCCCAACACCTTGGTGAAGCTGACCGAGATGGCGCCCGTGCCATAAGCCTCGGACATCAGGGTCACACCCAGCGCCAGCAGGGTCAGGACCCCGATGAAGATCGGGACGGAGCGGTTGCGGGTGAAGATCGACCCTTCCATCTCAATCCCCCGCCGCACGTCCGCGCAGCGCGATGATGCCGCGCGGCCGGAACTGGATGAACAGGATCACGAAGAGGATCATGTAGGTCTGCGCCGCCAGCGTGTTCGACGGGTTCAGCCATTCGACGAATTTCTGGAAGCCGCCGATCATGCCCGCCCCGATCAGGGTGCCGAAGATGTTGCCGACCCCGCCCACGACCACTGTCATGAAGCTTTGCACGATGTAGTTGGACCCCAGGTCCGGCACGACCTGCGCAAACAGCCCGATGGCCACCCCCGCGATCCCCGCGATGCCCGAGCCGAGGCCGAAGGTCAGCATGTTGATCCGGTCGGGATTGATCCCCATCGAGGCGGCCATGGCCGGGTTCTGCGTCACCGCCCGCACCTCGAGGCCCAGCCGCGTCCGGTTCAGGATCAGCCACAGGAGCACGAAGAAGATCACGCCGAGCAGGAAGATGGCGATGCGGATCGAACTGATCGACACCACGTCGTTGATCGACACCGACCCCGCCAGCCAGTCGGGCGGCGTCAGGGGCCGGGCCTGCGTGCCGAAGATCTGGCGCACGATCTGTTGCAGCGCGATGGAAATGCCGAAGGTCGCGAGCAGCGTCTCCAGCGGGCGATGGTAAAGCCAGCGGATCACCAGCCGCTCCATCGCGACGCCGCCGCCGAAAGTGACGGCGAAGGCCAGCGGGATCGCGATGGCGATCGACAGCGTGTAATCGGGCACCAGCGTCTGCACGACATAGCCGGTATAGGCGCCGATCATGATGAACTCGCCATGGGCCATGTTGATGACGCCCATCACGCCGAAGGTGATGGCGAGGCCGATGGCCGCGAGGAAATAGATCGAGGCCAGCGACAGCCCGTCGAGCGACAGGTCCAGCGTGCGGTACAGCGCCACCCGCGTCTCGATCCCGTCCAGCGTCGCCCGCGCGGCGGTCGTGACCGCCTCCGACGGCTCGCGGTAGGTCTCGTAGAACACATGCGCCGCCAGCGCCGCGTCGATCTCGGCCTCGGTCGGGGCGGGCTGGGCCAGCCCCTCGGCCACCAGCGCGGCATAGGCGCGGTCGCGCGCCTCCTCGGTGTTGAGTTGCTCGACGGGCAATCCGCCCACGCGCCCCTCGACCACGTTGGTGGCGAGCGTGTCGCGGATCTGCGTGCGGCTGACCATGGGCGGCGCCAGCCCGGCCTCGACCAGCCTGCCATAGGCCGTCTCGCGCGGCAGATCGGCATTGCCGGGGTCCAGCACGCGGGCGATGTTCTCACCCTCGGGCAGGGCGGTCGCCACGCCGGGCACGGTCGCCAGCAACGGGTTCAGCGTCGCGCGCGCCGCAAGGCTCACGTTGCCCGCAAGGCTTTCGATGGCGGCGACGCGGTCGGTGTCATCCCTGTCGAAGGCGATCACGAGGCGCGGCAGCAGCACCTCGGCCACCTCCAGCACTTCCGGGTCGGTTTCGGTCGCCACAAGCTCGCGCAGGAGGGGCAGGTGGATGTCCTCGGGCGCGCTGCCGATGGCGGCCAGCGCCGCCAACCGTTCGGCCGGATCGTCCGAGGCCAGCTGGAACTGCACCAGCGCGCTCGCGATCACCGTCTGCACCCCGCGGTTCGGGCGCAGCTGCGCCACCTCGCGGCTGGTCGCGGTGCCGATCTCCGCGCCGCTGTCGATGTCGATCAGGGTCAGCGGATTGGCGCCTGCATCGGCCACGTAGACGAACAGGCCGTCGCTGCCGCGCTGGTACAACTCGCGCGCCTGCCAGCGAGACAAGAGCGTGGGAACCTCGGGCAGATCGCTGGCGATGAGCGTGTCCAGCACCTGCTGCACAGTCCTGCGCGAGGCATTGGCCACCAGATCGGCCTGCGCCTGCAGCAAGGATTGAAGGTCGCCAACTTCGGCGTCTTGCGCCTGCGCATGCTGCGCAGGGGCGAGCAAAAGGCACAGGCCCAGCGTCGCGGCGAGAAGATGACGGATCATGATATGGGGCTGCCCGGCAGGAAAAAGGCGGGTGGCCCCGATCTGGGGCCACCCGGTCGCGAGAAAGGATCAGTAGTTCGATTCGATCTGCACGCAGGTCTGCGTCTCGGTGTTGTACATCCCGCAACCCAGGCCCGGCCAATCGCTCTCCAGTACCGCCGACTCGGCCAGGAAGTCGGTCCAGGCGTCGCCCGGCACCGGCTCGGTCTGGCTGATGATGTCGAACTGCCCGTCCGCCCGGATCTCGCCGATCAGGACCGGCTTGGTCAGGTGGTGGTTGGGCAGCATCTCGGCGATGCCGCCGGTCAGGTTCGGCACCTGGATGCCGTACATCGCATCGCGCACCGCATCGACATCGGTGGTGCCCGCCGCCTCGACCGCCTGCACCCACATGTTGAAGCCGATGTAATGGGCCTCCATCGGGTCGTTGGTCGACCGGCTTTCGTCACCGATGAACGCATGCCACGCCTCGATGAAGGCCTCGTTCTCGGGGGTGTCGGCGCTCATGAAATAGTTCCAGGCGGCCAGATGGCCGGCCAGCGGCTCGGTGTCGAAGCCGGCCAGTTCCTCTTCGCCGACCGAGAAGGCGACGACCGGGATGTCATCGGCCGAAACGCCCTGCGCGGCAAGCTCGGCATAGAAGCCCACGTTCGCGTCGCCGTTGATGGTCGAGATCACGCCGACCTGCTGGCCGCCCGCACCCAGTGCCACCACGTCGGCCACGATCGACGACCAGTCCGACTGCCCGAAGGGCGTGTAGTTGACGAAGATGTTTTCCTGCGGGATGCCCGCGTCGAGCAGGTATTGCTCGAGAATGCGGTTCGTCGTGCGCGGGTAGACGTAGTCGGTGCCCAGAAGCGCGAAAACCTCGACCCCCAGTTCCTCGAGGTAGTAATCCACAGCCGGGATCGCCTGCTGGTTCGGCGCGGCGCCGGTGTAGAAGACGTTGCGGCTCGATTCCTCGCCCTCGTATTGCACGGGGTAGAACATCAGTCCGTTCAATTCCTCGAGCACGGGCAGGACCGACTTGCGGCTGACCGACGTCCATGCGCCGAAGATCACGTCGACCTCGTTGACGGTCAGAAGTTCGCGCGCGCGCTCGGCAAAGAGCGGCCAGTCGGACGCCGGGTCGACCACCACCGGCACGATCTGCTGGCCCAGCAGGCCACCGGCGGCATTCTGCTGCTCGATCAGCATCAACATGACGTCGCGCAGGGTGGTTTCCGAGATTGCCATGGTCCCGGTGAGCGAGTGCAGGATGCCGACTCGGATTTCTGCAGATGCAGCATTGGCGGAGATTGCCGTCAAAGCGCTGGCAAGTATAAGTTTTTTCATAGGATGTCCCCGGAAGCGGCAGCTTTTTCGCTGTCGCAGCATAGGCAATACGGATTGACCCTGTCTTGTCGGCCGTTATTTTGAGGGCATTGTGGTGCAATTTTTGCACCACGTTATGCGGGGGCGGGATGCGGCACCTCAGGATCTACCGGGCGATCCGGCTCATCCAGCGTACCGGCTCGATCCGCAAGGCGGCCGAGGTGATGGCGGTGTCGCCCTCGGCGCTCAACCGTTCGGTGCAGGCGTTCGAGGAAGAGATCACCCTGCCGGTCTTCGAGCGCATCCCCGGCGGCGTGCGGCTGACCACGGCAGGCGAGCTTCTGCTGGGCATGATCGACCGGCATCTGACCGAGTTCGACGACCTGCGCGGCCAGTTGGTCGATCTGCGCGACGGCGTCAGCGGTGTCTTGCGGCTCAGCCTCGGGTCTGACATCGGGGCGGGCCTGATCCTGGGTGCCGTGCGCGAATTCGAAGAGACCTTCCCCTCCGTCTCGGTGGAGATTTCCACCGACGATACATCGGCATCGGTGGAGCGGCGCGAGGTCGATCTTGCCGTGCTGACAAATCCGCAGCTGGGCGATGCGGCCGAGGTCGTCTATGCGCAGCGTCTGCCCCTTGTCGCCTGGCAGGGACAGCCCGGCCTGACCACGGGGGCGATCGGGATCTGGGACCTGGTTTCCCTGCGTCTGCTGCTTCCGCCGCAGGGGTCGGGGTCGCGGGTGGCGCTCAGCCATCTGCTGCGCCGGCACAGGCTGCCCGAGGGGGTGGTCTCGACCTTGCCGGCGGCGCAGCTGTTCCAGCATCTTCCGGGCAGTCCGCGGGTCGCGATCTTTCCCGAGATCGTCACCGTCGAAACGCCGTTGCCCGAGGGGATGTCGCGCCTTGCGCTGTCGCTGGGGGAGGTTCAGCTGACCGTCCTGCGCGCCGCGCGCATCCCGATGATCCGGCCGGCGCAGGCCTATCTCCTGATCCTGCAGCGCCGTCTCGACGCCCTGTTCGCCGGGCAGACCGCCCGTGCGGCGACCGGCTGACCAGCCATTTCGCCCGCGGATCGGTATCGGGCCGCGCCAATCGCGACTGCATGCGCCCGCACATCGTTTGACACGGGTCAATGTGGACCGCACCGCCCGGCGCCTAGGGTGGCACGAGGGCGCGAGATAATCAGCGGAGGACTGCGCGATGTCGGCCAACCTGATCTGGTTCGAGGAGTTGAAGCGCGAGGATGTGGCGCTTGTCGGCGGCAAGAACTCGTCGCTGGGCGAGATGATCTCGACGCTGGGGCCCAAGGGCATCCGGGTGCCGACGGGCTTTGCCACCACCTCGGACGCCTATCGCGCCTTCGTCGCCGCGAACGATCTGGGCGCGGTCATCGCCGATCACGTCGCGGCATGGGAGGCCGGGCGGATGACGCTGGCCGAGATCGGCACGGCGCTGCGCAAGGCCTTCGAACGCGGGCATTGGCCCGAGGCGGTCGAGTCCGACATCCGCGCGGCCTATCGCGCGCTGGGCGACAGGCTGGGGCAGGCTGCGCCCTCGGTCGCGGTGCGCTCGTCCGCGACCGCGGAAGACCTGCCCGACGCCAGTTTCGCAGGCCAGCAGGAGACGTTTCTGAACGTGGTGGGCGAGGACGCGCTGATCGCGGCCTGCCGGCGCTGCTATGCCTCGCTCTTCACCGACCGGGCGATCAGCTACCGCCGCGTGCAGGGGTTCGACCATTCCGATGTGGCGCTGTCGGTCGGCGTGCAGATGATGGTGCGCTCGGACATCTCGTCTTCTGGCGTGATGTTCTCGATCGACACCGAGACGGGCTGCGACCGCTTCGTGCTGATCACCGGCGCCTGGGGGCTGGGCGAGAACGTGGTTCAGGGCGCAGTCGACCCTGACGAATTCATGGTTTTCAAACCCTTCGCGGGCGACGTTAATCTTAGCTCCATCGTGGCCAAGGACCTTGGCGCCAAGGAGATCAAGATGATCTACGGCCGCGAGGACGAGCCGCAGACGCGCAACGTGCCGACCTCCAAGGCCGAGCGCGCGGGCTTCACCCTCAGCGACGCCGAGGTGCTGGAACTGGCGCGCATGGCGATCACGATCGAGGATCACTACGGCCTGCCCATGGACATGGAGTGGGCCAAGGACGGGATCACGGACGAGCTTTACATCGTGCAGGCAAGGCCCGAGACGGTGCAATCGCGCAAATCCAGCCATGTCCTGCAATCCTACACCGTGACGCCAGCCGGGCCGAAGGTGCTGGAGGGGCTGAGCGTCGGCAACGCGGCGGCCGCGGGCCGTGCCTGCCTCATCCACTCGGCCGCCGACATCGACAAGTTCGTCGATGGTTCGGTCCTCGTGACCTCGATCACCGATCCCGACTGGGTGCCGATCATGAAGCGCGCCGCGGCCATCGTCACGGACCACGGCGGGCGCACGTCGCATGCCGCCATCGTCAGCCGCGAGCTGGGCCTGCCGGCCATCGTGGGCACCGGCACCGCGACGCATGTGCTGCATGACGGGCAGGACCTGACCGTGTCCTGCGCGGAAGGGGACAAGGGCACGATCTACGACGGGATCGGCGAGATCACGACCGAGGATATCAGCCTAGACGACATCCCCGAGACGAAGACGCGGGTGATGCTGAACGTGGCCGACCCGTCGGCCGCGACGCGCTGGTGGCGGCTGCCCGCCGCGGGCGTGGGGCTGGCGCGGATGGAGTTCCTGATCTCCAACGTGATCAAGGCGCACCCGCTGGCCTTGCTCGATTACGAGACGCTGACGGACGAGAAGGTGAAGGATGATCTGACCACCCTGATCCGCGGCTATGACAGCCCCACCGACTATTTCATCGAGACGCTGGCCCGCGGTTTGGGCCGGATCGCGGCGATCTGGTACCCGAACCCGGTCATCATCCGCCTGTCGGATTTCAAGTCGAACGAATACGCCGAGCTTCTGGGCGGCACGCTTTACGAGCCCGACGAGGAAAACCCGATGATCGGGCTGCGTGGCGCGGCGCGCTATTACTCGGAGTTCTACGAGCGCGCCTTCGCGCTGGAATGCCACGCGATCCGGCGGCTTCGGGGCGAGATGGGCTTCGACAACGCGGTGGTGATGGTCCCCTTCTGCCGCTCGCCCGAAGAGGCCGACCGCGTCGCCGAGGTGATGGCGCGCTACGGGCTGGAACGCGGCAAGGATGGCTTGCAGCTTTACGTCATGACCGAGATCCCCTCGAACGTGATCCGGGCCGAGGAATTCGCCGAACGCTTCGATGGCTTCTCCATCGGGTCGAACGACCTGACGCAGCTGACCCTCGGCGTCGACCGCGACAGCGGGGAATTGGCGCATGTCTTCAAGGAGCGCGATCCGGCGGTGCTGTGGATGATCCGCGAGGCCATCGCGCGGGCGAAGAAGGCGGGGCGCAAGATCGGGCTTTGCGGGCAGGCGCCTTCGAACGATCCGGCCTTTGCGCGGCTGCTGGTCGAGGCGGGGATCGACACGATTTCCGTGACGCCGGACAGTTTCCTGGACGTGAAGCGCAACGTGGCGGAGGCGGAGAAAGGGTAGGGGGCGACACGTTTGGGAGAGTGGCTATGTGGGACTTTGTGGCCGTTCACTGCGTCCGCAACATGGGCGAACTTGAGCGACAGGTACGCAGGAGCGTCCCTTGCAAAGTCGTACCAGCCAGGCGATGCTGTGACGCGTGACCTATTAGTAAGTCATTTTCCCGGAGAAATTTGTGTAACCTATTCTAATAGGGCTGACTTTGCGTAGTGAGGAAACTGAATGCACTCTGATACCTTCGTAAACCTCTTGGAAGAAAAAGGTCTTCGGGAGGCAGGGATGTGCATGTTTGCGCCTGTACTATTGGCATCAATAGCTAACCGGCTGCTAAACGAGGCCTATGGTGATAGTGGTGATAACTTATCCGTGCCGATGTGCGACATAGCCAGAGAAGGCAAAGTACGATATCTCGGTGGTAACTACTCTTCAACGAATTTATCTCGTGTAAAAAATACACTTAACGTTTTGGAGAACATTCCGGGGGTGGTCATACTAATTACTGCACCTGGGGTTGGAGCCCGAACAGCACAAACCTTGGGTTTGCTTCAGAATGGGCAGGTAGAGGACTTTGTAGATAAGGCACATTCATTTTACTCATTTTCTGAAGATTATCTGTCAGTAAAAAGATGTGAGGGGGAAGCCCAAGCCCCTTCCATGGAGGAAATTGCTCAAAAAGCTAGTCAAGTGGAAAGACTTCAACTCGGAACAGAGGAAGAGGCCGCAGCCAAGCGTGACCTAACTAACGTCATCTCAGAGCTTGAAGCACTTATCGCGCGCGAAGTGGCACCTCGGACATATGGTGGCTTCGGGCATAACCGACCGCCAGCCGAAATGATACTGCCAACAAATATTATTGATGCCGTCACTATAAATATAAATTTAATTTTGGCTGAGGTTCAGTCTGGCAGCCCTGATACTCCGAGAGCCATCAATGCAACGAGTAATTTGCGAAAAATCGGAGAAGAGGTTGTAGAATTCTTCCAAAAGACATCGGAACATTTAAAATCAGATGGGAGTCGAGCAATTGCAGCCGCAATAATTAGCGGAATTGCATGGACTTTCTGGCTTGCTGTGAAGTGGATTTCAACGGTGTTGGGCTTTCCGATTTTGTGAACGCCCGACATGAGCCCACGCTGCACCAACAACATTTGCATTGCGGCTGGTAATGCTGCAATGGGTTCCCGGCAGCCCTTCAAGCTGACCATGGTCCCGCCTTCAGGCCCCTCGCTCACACCTCGCGCGCCATCCCCAGCCCCTCGATCAGCTGACGCAGGCCAAGCCATGCGCCCAGCCAGATCGCCAGTGCCACGACCGGCGCGTGGAACGACAGGAGCGACAGCGCCGATAGCCCCTGGCCCACCGAGCAGCCCGCCGCGATGACCGCGCCGAAGCCCATCAGGACGGCGCCACCCATCTGCCGCTTCAACTCGCGCGGGTCGTCGCAGGCCTCCCAGCGGAAGCCGTCACGGATCAGCGAGCCGAGGAAGGCGCCGATCAGCACGCCCGCGACCGAGCCGATGGCGAAATCGGGCTGCAGCCCGGACGAGAACATCGCGTAGCGGATCGAGTCGCCCACCGGCGCGGTATAGGTGTGCGATTGCACCAGCCAGGGCTCGAACCCGGTGTTGGCGACCCAGGCCGTGCCCAGGAAGCCGCTCGAGATGGCGCTGCCCGCGGCGATGGCCCAGAAGAGTTCCTTCCAGTGACCGCGGCGCGCAAGCGCGGTCCCCGCCGCGAGGATCAGGACCAGCCCGAGCGCCCCGCCGATGGCCCATGGCGCAAGCCCGGATGCCTCGCCCAGCCGATGCGCCCATCCCTGCGGCGCCTCTGGGTGCGGAACGAAGGGAAACAGACGCGCGCGCAGCGCGGCCAGCGGGCCGGAGAGGGCGACATAGGCCGAGATGCCCATCACGACCGCGATCACCATCGCGCGCAGGTCGCCGCCGCCCAGCCGGGCCAGCATGCCGTAGCCGCAATTGCCGGCCTGCGCCATGCCGTAGCCGAACAACAGCCCGCCGATGGCGGCTCCTGCCAGCGTGAAGCCGTTCATCAGGTAGATCGCCTGGTGCAGACGGATCATGCCGGCCGCCTCGGCCGCGAAATTCACCGTCATGGCGGCGCCGAGGGCGACCGTCCACATCCACAGCCGCGAACGATCCTGCCCGTAGTGCACGTCCTCGATCATGCCAAGCGTGCAGAACCGCCCCAGACGGGCGGCAAGGCCGAGCACGAGGCCACCGGCAAGACCGATGAGGGTGATCGTCCACGCCTCTCCCAGCGTGGCCATCAAGGGGTCGAGCATGTTCCCTCCCTTCGACCCGAACCGCGCCGGTCCGATGGCGGAGGTTCAGGTGCAGAACAACTCGTAAACACGTTCGATGATCAGGCGCGCCCGGTCATCTGTCAAACGGTAATAGATCTGCTTGCCCTCGCGTCGCGCCGTCACCAGCCCCTCGAGCCGGAGCCGCGAAAGCTGTTGCGAGACGGCGGCCTGGCGCGTGGCCAGCATCGCCTCGATCTCGGTCACGGATTTCTCGCCATTGGCAAGGGAACACAGGATCATCAGGCGTCCCTCGTGGCTGATCGCCTTGAGGAAATCCGAGGCGGTCTCGGCGTTCTCGCGGATACGCTTCCACGTGGCGTCGTCCATGGGTTCGTCGATCCGGGGCAGGATCGTCGAGACGCGGGTGGCGTCCATGCCGCGCAGGTCGGATGCGTGATCGTCAGGCCTCATGCCCTCACCCTTGACGCTGCGTCGCAGCAAATCAAGCCACGCCGGTTCATCCGCCCGTCTCCTGTGTCGCCCAGGTCGCATCCGCCTGTTCCAGCAGGTGGCCGAGCAACCCCCAGAAGAAATCCTCGCCCGGGTAGCCCTCGATCCGGCCGACCTCCTCTCCGTCGCGCACCAGCACGAAGGTCGGGGTGTAGACCGGGCGGCTGTCAAAGGTCACGTCATCGGGCAGGTCGCGCAGGTTCACGGCGCGCAAGGGGGCGAACCGGCCCTCGGGCGTCAGCGGGTATTCCGGCGCGACATCGGCATGCCAGCGCGCGCAATAGGTGCAGCCGGCCTGCTCGACCATCACCAGCGACCAGTCGGTCGCGGCGGCGGGCCGGGGCAGGGCCGCCAGAACGCAGAGCAGCATCGCCCCTGAGAGGGCAACCGTGGCGCGACGAGACCATTGCATATGCAACATTGACGAGACTCCAATTACGTCATTAATATGAATTCTTGAATGTGAAGTCCACGGCAGGCTCCCGAAATGTTCGATATCTCGCTGACCGGCGCCTTTCTTGCGGGCCTCCTGTCGTTCCTGTCGCCCTGCATCCTGCCGATGGTGCCCTTCTACCTGAGCTACCTCGGGGGGATGAGCGCGGCCGAGGTGGCGCAGGGCGGCGCGATCACGCGGGCGACCCGGGTGCGCGCGGTCACGGGCGCGCTGTTCTTCGCGGCGGGGGTGCTGACGGTTTTCGTGGCGCTGGGCGCCTCGGCCTCGGTCTTCGGGCAGGTGTTGCGCGACTGGTTCGACGTTCTGCGCTACGTCGCGGCCGCGCTGATCATCGCGATGGGGCTGCATTTTCTGGGCGTGATCCGCATCGGGTTCCTCAACCGCTCGCTGCGCGCCGAACCGGGCGACACGGCGAACCTCGGGCTTGGCGGGGCCTATGTGATCGGGCTGGCCTTTGCCTTCGGCTGGACGCCCTGCGTGGGCCCGGTGCTTGCGGCGATCCTGTTCATGGCGGGCACGACCGACTCGGCGGGGCAGGGGATGACGCTGCTGACGGCCTACGGCATCGGCATGACGCTGCCCTTCGTGCTGGCGGCGGGGTTCGTGGGGCCCTTCATGCGGCTGATGTCGCGCTTTCGGCGGCACCTGGGCACGGTGGAAAAGGTCATGGGCGGCGCGCTCGTGGTCTTCGGCGTGCTGATCGCGACCAACGCGCTGCTTTATATCGGGGAATGGATGATCAACGAGTTCGAGGTGTTCCAGACCATCGGCTGACGCACCGGAACCGGCTAGGGGAGAGGAGGCCCAACGCCATGTTCGCAAGACTGACGGGACTGATCATGGGTGCCACGCTGGCGCTGTCGGGGGCGGCACAGGCCGAGATCGGCGACGACGGGCTGCATGTCGCGCCCTGGCTCAACCAGACCTTCATGGACCTGCGCGAAGACCTTGCCGACGCCAACGCGCAGGGCAAGCGCTTTGCCGTCATCATCGAGCAGCGCGGCTGCATCTATTGTTCGCGCATGCACGAGGAGGTCTGGATCGAGCCCGACATCCTGCAGATGCTGGAAGACGAGTTCTTCTTCGTGCGCATCAACATGCACGGCTCGACCGAGGTCACGGATTTCGACGGCGAGACGATGGAGGAACGCCAGATCGCGCGGCGCTGGCGCAACCTGTTCACGCCGACGATCCTCTTCTTCCCCGAGGACGTGCCCGAGGGCGTGACAGGGATCGAGGCGGCGGCCGTGGTGATGCCCGGCGCCTTCGGGCGCTGGACGACCTTCAACATGCTCAACTGGGTGTTGGAGGAAGGCTACGACGGAGATGAGGATTTCCAGCGCTATCACGCCCGCATGTTCGCCGACCAGGCCGCCGCGGGAGCGACGGAATAAAACGGGCCCTAGGGCTCACATGCAAAAAATCAAATGTGTAGTTGCAATCACAGGGTGAGCAGGGCTACGGTATACCACAGGCCACTGACTCGGCCCAAAGGGAGGAAATCGAAGTGAAGCGCCAGATGCTGCTGGCGGCAGGCGTAGCCTTGGCCGCAACCAGTCTTCAAGCCGATGTCATCGCGCCCGACGCGGTGGTCATGTCCGAATACGGTGAAGTGATGGAATCCCTCACCGGCGAACCCGGAAACGCCGAGCGCGGACGGGACATCCTTGTCAGTCGCGCGTTGGGCAACTGCCTGGCCTGCCACGCGGTCAGCGCGTTGGCCGACGAGCCTTGGCATGGTGAGGTCGGCCCGTCGCTCGACGGTGTCGCAGCGCGCTGGGACGAACCCGCGCTGCGCGGCCTTCTGGTCAATTCCGACATGGTTTTCCCGGACTCGATCATGCCGGCCTTCTACAAGGTGTCGGGTTTCATCCGCCCCGGCGACCGTTTCACCACGCGTCCCGCGCCCGAGGATCTGCAGCCGATCCTGTCGGCACAGGAGATCGAGGACGTGCTCGCCTACCTGATGACGCTGACCGACTATTGAGCCGGTCGCATACCGAACCCCGAGACCAAGGAGACTGATCTCATGACCCAGACACGCAGACAATTCGTCGGCACCGGGCTGGCGGTTGCGGCCGCCTTCTTCGGGCTGCCGCACATCGCGTCGGCGGCCGAGCTTGAAGAGGCGATCCAGGCCTTCACCGGCGGCGCCGACATGGGCGGCGACGGCATCACGCTGATCGCGCCGGAAATCGCCGAGAACGGCAATACCGTTCCGATCGAGGTCGACGCCCCCGGCGCCGAGGCAGTCATGCTGCTGGCGGCCGGCAACCCGCAGGCCGACGTGTGCACCTTCAACTTCGGCCCGGCCGCCGGTTCGCGCTTGGCCTCGACCCGTATCCGCCTTGCCGGCGAACAGGAAGTGGTCGCCATCGCGCGCATGCCCGACGGCACATTCAAGCAGGCGCGCCAGAACGTGCGCGTGACCATCGGCGGCTGCGGCGGCTGAGCCAGACAGGACAAGGAGAAAGACCATGGCAGAGAATGTTGTTCCCCGCGTCCGCGTCCCGCGCGATGCTTCGGCCGGCGATAGCGTGGCCGTCCGTACCCTGATCAGCCACCCGATGGAATCGGGCCTGCGCCGCGACGGCGACGGCAACCCGATCCCGCGGCAGATCATCAACCGCTTCACCTGTGCCTTCAACGGCGAGCAGGTGATCGACGTCACGATCCATCCCGGCGTGTCGACCAACCCGTATTTCCAGTTCGACGCCGTCGTGAACGAGACCGGCAGCTTCGAGTTCACGTGGTACGACGATGACGGCTCGGTCTACACGGAAACGGCGGACATCACGGTCGCCTGATCCGGACAAGAACCCAGCCGTCGCAAGGGAGGAAGTAACGGCCATGACAAGAACAAAACTTCTCGGCGGTGTCTCGGCGGCGATCTTTGCCGTCGCGGCCGCCGGGGTCGGCCTCGCCGATATCCGCACGGGCGACAGCCTCGTCATCAACGGCGAGATCCCGATCGTCACCGAAACCGAACCGCCCGCCCACCTGGCGGGGGCGTTGCAGACCGTCTACTCGGGCTGGGTGTTCCGCACCGACGAGACGCGGGCGATGCAGGCCGATGATTTCGACAACCCCGGCATGCTCTTCGTCGAGCAGGGCCTCGACGCCTTCAACACCGTCATGGGGACCGAAGGCAACAGCTGCGCCTCGTGTCACGAGAACGCCGAGAGCCTGGCCAACGTGCGCCCAAGCTATCCCCAGTGGGATGCCGAGCACGGTATGGTCCAGACGGTCGAGATGCAGGTGCTGGAGTGCCAGACCGAGCGCATGGGCATGGAAGAGCCTTATGGCTACGACAGCCAGCAGATGCGCAACATGGTCGCGCTGATCGCCTCGGTCGCGCGCGGCCAGACGGTCGACGTGGCCATCGACGGTCCCGCGGCCGATGCGTGGGAACTGGGGCAGGAGATCTACTACACCCAGTATGGCCAGATGGAACTGAGCTGCGCACAGTGCCATGAACAGAACTACGGCAACCTGATCCGGGCCGACCATCTCAGCCAGGGGCAGATCAACGGTTTCCCGACCTACCGTCTGAAGAACGCCAACATCGTCTCGGTCCATGGTCGCTTCCGCGGCTGTATCCGCGACACGCGCGGTGTGCCCTACGATATCGGCAGCCCCGAGTTCGTGGCGCTCGAGCTTTACGTCGCCTCGCGCGGCAACGGCCTGACGGTCGAAGGCCCCGCCGTCCGCAACTGACCTGACATCGCGACCCGCCCCGGAGCAATCCGGGGCGGGTTTCGTTCCAAAATATTCAAGAACCTGAATAACATCAGAGGTTGAACCCATGATCTCGCGTCGCCACTTCGTGCAGGCCGCCCTTGCCACCTCCGCGCTTTACGGCGCCTCCGGTTTCGGCAACTGGGCCCGGCTTGCCGCCCAGCAGACCCTGAGCCAGGACGATCTGATCGGCACCGGGGGCCCCGGCAACGTGACGCTGATCCACATCACCGACATCCACGCCCAGACCCAGCCGATCTATTTCCGCGAGCCCGAGTTCAACATCGGCGTGGGCATCCACGAAGGCCAGCCGCCGCATCTGGTGGGCAGTGAATTCCGCGCGCGCTTCGGCATCGAGCGCGGCAGCGCGATGGATTACGCGCTGACTTACGACGATTTCACCTCGATGGCGCAGGCCTATGGCCGGATGGGGGGGCTTGACCGCATCTCGACCGTGGTCAAGGCGATCAAGGCCGAGGCGCCGCATGCGCTGATCCTCGACGGGGGGGACACCTGGCAGGGGTCGCTGCCCTCGCTCAGGACCGAAGGCATGGACATGGTCCGGCTTTTCAACGCGCTGGGCACCGATGCGATGACCTCGCATTGGGAATTCACGCTGGGCTCGGCCCGCGTGAACGAACTGATCGAGAACCACGTGAACCCCGCCTTCCTCGGCGCGAACATCTTCGACGTCGAATGGGACGAGCCGGTCTACGACGATTACCGCATCTTCGAGCGCAACGGCACCGCGATCGGCGTGATCGGGCAGGCCTTCCCCTACATGCCGATCGCCAACCCCGGCTGGATGTTCCCGGAACTGAGCTTCGGCCTCCGCCGCGATCGCATCGCCGAGGTCGTCCAGGAGGTCCGTGACGCGGGCGCCGATGTCGTTGTCCTTCTTTCCCACAACGGTTTCGACGTGGATCGCCAGTTCGCCCGGGACATCCCCGGGATCGACGTGATCCTCACGGGCCACACCCATGACGCGCTGCCCGAGGCGATCCAGGTCGGCAACACTTTCCTGATCGCGTCCGGCAGCCACGGCAAGTTCGTCAGCCGCGTCGATCTGGATGTGCAGGACGGCGCGATGCGCGGCATCAGCCACCGGCTGATCCCGATCTTCTCGGACGTCATCGCGCCCGACCCCGAGATGACGGCGCTGGTCGACGAGACGCGCGCGCCCTTTGCCGAGGAAATGTCCGAGGTGATCGGGCAGGCGGGCTCGCTTTTGTTCCGCCGCGGCAATTTCAACGGCACATGGGATGACGTGATCTGCGACGCGCTGATCAGCCAGCGCGACGCACAGATCGCGCTCAGCCCCGGGTTCCGCTGGGGCGCGGCCATCTTGCCGGGGCAGAACATCACCCGCGAGGATATCTACAACGTCACCGCGATGACCTATCCCAACGCCTACCGGATGGAGATGTCGGGCGAGATGCTGCACACGATCATGGAAGACGTGGCCGCCAATCTCTTCAATCCCGACGCCTATTACCAGCAGGGTGGCGACATGGTGCGGGTGGGTGGCCTTGGCTACCGGATCGACCCGGCCCAGCCGCAGGGCAGCCGCATCACCGAGATGACGCTGCTGGCGACCGGCGAATTGCTCGAGCCCGACCAGAACTACGTCGTCGCGGGCTGGGCAAGCGTGAACGAGGGCACCGAGGGCCCGCCGATCTGGGAGGTGGTCGAGAACCACATCCGTGCGCAGGGCACCGTGACGCTGGAACCCAACAACACCGTGGACGTGGTCGGCGGCTGAGCCCGTGACCACCGCGAGACAGGAGAGGTATCGCACAATGACCGACACCCCGAAATTCACCCAGTCGCGCCGCCAGTTCCTGGCCGGTGCCGCCGTCGCCACCGGTGCGGCAGCGACGGGCAAGCTGGTGCATGCCCAGGCCGCAGGGCCCGACCCCGCGATCATGGAGATGCAGCCCTGGCAGCAGTATCTCGGCCCCGGCGTGGATGCAGCGCCCTACGGCGTGCCCTCGCCCCATGAGGCGCATGTGATCCGCCGCAACGTGGAATGGCTGACCGCCGACACCGTCAGCTCGGTCAACTTCACGCCGCTCCACGAGATGGAGGGGATCATCACGCCCAACGGCCTGTGTTTCGAGCGCCACCACTCCGGCGTGGCCGAGATCGATCCGGGCGTGCACCGGCTGATGATCAACGGCCTTGTGGACAACCCGCTCGTCTTCACCATGGAAGACCTGATGCGCTTCCCGCGCGAGAACCGGGCCTATTTCCTCGAATGCGCGGCCAACACCGGCATGGAATGGCGCGGCTCGCAGCTGAACGGGGTGCAGTTCACGCACGGGATGATCCACAACGTGGTCTACACCGGCGTTCCGCTGCGCCTGTTGCTGGAAGAGGCGGGCGTGCGCACCAACGGCACCTGGATCCTGCCCGAGGGCGCGGATGCCAGCGCGATGACGCGCTCGATCCCGATGGAAAAGGCGCTCGACGACTGCCTTGTCGCCACGCATATGAACGGCGAACGGCTGCGCCCCGAGCAGGGCTACCCCGTGCGCCTCGTCGTGCCCGGCTGGGAAGGCAACATGTGGGTCAAGTGGCTGCGCCGGATCGAGGTGGGCGATGCCCCGTGGCACCACCGGGAAGAAACCTCGAAATACACCGACCTGTTCGCCGACGGGCAGGCCCGCCGCTTCACCTGGGAAATGGATGCGAAGTCGGTCATCACCAACCCCAGCCCGCAGGCGCCGATCACCCATGGTCCCGGTCCGACCGTTCTGACCGGCGTCGCCTGGTCGGGTCGCGGCACCATTCCGCGGGTCGACGTGACGCTGGACGGCGGCATGAACTGGCACCGCGCGCGGATGTCGGGCCCCTCGCTCGACAAGTCGATGCACCGTTTCTACTTCGAGTTCGACTGGGACGGCAGCCCGCTTCTGCTGCAGAGCCGGGCGCACGATTCGACCGGTTACGTGCAGCCCACCAAGGCACAGCTGCGCGAAGTGCGCGGCGTGAACTCGATCTACCACAACAATGGCATCCAGACCTGGGCCATCAACGAAGCAGGCGAGGCGGAAAATGTCGAAGTCGGTTGAACTCATGAAAACGCTCACCCTCTCCACCGCGCTCGTGGCCGTCACCGCCACACTGGCGCTCGCACAGGAAAACGCCGCCCCCTCGCGGGACGGCGGCTACGGCCTCGGCCGCGAGGCGCTGCCCGAGGAAATCGCCGCCTGGGACATCGACATTCGCCCCGACGGGCAGGGCCTGCCCGTGGGGTCCGGCGATGTCTGGACCGGTGAAGAACTCTACATCGACTACTGCGCCGTCTGTCATGGCGATTTCGGTGAGGCGGTGGGCCGCTGGCCCGTTCTCGCAGGCGGCTTCGGCACGCTCGACGGCGAGGACCCGCACAAGACCATCGGCTCGTTCTGGCCCTATCTTTCGACGGTCTGGGATTACGTTCACCGGGCCATGCCCTATGGCGCGGCCCAGTCGCTGAGCGATGACGAGGTCTATGCGATCACCGCCTACCTGATGTATCTCAACAACATGGTGGACGACGATTTCGAGCTGTCGAACGAGAACTTCCTCGAGGTTTCGATGCCGAACGAGGATGCATTCTACATGGACGACCGCGAGGCAACCGAACTTGCGGTCTTTTCGGGCGAGCCCTGCATGGAAAACTGCGCCGAGAGCATCGAGGTCACGGCCCGCGCGACGGTGCTGAACGTGACCCCCGAGGGCGAGGAAGAGGAGGCGTCGGTGACGCCGGCCGCCGAGGAAGAGGTCGTCGAGGCCGCCGCCGAGCCCGAGGCGCCGGCCGGCCCCGACCCTGAACTGGTTGCGGCGGGCGAAGGGCTGTGGCGTCAATGCGCCTCGTGCCACCAGATCGGCGAGGGCGCGGTGAACCGCGTCGGCCCGCAGCTCAACAACACCTACGGGGCGCCGGTGGGCGTGCATGACGGCTTCCGCTACTCGCCTGCCTTCGCCGAGGCGAATGCGGCGGGCATGGTCTGGGACGACGAGACCCTGACCGCCTACCTGATGGACCCGCGCGGCTTCATCCCCGGCAACCGCATGGCCTTCCGTGGGCTGCGCTCCGAGGAGGATGCGGCGGCGATCATCGCCTACATGCGCGCCGAAGGCGGCGACTACGAATGAGGAGCTTGCGCGCAACGACCGGCGCGCTGGCCCTTGCGGCTTTGGCGGTGGCGTCCTCCCCGTCGCTGGCCGAAGGGGACGCGGCGCAGGGGGAACGACTGTATAGGCCCTGCGCCGCGTGCCACATGATCGGGGAGGGGGCCGTCAACCGTGTCGGCCCCCATCTCAACGGGATCGTCGGGCGCTCCATCGGGGCCTTGGCGGGCTACGAGTTTTCCGACGTCCTTGCCCAGGCCGGGGCCGAGGGGCGGGTCTGGGACGCAGGCGCGCTGGACCGGTTTCTTGCCGGGCCGCGTGACTATTTCCCCGGCACGCGCATGGTGTTTCGCGGCATTCGTTCGGACGAGGACCGCGCCCATCTGATCGCCTACATGCTCGAAGCCGGCGGCGTGGCCGGGGATGTCCTGGCCGAGCCCGACAGCTCTGCCGTGGACCCCGAGGTCGCCGCGATCCTCGAGATCGAGGCAGACCTGCCCTACGGCGAGTTTCTCGCCAATGAATGCACCGCCTGCCACCGCGACGCGGGTGGCGGGGATATCCCCTCGGTCCGCGGGCTTGCGCCTTCGGTCTTCATCGCGGGAATGGTTGCATATCGCAGTGGAACGCGCGAGCATCAGGTCATGAATACGGTCAGCCGGCGTCTCGGAGACGAGGAGATCGCGGCGCTTGCGGCCTATTTCGCGACGGCCGAGTAACATCTTGGCCGCGAGGGTGCGCGGCGACCAGACCCGCCCTGCGCCACAAAAGCCCCGAAGGGGTGCAAAGGGAGGAACTGCAATGACCATCAACAGACGGGTGTTTCTTGGCACCACCGCGGCGGCGGCGGCATCGCTGTCGGCGCCCATGATCGCAAGGGCGCAGACCCGTGCCCGCGTCGTCGTCATCGGCGGCGGATCGGGCGGGGCCACGGCCGCGCGCTACATCGCGCGTGACGGGGCCGACGCCATCGACGTGACCCTGATCGAATCCTCGCGGCAGTATTACACCTGCTATTTCTCGAACCTCTATCTCGGCGGTTTCTTCGACCTCGAGGACACCGCCCATGGCTACGGCGGGCTGGCCGGAACCTACGGCATCAACGTGATCCACGACTGGGCCATGGGGGTCGACCGTGACGCGCAGACGGTCGCGCTGGCCGGTGGCGGATCGGTGCCCTATGACCGGCTGGTGCTCAGCCCCGGCATCGACTTCATCGAGGACAGCGTTCCGGGTTGGTCCGTCAACGTGCAGGACCGCATGCCGCATGCCTACAAGGGCGGCACGCAGGCGGCCCTTCTGCGCGCACAGCTCGAGGCGATGCCCGAGGGCGGCACCTTCGCGATGGTCGCACCCCCCAACCCCTACCGCTGCCCGCCCGGCCCCTACGAGCGGATCTCGATGGTCGCCCATTTCCTGAAGGAGAACAATCCGACCGCCAAGATCCTTGTCGCGGACCCGAAGGAGACCTTCTCCAAGCAGGGCCTGTTCGAGGATGGCTGGGAACGGCATTACCCCGGCATGGTCACGCGCATCGGTCCCGATTTCGGCGGTGGCAACGTGAGCGTGGATGCCGAGGCGATGACCATCTCGATCGACGGCGCGGTCGAGAACGTGGATGTCTGCAACGTCATTCCGGGGCAGCGCGCGGGCACCATCGCCTTTGCCGCGGGGATCACCGACGGCAACTGGGCGCCGGTCTCGGCCTATGACATGTCGAGCCGGATCGACCCGAACATCCATGTTCTGGGCGACTCGGCCGCGCAGGGCGAAATGCCGAAATCGGGCTTCTCGGCCAACAGCCAGGCCAAGGTCGCGGCCAATGCCATCGTGGCGGCCCTGACCGGATCGCGCCAGTTCCCGGCGCGCTACGCCAACACCTGCTGGTCGCTCATCGGCACCGAGGACGGCGTCAAGGTCGGCGCCACCTACGAGGCCAGCGACGAGGGGATCGTATCCACCGACAGTTTCGTCAGCCAGGTCGACGAGACGCCCGAGACCCGCGCAGAGACCTACCGCGAAAGCCTCGACTGGTACGAGGCGATCACGACCGACATGTTCGTCTGAACATCATTGCCGCGGGCGGCAACGTGCCCCCGCCCGCGGTCCACACATAGGAGGCGGCCCAAATGATACGTTCGATCCTTCTGGCTTCTGCCCTTGTCGCGGCTCCGCTGGCCGCGTCGGCGCAGGATGCGATCACCTTCCCCTTCGCGGGCAGTTTCGAAGACGCGAGTTTCGCCATCGAGAATGCCATCATCAACCGTGGCCTCGTGATCGACTACACCAGCCACGTGGGCGATATGCTCAACCGCACCGGCGCGGATATCGAGGGCGCCCAAGACCTCTATGACAATGCGCAGATCTTCCTTTTCTGCTCGGCCGCCGTGTCGCGCCGGGTGATGGAAGCGGACCCGATGAACATCGTCCATTGTCCCTACGGCATCTTCATCGCCGAGAGGGAGGGCGAGGTGCTGATCGGCCATCGCGATTACCCGGACGGCCCGATGCAGGAAGTCGAAGCGCTGCTCGACGCGATCATCCTGGAAGCGACCGCCGAGTAAACGCCGCTTGATGCAGGTCAACGCGCGCGCCGCGCGTGTCGCCTAGACGGATTGCAGACAACGGAAAGACGGCGCGATGCTGGAAGATCTCCTGCTTGTCCGCGGCGAACCCCTCGTGCTGGCCGCAGCCGGGGCGCTGACGGGCCTTGTGTTCGGTTGGGCGGCGCAACGCTCGCGGTTCTGCCTGCGCGCGGCCACGGCCGAGGTGGCCGAGGGGGTCTTCGGCCCCAAGCTCGCGATCTGGCTCGTGGCGTTCTTCGCGGCCATGTCGCTGACGCAACTGGGCATCACCGCGGGGCTTTTCGATGTCTCCTCCACCCGCCAGCTGGCTGCCGAGGGCTCGGTCTCGGGCGCACTGATCGGCGGGCTGATGTTCGGGGTGGGCATGATCCTCGCGCGGGGCTGCGCCTCGCGGCTGCTGGTGCTGTCGGCCACGGGCAACCTGCGCGCGCTGATCACCGGGCTGGTTGTCACGCTGGTGGCGCAAGCCAGCTACACCGGGCTGCTCGCGCCGGCGCGCGAATGGGTCAGTGGGCTCTGGACCGTGCCGGGGGGCGCGGGGCGGAGCCTGCTTTACACGCTGGGCCTGACCCCCGCCAGCGCGGCCTTTCTCGCCGGAACCGCGCTGCTGGCCGCGGTCGGATTTGCCTCGATGCGCAAGCTGTCGGCAGGCGTGATCTTTGCCGCCGGGGTGGTGGGTGCGGCCGTGGCCATGGGCTGGGCGCTGACCGCGATCATCGCGGCCAACAGTTTCGAGATCGTGCCGGTCGCCTCCGTCACCTTCACCGGCCCCGCCACCGACACGCTGATGGCGCTGGTCACGCAACGCTCGGTCGTGCTGTCCTTCGGCATCGGCCTCGTGCCCGGCGTCTTCGTCGGGGCAGGGGCCGCGGCGCTGGCCTTCGGCGAATGGAAGCTCGAGCGGTTCGGCGCCGACACGCCGATGGAGCGTTACCTGATCGGTGCCGTGCTGATGGGCTTCGGCGCGATGCTGGCGGGGGGCTGCGCCGTGGGCGCGGGCGTCTCGGGCGGGGCGGTGTTTTCGACCACGGCGTTCCTCGCCGTCTTCGCCATGTGGATCGGCGCCATGACAACGGTGCGGGTCATGGCCCTTTTCGCGCGTGGCAGCGTTCAGACGGTGTAGTTCAGCCCCAGTCGGCCACCATCGACATAGATCGTTTCGCCCGTCACGTAGCTTGCCTTGTCCGAGCACAGGAAGGCCACGACATTGCCGATCTCGTCCGCCGTGCCCACGCGCCCCATGGGCGTGCGGGACATGACACGGGCATAGGCCTCGGGCGAGGCGTTGACGCCCGCCATCATCTCGGTGTCGATCGAACCGGGGCCGACCGCGTTCACGCGGATGCCCTTGTCGGCCAGGGCCAGCGCGGACGCCTTGGTCAGCTGCTGCACGCCGCCCTTCGAGGCGCAATAGGCCGGGATCGCGGGGATCGCCACGACCGCGTTGACCGAGGACATGTTGACGATCGCGCCGGGGATGCCCGCCTCGATCATGCCGCGGGCGGCCCGCTGGGTCGCGGCAAAGACCGCGCGCAGGTTCAGCCCGATGACCGCGTCGAAATCCTCGAGGCTGTAGCTCAGGAAATCGCCCGGTTTCGCGACGCCCGCGTTGTTCACCAGTGCCGAAACCGGCCCTTCCTCGGCCTCGATCGTGTCGAAGAGCGCCATCAGCGCCCCCGTGTCGGCCACGTCGCAGACAAAGCCGCGCCCGCCGATCCCCTCGGCGGCCTCATGCACGCTGTCGCGGATATCGGCCAGCATCACGCGGTAGCCATCGGCGGCCAATGCCCGCCCGCAGGCCAGCCCGATGCCCTGCGCGCCACCCGTCACCAATGCGATTTTTCCGGCCATGTCCCTCTCCCTCGGCTGTGCTTTGCGCGCACCCTGCGTCCGGGGCGGGGCGGTGTCAATTCGTCCGCCGCGCGGCGCGTTCTGACCCTGGCGCGTCGGGCTTGGGCCAGAGGCGGCGCGCGCGCCCGCGCAGTCTTGGGCCATCGGCACCCGAAAGGACGACCCCATGCGCACCCATGCCCCAGCCGTCGTGATCGGAGGCGGCGTGATCGGCTGCTCGATCCTCTATCACCTGACCAAGCTGGGTTGGACCGACGCGGTGTTGCTGGAACGCTCGGAACTGACCAGCGGCAGCACATGGCATGCGGCGGCCAATATCCACGGGCTGCATGACGTGACCAACATCAGCCGCCTGCAGCATTACACCATGCAGCTCTACAAGGAGCTGGAGGCCGAAACCGGCCAGTCCTGCGGCGTGTTCCAGCCCGGCTCGCTCTACCTGGCCCAGACCGAGGATCGCGAGCACCAGCTGCGCCTGCAAGAGGCCAAGGCGCGTCGCTACGGCATGAATTTCCACGAGGTCAGCCGGGATGAGGCCGAGCGGCTGCACCCGCTGGTCGATTTCACCGGCATCCGCTGCATCATGTATGAGCCCGATGGCGGCAATGTCGATCCCTCGGGCGTGACCAACGCCTATGCCATGGGCGCGCGGCAGCGCGGCGCCGAGATCCACCGCTTCACGCCCGTGATCGCGACGGAACAGCAGGCCGATGGCACCTGGATCGTGCGCACCGAACAGGGCGACATCCGCACCCCATGGGTGGTCAATGCCGCCGGCCTCTGGGGGCGCGAGGTGGCGGCGATGGCGGGGATCGACCTGCCGCTGATGCCGACCGAACACCAGTATTTCGTGACCGAGACGATCCCCCAGATCGCCGCGATGGATCGCCGCCTGCCGTCCGTCGCCGACCGCGACGGTGAATACTACCTCCGGCAGGAGGGGCAGGGCCTGCTTGTCGGCGCCTATGAGCGCGACATGCGCTTCTGGGCCGAGGAGGGCACGCCGCAAGGCTTCGGCCACGAGCTGTTCGCCGATGACCTCGAGCGGATCGAGGAGAACATGATGCGTGCCATCGACCGCGTGCCGGTGGTGGGCGAGGCGGGGATAAAGCGGGTGATCAACGGGCCCATGATCTGGTCGCCCGACGCCAGCGCCCTGATGGGGCCGGTGCCGGAACTGACCGGCTATTTCTGCTGCAACGGCATCATCCCCGGCTTTTCGCAATCGGGCGGGCTCGGGCGGCTCGCGGCCGAGTGGATGGTCGAGAGCGAGCCGTCGATGGACATGTTCGGCTGGGACATGGCGCGCTTTGGCCATTGGGCTGGCAAGGCGTTTACCAAGGCGCGCGTGGCCGACCAGTATGCGCACCGTTTCAAGATCCACTTCCCCGGCGAGGAACGCACGGCCGGGCGGCCCGTGCGGGTACGGCCCGTCCACGGCATGCAGGCCGGGATGGGCGCGAAATTCGGGTTGAACTACGGCTGGGAACACCCTCTTTTCTTTGACGAAACCGTCGAGGACAGCGCAGGCCACGCGCGGCAGCCCTGGTGGGATGTGGTGGGCCGCGAATGCCGCATGCTGCGCAGCCGAGCGGGCATCATCGACATCTCCAACTTCGCGACATACCGCGTCGCGGGACCGGGGGCCGAGGCATGGCTGAATGCCGTCTTCGCCAACCGGATGCCGCGGACGGTGGGCCGCTCCTGCCTCACGCCGCTGATCGGCAGGCGCGGGGGGGTGGCCGGTGATTTCACCGTCACCCGGCTGGGCCCCGAGGAATTCTGGGTGCTGGGCGGCGGGGCCGCCGAACGCTATCACCTGCGCTTTTTCCGTGCCGTGCCGCTGCCCGAAGGCACGGTGTTCGAAAGCCTGACCGAGGCGGTCTGCGGCTTCAATGTCGCCGGGCCCGAGGCGCGCAACCTGCTGCAACGGCTTACGGATGCGGACCTGTCGAACGACGCTTTCCCGTTCTTCCGGTCGCAACGGATCACGGTGGCGGGCGTCGAGGTCGTGGCGATCCGCGTCAGTTTCACCGGCGATCTGGGATGGGAATTGCATTGCGCCGAAGTCGATCAGCTCACGCTTTACGCGGCGCTTCTGGAGGCGGGCAAGGCGGTCGGGGCGGGCCCCGTGGGCAGCCGGGCGCTGATGTCGCTGCGGCTGGAAAAAGGCTATGGCAGTTGGGGGCGCGATTACTCCCCCGAATACTGGCCGCAGGAGTCCGGTCTTGACGGATTGATTCGGCGTGACAAGGATTTTCTGAATAAAGAAGAATGGTTGCGGGTCGAAGCGAATGCGCCGCGTGAAGAGATGGTGTTGCTCGAGATCGACGCCGATACCGCCGATGCCAACGGGTCCGAGCCGATCTTTCTGCCAGACGGCACGCCGATCGGGCAGGTCTCGTCGGGCGGCTACGGGCACAGCGTGGGCAAGTCGCTGGCGCTGGCCTATCTCAAGGCGGGTCGCGTGGCGCCGGGCGAGACGGTTCATGTCGCCATCCTAGGCCGCGCCCACACCGCGCGCCGCCTTGCCGCGCCGCCCTTCGATCCGGAGGGGCACCGCCTGCGGGAGATCGCCCCGGTGAACGAACCCGCCGAGTGACCTTGCTGCACTTCGGTCTGCGCGCATCCGCGCGGGCCTGTATTGCGAATAACTCGCAACTGCATTGACTTCTTGAGAATGCGTCGCAATATACAGCGTGACGGCACGGATCGCACGCCCGTTCGCGTGCGCACTCAACCGAGGTTGCATATGCTGACCCGACGCCTGCTGCTTTCACTTGCCACCGCCGCCACGCTGGCCCTTCCCGCCGCGGCGCAAGACCGCCTGACCGTTGTCGCCACCACGGGCATGATCGCCGATGCCGCCCGGCAGGTCGGCGGCGATCTGGTCTCCGTCACCGCCCTGATGGGGCCGGGGGTGGACCCGCACGCCTACCGCCAGACGCGCAGCGACATCGTCGCGACCGCGCAGGCCGATCTCGTGCTGTGGAACGGCCTTTACCTCGAGGCCCAGCTCGAGGAGTTCCTGCTGGACGTCGCCGAAACCCGCCCCGTGGTCGCCGTGGCCGAGGCCATTGCGCCGACCCAGCTGATCGGGTCCGAGGATTACGAGGGCCGCTTCGACCCGCATGTCTGGATGAACCCCAACCTGTGGTCCCGCGTGGTGCTGGCGACCCGTGACGCCATGATCGCGGTCGATCCCGACAATGCCGCGACCTTCACCGCCAACGCGGCCGCGCACCTGGATGAGCTGGCCGATCTCGCCGTCTATTCGCAGACCGTGCTGGCCTCGGTTCCCGCCGAAAGCCGCGTTCTGGTCACCGCCCATGACGCGTTCAATTACTTCGGTGCCGCCTACGGCTTCGAGGTGGTGGGCATCCAGGGCATCTCGACCGAAAGCGAGGCGGGCCTGCAACGCATCGCCGAACTGGTCGACATGCTGGTGGCGCGCGGCATCGGCGCGGTCTTCGTGGAAACCTCGGTCTCGGATCGGAACATCCGCGCGCTGATCGAGGGGGCCGCCGCGCAGGGCCACGAGGTCGTCATCGGCGGAGAGCTGTTCTCCGACGCGATGGGCGCGCCGGGCACCTACGAGGGCACCTACCTGGGCATGATCGACCACAACGTGACCGTGATCTCGCGCGCGCTGGGTGGCGCGGCGCCCGAACGGGGCCGGGTCGACGAACTGGCGATGAATTGAAGGATGGCATGACCGCAGAGACACTGACCCTCGCCGCCTCGGGCGGCACCGTCACGCAGGCCGGGCTGGATCCCTCCAGCCCGCTCGCCGTCGGCGGCCTGACCGTCAGCTACGGCGAAAAGCCCGCGCTCTTCTCGGTCGATGCGACCTTTCCGGCGGGAGCCATGTCGGCCATCGTGGGGCCGAACGGGGCGGGCAAGTCGACCTTCCTCAAGGCGGCCCTCGGGCTTGTCCCCGCCGTGTCGGGCGAGGTGCGCATCTTCGGGCGGCCCCTTTCGGAGGCCCGCGACCGCATCGCCTACGTGCCGCAGCGCGCCAGTATCGACTGGGATTTCCCGACCACGGTGATCGACGTGGTCCTGATGGGCCGCTACCGCAAGCTGGGCCTGTTCCGGCGCGTGTCGAAAGCCGAACGCGCCGTGGCGCAAGAGGCGCTGGCCCGCGTCGGCATGGAGGGTTTCGCGGACCGCCAGATCGGCCAGCTGTCGGGCGGCCAGCAGCAGCGCGTCTTCCTCGCCCGCGCGCTGGCGCAGGAGGCCGATCTCTACCTGCTGGACGAACCCTTCGCCGGTGTCGATGCGGCGACCGAGCGGGCGATCATCGAGGTGCTGAAATCGCTCAAGGCGCAGGGCAAGTCGGTGATCGCGGTGCATCATGACTTGTCGACCGTCGCGGCCTATTTCGACCACGTCTTCCTCGTCAACGTGCGCGCCATCGGGCAGGGGCCCGTGGCCCAGGCCTTTACCCCCGAGGCCTTGGCCCGGACCTATGGCGGACGGCTGGCGGCCACCCATCTCGACCAGCTTGCGCTGACCGGGGGCTGATCCGCCCATGTCGGCCTTTCTCGACGCGCTCATGCTGCAGGCAGGCTACAACGCCGCGCTGGTGACGATCGGCGCGGCGCTGCTGGGCTTTGCCGCGGGGACCGCGGGCACTTTCTTGTTCCTGCGCAAGCGCGCGCTGGTCTCGGACGCGGTGGCGCATGCGACCCTGCCGGGCGTGGGCCTTGCGTTTCTTGTCATGGTGGCGCTTGGCGGCGAGGGGCGCAGCCTGGCCGGTCTGCTGATCGGATCGGCGCTTTCGGCCTTCGCGGGTCTTTGGCTGGTGGAATGGATCGCGCGCGCCACGCGGCTGGCCGAGGATGCGGCCATCGGCGCGGTGCTGTCGGTCTTTTTCGGCGCGGGGGTCGTGCTGCTGACCGTGATCCAGAGCCTCGACCGCGGTCGGCAGGCGGGGCTGGAGGATTTCCTGCTCGGCTCGACCGCGGGGATGCTGCGGCAGGACGCGCTGATCATCGCCATCGGCGGCGCGGTGGTGGTGGCGCTGATCTGGGCCTTGCGACGGCCCATGACGCTTGTGGCCTTCGACCCCGGCCATGCCGCGGCGATGGGCGTCGACACGCGGCGGATCGACCTTGCCATGATGGGCCTTGTCATGGCCGTGACGGTGATCGGCCTGAAACTGGTGGGCCTGATCTTGATCGTGGCGCTTCTGATCATCCCCGCCGTCACGGCGCGGTTCTGGTCCGACCGGGTCGAACGCGTGCTCTGGACGGCAGGTGTGCTGGGGGCCGTGGCGGGCTATCTCGGGGCGGCACTCTCGGCCTCGGCGCCGGGTCTGCCCACCGGGCCGATCATCGTGCTGATCGCGGCGGGGCTATTCACCTTTTCGCTGCTCTTCGCGCCTGCCCGCGGTGTTCTGGCCGCCCTTCTTGCGCGCCGCCGGTTCCAGGCTCGGGTGCATCGCCGCCAGGGTCTGCTGGCCCTCACGCGGGCCGAGCCGATCCACGACCCCATGACGCTGCGCATCCTGCGCGCCGAGGGGCTGATCCGGCCCGACGGGGTCGCCACCGACAAGGGGCGGGCACAGGCGGCCAAGATCGCGCGGGACGAGCGGCGCTGGGACATCGCGCGCGAGGTTCATCAGGACACCAGCCTGACCGGCCGCTACGACGGGCTGACCCCCATCGAAGAGGTTTTCGCCCCCGACGAGATCGCGGCCTTCGACGCGCGCCTCGGACCCCCGCAGCCGGTGGGGGGGTAGGCGCATGGGGGTCGAGTTCGTCCAGTTCTCGCTTACGCCGATCCTGATCGGCACGCTGGCGGCCATCGCCTGTGCGCTACCCGGCAATTTCCTGATCCTCAGGCGGCAGGCGCTGATTGGCGACGCCATCTCGCATGTGGTGCTGCCGGGCATCGTCGTGGCCTTCCTGCTGACCGGGACGGTCGCGGCCATCCCCATGCTGCTGGGGGCGGGGGCCGCGGCGCTGCTGGCCGTGATCCTGATCGAGGCGATCCGCCGCGTGGGCCAGATCGAACCGGGGGCGGCCATGGGCGTCGTCTTCACCGCGCTCTTCGCGGGCGGCGTTCTGTTGCTGGAACAATCCGATACCTCGGGCGTCCATCTGGATGTGGACCATGCGCTGATGGGCAATCTGGAAACCCTGATCTGGCTGCGCGCGACCGACGGCTGGGCCAGCCTGACCGACGCCGCCGCGCTGGCCCACCTGCCGCCCGAACTGGGTCGCATGGCGGTGACCGCGGCGCTGATCACGGCGCTGACGGTGATCTTCTGGCGGCCCCTCAAGCTTTCGACCTTCGACGAGGGGTTCGCGCGGGCCATCGGCCTGCCGGTCTCGGCCATCGGCCTTGCCCTTGTCATCGCCGCCGCCGTGGCCGCCGTGGCGGCCTTCGACGCGGTGGGCTCGATCATCGTCATCGCCATGTTCATCTGCCCGCCCGCCGCGGCCCGCCTGATGACCAATTCGCTGTCGGTGCAGGTCTGGCTGTCTGTGGCTTTCGCCACCCTGTCGGCGGTGCTGGGCTATGTGCTGGCGGGCTACGGGCCGATCTGGCTGGGCTATGCCAACGCGGTCAGCGCGGCGGGCATGATCGCCACTGTCTCGGGTCTCATCCTCGGGCTGGCGTGCCTTGTCGGCCCGCACCGCCGCCGCGCGGGCATCGCCGCGGGCGCCTGAGGCGGGTTGCGCCCGGTTTTTCGCCGGGGCAGGGTGCGCACCGTCGCATTTGCAACGGACATCCCATGACCGACGCCTACAACCCCGAAACCGAGGGGGCGAAGATGAGCTTCGCCCGCGACATGAGCTATGGCGATTACCTTGCCCTTGACGGGCTGCTCGACGGGCAGCGGCCCCTGTCGGACGCCCATGACGAGATGCTGTTCATCATCCAGCACCAGACCTCCGAGCTGTGGATGCGGCTGGCGATCCACGAGTTGACAGCCGCGCGCGAGGGGCTGGCGGGCGGCGACATCCGCCCCGTCTTCAAGATGCTGACCCGCGTCGCGCGCATCTTCGAGCAACTGAACGGCGCGTGGGACGTGCTGCGCACGATGACGCCCTCGGAATACACGCGGTTCCGCGACGATCTGGGCAATTCCTCGGGGTTCCAGTCGCACCAGTATCGGCTGATCGAGTTCATGCTGGGCAACCGCAACCCTGCGATGCTCAAGGTCCATGAACACCGCCCCGCGCTGCATGCCGCGCTGACCGCCGAACTCACGCGCAAATCGCTCTATCACGTCGCGCTCGACCATCTGGGCCACGGCCTTGGCGCGGATTTCTCCGCCGCCTACCGGATGGATGCGCCCCACGGCGCGCAGGATGCGATCCGCGAGGGCTGGGCCGTGGTCTACGAGGCCCCCGAGGCGCATTGGGCGCTGTACGAGCTGGCCGAGAAACTGGTCGATCTCGAGGATTACTTCCGCCGCTGGCGCTTCAACCATGTCACGACCGTCGAGCGCATAATCGGTTTCAAACGCGGCACCGGGGGAACCTCGGGCGTGCAATACCTGCGCCGGATGCTCGAGGTGGAATTGTTCCCCGAGCTCTGGCAGGTGAGGGGGCAGTTATGACCATCTATCGCAAACACCTGTTCGATCTTCCCGAGGGGCTGATCTACCTCGACGGCAACTCGCTGGGACCGTTGCCGAAAGCGGTACCCGCGCGTCTGGCGCAGGCCGTGACCGAGGAATGGGGACAGGACCTGATCAAGGGGTGGAACCTGGACGGCTGGATGGCGCAGCCAAGCCGCGTGGGCGACATGGTCGGCCGCCTGATCGGCGCGCCCGCGGGCAGCGTCGTGATGGGCGACACGCTGTCGATCAAGGTCTACCAGGCGCTGTCGGCCGCGCTCCAGATGCGGCCCGAACGCCGGGTTGTCCTGTCCGACAGCGGGAATTTCCCGACCGACCTCTACATGGCCGACGGGCTGATCCGGCAGTTGGGCCACGGTCACGAGTTGCGCGTGGTGGCCCCCGAGGACGTGGCCGGGGCGATCACCGACGAGGTCGCCGCGGTGATGCTGACGCAGGTCGATTACCGCACGGGGCGGATGCACGACATGGCCGATATCACGGCGCGGACCCATGCGGCGGGTGCGGTGATGATCTGGGACCTTGCGCATAGCGCCGGGGCGGTGCCGGTCGACCTTGCGGCCTCGAACGCCGAATTCGCCGTGGGCTGCACCTACAAGTATCTCAACGGCGGGCCGGGTGCGCCGGCCTTCATCTATGTCCGGCCCGACATCGCCGAGACCGTGCAACCCGCGTTGGCCGGGTGGCTGGGGCACGCGGCGCCCTTTGCCTTCGACCTCGACTATCGCCCCGCACCGGGGGTGGAGCGGATGCGGGTGGGCACGCCGCCCGTCTTGCAGATGACAGCCCTGGAAGCCGCGATGGAGGTCTGGGAGGGGGTCGACATGGCCGAGCTGCGCGCGGCCTCGGTCGCGCTCTGCGAGCAGTTCATCGCCGCGGTCGAGGCGCGTTGCCCCGAGCTTGAGCTTGCCAGCCCCCGCGATCCCGCCCGGCGGGGCAGCCAGGTCTCGTTCCGTTTCGAACACGGCTATGCGGCCATGCAGGCGTTGATCGCCCGCGACGTGATCGGCGACTTCCGCGCGCCCGACATCATGCGCTTCGGCTTTACGCCCCTCTATGTCAACGAGGGCAACGTGACCTGTGCCGCCGACACGCTGGAGGAGGTGATCAAGGATCGCCTTTGGGATCACCCCGATTATCACGCTCGCCAGCGTGTGACTTGAGCGCAGTCAGGAGGCCAGTTTCAACGCCGCGCGCGGGGTCTGCATGACCACCCCCTCGTCGAAGAGGCGGGCGATTTCCCCCTCGGGCAGTTTCGCAACATCCGCGAGAACCGCCTCGGTGTGTTGCCCGATCAGGGGGGCGGGGGCGGCAGCCTCGCGCGCCTCGGCGGCGAAGGTGAAGGGCGTGCCGGGGCTGAGGTAGGTGCCGATGCCGGGCTGGGCCACGGGGGCGAAGATGGGGTTTTCGGCCGACAGGTCTGGGTCTTGCTCGATCGCTTCGGCAAAGCTGCGGAAGATCGACCAGGTCACGCCCGCACGGTCGAAGAGATCGCCGAACTCGGCGACACGCCGGGCGGCGAACCACGGCGACAGCACGGCGGTGATGGCATGGCGCGCCTGCCAGCGCGCGCCCTCGTCCCCGAAATCCACACCCAGTTCGGCCTCCAGCGCCGCCATGGGTTCACTCAACCCCGTGACCTTCAGCAGGTTCTTCCACTGCCGCGCGGTCAGGCCGATGACCATGACCCGCTGCCCGTCGGCGCAGAGGAAATCCTGCCCGTAAGCACCGTAAAGGCTGTTTCCGGCCTTGCCGCGGGTCTGGCCCGTCGTGGCGTGCTCGCCGATGATGCCCAGATGCCCCAGCATCGCCGCGGCCACGTCCTTGAGCGTCAGGTCCACGGCCTGCCCCGTGCCATGGCGCAGCCGGTGGCGTTCGGCAGCCAGCAGGCCCGAGACGACCATGCCGCCCGCGATCGCGTCCCAGGCGGGGAGGGCGTGGGCTACAGGCTCGGACGAGCCTTCCGGCCCGGTCGCCATGGGAAAGCCCACGGCGGGGTTCACGGTGTAATCCACGGCGGGCCGCCCGTGGCGGTCGCCCCTCAACGTGACCGAGACAAGGTCGGCGCGCCGCGCGGCCAGCGTCGCGTGATCGGTCCAGCCCGGTGTCGCGAGGTTGGTGATGAACAGGCCCGCATCTTCGCCCGGCGCGCAGATGATCTCCTGCGCGATCTCGCGGCCGCGCGGCGTCTTCACGTCGATCGCGACCGAGCGTTTGCCCTTGTTCATCCCGGCCCAGAACAGGCTTTGCCCGTTCGGCGCGACCGGCCAGCGGGTGTAATCGAGGCCTCCTTGCGGCAGGTCGAAGCGGATCACGTCCGCCCCCATCTGCGCCAATGTCATCCCGGCCATCGGCACCGCCACGAAGGCGGAGCTTTCGACCACGCGCATACCCTTGAGAATACCCATCAGTCCCACTCCGCCTGTGCCTGCATCCCGAGGTAGCCCTCGGGCGTGGCCGTCCCCAGTTCCATCGCCTTGCCACCGGGTGCCAGCCGACCCTGCAGCCGCAGGTCATGGGTGTGGAACATCGGGTGCACGCCGCGGAAGCGGAACCGTTTGGGCGGCTCGCCCGCGTGGCGCTTGGCCGTTTCCATCAGCATGATCGCCTGCATGGGCCCGTGCGTGACGAGGGCGGGGTATTTCTCGACCTCGCGCGCATACGTCAGGTCGTAATGGATGCGGTGCGCGTTGTAAGTTGCTGCCGAAAAACGGAAAAGCCGCGCCTCGTTGATCGGCACGGTCTCGTCGAAATCGGGGCTTTCCAGTTCCGGGATGCGTTTGGGGGGCGTGAAGCTTTCGGGGATATGCAGGTAGACGATATCCTGTTCCTCTTCCACGAAACTGCCGGTTTCGCCTTCGACCTGGTGGGCGACGGTGACGAAGACCATCTCGCCTGTGCCGCCAGATTTGGGCGTGACCGACTTGATCGTCGATATCCGCCTGAGCCGTTCGCCGATCCGCAGGCTACCCGAAAAGCTCAGCTTGCCCGCCGCCCACATGCGCCGCTTGAAGGCGAGCGGGGGCAGGAAATCGCCGAGTTTCGGGTGCCCGTCCTCGCCCAGCTGGCTGAGCGGCACGAATTCCGGGAAAGCCGCCCAATGCCAGAGCCGCGGCATCAGGCAGCCCCGGCGCACGTCGCGCCGGAGCGAAAGGGGATGCGAGACCGCGGCGTTCATCATGCCGGCCAGTTCCGGCGTGAGGCAGCCCCAGCGTTCCTCGGTGCGGCCGACCCAGTCTTCGGCCTCGCGCATGGCGAGCATGGGAAAGGTTTCCGCCCGTGTCATGCCGCTTCCTTCAGGCCGAGCATGCGCGCGACCGTCTCGCCCATGGAGGAGGGGTTCGGCGCGACCATGATGCCCGCGTCCTGCAGGATCTCGACCTTTTCCTGCGCGCTTTCGCCGAAAGCCGAGATGATCGCGCCCGCGTGCCCCATCTTGCGACCCTTCGGTGCCGAAAGGCCCGCGACATAGGCCGCAACCGGCTTGGTCATGTGGTCACGGACATAAGCGGCCGCCTCGGCCTCCTGCGGGCCGCCGATCTCGCCGATCATGATGACGGCATCGGTTTCGGGATCGTTTTCAAAGAGTTCGAGGATGTCCTTGAAGCTCGACCCGTTGATCGGATCGCCCCCGATCCCGATGGAGGAGGACACCCCGATGCCAAGCGCCGACATCTGGGACGCCGCCTCGTAGCCCAGCGTGCCCGAGCGGCCCACGATGCCCACGCGGCCGGGCGTGTAGATATGGGGCGGCATGATGCCCATGAAGCCCTTTCCGGGGCTGATGATGCCCGCGCAATTCGGCCCGATCAGGCGCATCTTCTTTTCGCGCGGGTAGCGGCGGAGGAAGCGTTTCACCTTCATCATGTCCTGCGCGGGCAGGCCGTCGGTGACGCAGACGCAGGTCTTGATGCCGGCATCGGCCGCTTCCATCATGGCGTCGGCGGCGAAGGCGGGCGGCACGAACAGCAGCGAGGCATCGGCGCCGGTCTTTTCCACCGCCTCGCGGACGGTGTTGAAGATCGGGCGGTTCAGCACGGTCGTGCCGCCGCGGCCCGGCGTGACGCCGCCCACGACATTCGTGCCGGCCTCGATCATCTCCTGGGTGTGGAACTGGCCGATGCGGCCGGACATGCCCTGGACGATGACGCGGGTGTCTTCGGTGATGAGAATGGCCATGATCAGGGCTCCTTATTCGGCTGCGACGGGCTGCGGACGGGCGCGGACGGCGGCGCGGGCAGCTTCGGCAAGGGTGTCGGCGGAGATGAGGGGCAGGCCGGAATTGCGAATGATCTCGCGGCCTTCCTCGACATTGGTGCCCGACAGGCGGACGATGACCGGCAGGGTAAGCCCGACCTCCTCGTAGGCCTGCACCACGCCCTTGGCGATCCAGTCGCAGCGGTTGATGCCCGCGAAGATGTTGACGAGGATCACGCTGACATTGGGGTCGGTCAGAACCGTGCGGAACGCGGTGACGACCCGTTCCGGCGAGGCGCCGCCGCCGATGTCGAGAAAATTGGCGGGCTCACCCCCGGCCAGCTTGATCATGTCCATCGTCGCCATGGCGAGGCCCGCACCGTTGATGATGCAGCCGATGTCGCCGTCGAGGCCCACGTAGGCCAGGCCATGGTCATGGGCCATCGCCTCGCGCGGGTCTTCCTGCCCCGGATCGCGCAGCGCCTCGACCTGGGGGCGGCGGTAGAGCGCGTTGGTGTCGAAGGACATTTTCGCGTCCAGCGCGACGAGGTCGCCCGCGCCGGTCACGGCGAGCGGGTTGATCTCGACCATCATCGCGTCGAGGTCGCGATAGGCACGGTAGCAGGCGCGCAGCGTGGTGACGAATTGCGCGATCTGCTTGCCCGAGAGGCCGAGGCGAAAGGCCAGCTCACGCGCCTGGTATTCGACAAGGCCAGCGGCGGGGTCGATGACCATGCGCACAAGGCTGTCGGGATCGGTCTCGGCCAGCTCCTCGATTTCCATGCCGCCATGCCCGGAGGCGACGATCATGATGCGCTCGGATTTCCGGTCGAGCACGAAGCCCAGGTAGATCTCCTGCGCGATATCGGTCGCCTCTTCCACCCAGAGGCGGTGAACGGTCTTGCCGCCCGCGCCGGTCTGCTTGGTCACAAGCGTCCTGCCCAGAAGGTCGGCGGCGTAGTCGCGCACCTCCTGCTCCGACTTGCAGACCCTGACGCCGCCCGCCTCGCCGCGGCCGCCGGAATGGATCTGCGCCTTGACCACGCAGGTGCCGCCGCCCAGCTGCCGGCAGGCATAGGCGGCCTGCTCGGGGCTGTAGGCGAGGTGGCCCCTGGGGACCGGCACGCCGAACTGCGCGAGGATGTCCTTGGCCTGATGCTCGTGGATGTCCATGATGTTTCCTCCCTTTGGTCGGCGGTCACTCGGCCGCGATGGGTTTCGCGGCGATGGCGTTGGCCATGTCGATCACGTTGCGGGCCATCTTCTCGCTGGCCGCGTCGATCATCTTGCCGTCGAGGCTGGCGGCGCCCTTGCCCTGCGCCTCGGCGGCGCGCAGTTCCTCGATGATGCGCTGGGCCTTGGTCACTTCGGCCTCGGGCGGGCTGAAGACCTCGTTGGCGAAGGCCACCTGGCTGGGGTGGATCGCCCATTTGCCTTCGCAGCCGAGGGCCGCGGCCCGGCGCGCGCCGGCCTTGTAGCCTTCGGGATCGCTGAAATCGCCAAACGGCCCGTCAATGGCGCGCAGCCCGTAGGCGCGGCAGGCGATGACCATGCGGGTGATCGAGGCATGCCACTGGTCGCCCGGATAGTCGGGGTTGAGGCCGCCGATATTGGTGGTGCGGGCGCGCATAGAGGCCGCGTAATCGGCGACGCCGAAATGCAGCGCCTCGAGCCGCCCGCCGAATTGCGCGATGGCCTCGACATTTGCCATGCCGAGCGCGGTCTCGATCAGCGCCTCGAGGCCGACGCGGGTCTGCACGCCGGTGCCCTGTTCGATCTGGTTCACCATCGCCTCCACCATGTAGAGGTCGGCGGTGACGCCCACCTTGGGCACCAGGAGCGTGTGAACGCGGTCGCCCGCCTGTTCCATCACGTCGACCACGTCGCGATACATGTAATGCGTGTCGAGCCCGTTGATCCGCACCGACACGGTCTTGCCTTTGGCCGCCCAGTCGATGTCGTTCAGCGCCTGGATGGCATTGCGGCGGGCCTGTTCCTTTTCGGGGGGCGCGACAGCGTCTTCGAGGTCGAGAAAGACGTAATCGGCGGCGCTTTCGGCGGCCTTTTCGATCATCGCGGGGTTGGAGGCCGGAACAGCCAGTTCCGAGCGTTGCAGGCGCTGGCGGCGAAGCGGGTGGAGCGTGTGGGACATAGGGTCAACTCTCTGGCACGGAGGGATTATTCGGCAGCAATGGTCAGGCGCGGCGCGACGCCCGCCTCTTGTGCGAACCAGGCCTGGGCCGCGCCCACGCCCGCGCCGAAGCGGATCTCGGCGCCCGCGCGGACCAACGCCAGTTCCGCCACCGACAGCGCGGTCAGCACCATCGCCTCGTTCAGATCGCCGATATGGCCGATGCGGAACACGCGGCCGTTGAGCGGCCCGAGGCCCGAGCCGAAAGAGGTGTTCAGATCCTCGTAGGCGATGCGGATGACCTCGCGCGCATCGACGCCATCGGGCACCCGGATCGCCGATACCGTGTCGGAGGCGAGGCTGTGATGCTCGGCGACGAGGTCCAGCCCCATTGCGGCCACGCCGCGGCGCACGGCCCGGGCCAGGTGGTGATGGCGCGCGATGACGGCGTCGAGCCCCTCCTGACGCAGGATGCGGTCGAGCGACGCCTTCAGCCCATGGAACAGCTGCGTGGGCGGCGTGTAGGGGAAATAGCCGCCCGCGTTCATCTTCACCATGTCGGAAAATTCGAAATAGGCGCGGCGCATCGTGGCGGTTTTCGAGGCCGCCATCGCCTTCTGGCTGACACCGAGAATGCCGAGGCCCGCGGGGCACATCAGGCCCTTCTGGCTGCCGGTGACGGCAAGATCGACGCCCCAGTCGTCCATGCGGAAGTCGAGCGACGCGATGGAGGAGACGCCATCGACGAACAGAAGCGCGTCGTGGAAGCTTTCATCGAGCGCGCGGCGCACGCCTGCGATGTCCGAGGTCACGCCGGTTGCGGTCTCGTTATGCGTCACGAACACGGCCTTGATCTCTCCGTCGCGGTCGGCGCCGAGGCGGCGGGCGAATTCCGTCACCGGGCAGCCTGCGCCCCAGGCGACGTCGATCACCTCGACCGTCAGGCCCAGGCGCTCGGCCATCTCGGCCCAGAGGGTCGAGAACTGCCCGTAACGCGCCATCAGAACCTTGTCGCCCGGGTTGAGCGTGTTGGTGATCGCGGCCTCCCACGCGCCGGTGCCGGAGCCGGGAAAGATCATGACCTCGCCCGTCTCGGTGCGCAGGATCCGCTTGAGGTCGTCGAAGATCGACAGGGTCAGATCCCCGAAATCGGGCGCACGCATGTCCTGCATCGGCACGTTCATCGCCTGCCGGACACTCTCGGGGATGTTGGTGGGGCCGGGGATGAAAAGCTGGGTCTGGCCGGTACGCATGGGACGCTCCTGTTTCGGTGTTGCGGTCACCATGCCTGTAAAACGGGCGCTTTCAAAAACCTTGCGGGTCCTGCTGTGAATGCGAGAATTTACATGTTATCATATTTGTGAACTTGTAAACTTTTCGGTATACAACGGTATGAAGACCTTCATCGGACCAAGGCTGCGCCGCTTGCGCACCGACAATGGCCAGACGCAGGCCCAGATGGGTCGCGCGCTGGGGATCAGCACGTCTTACGTGAACCTTCTGGAAAAGAACGAACGCTCGGTTTCGGTGCCGGTTCTGCTCAAGCTGTTCGAGGTCTATGGCGTCGACTGGCGCGACATCGCGGATGATGACGAGACGGCGCAACTGGCCGATCTGCGCGCGGCACTCACCGATCCGCTGTTCGAGGACGGCCGCCCCGACCTGCCGCAGATCCGCGCGGCACTGACCCATGCGCCCGATCTGGCGGCCTGTTTTCTGCGCCTGCATCGGTCCTATCTCGCCACCACCGACCAGCTGATGAGCGTCGCCGAGGCCGGCGAGGGGGCCGAAGGCCTGCTGCAAAGCTCGCCCGAGGCGACGGTTCATCACTTCTTTCGTAAGAACCGGAACCACTTCGAGGCGCTGGAAACCGCGGCCGAGGCGTTCTGGGATGGCCTGCCACCGGCCAGCGACGATATCTACGCAGCCCTCAAGCAGCGCCTGATCGACCGGCTGGGCGTCCGGGTGCAGCTGATGACGGTTGCCGACATGCCGGGCACCTTGCGCGAATATGACGAGCGGCGGCGCCTCATCCTTCTGTCCGAGGCGCTGGACCATCCCAACCGGGTCTTTCAGCTGGTGCATGTCTCGGGCCTGATCGAGCAGCGCGGGGTGATCGACGGTCTGTTGACGGAATCGGGCCTCGACGATGCCCATGGCCGCGCGCGCTGCCGGGTGGAGCTGACCAACTACTTTGCCGCGGCGGTCCTCATGCCCTACGGCCTCTTCCTGGCCGAGGCGCTGGCCTCGAAATACGATTTCGACCATCTCGCCACGCGCTTCGGCGTCAGTTTCGAACAGGCCTGCCACCGCGCCACGACCCTGCAACGGCGCGGCGCTGTGGGTGTGCCCTTCTTCTTCCTGAGGATCGACAAGGCGGGCAATGTCACCAAGCGCTTCAATTCCACCGATTTCCATTTGGCCGAGCATGGCGGGGCCTGTCCGCGGCTCGATGTCCACACCTCGTTTCGCATGCCGGGGCGGATCGTGCCGCAACTGGTCGAGATGCCGGACCAGAGCCGCTTTTTCGTCTTCTCGCGCACGGTCGACCGGCCCACCTTCGCGCGGGACCGGCAGGATGTGCGCCTTGCCGTCGCCATGGGCTGCGCGACCGAGCACATGGGCGCGATCGGCTATGCCGAGACACTGGTCGCCGCCGACGCGCCGGTGACCGAGATCGGGATCAACTGCCGCATCTGCCCCCGCACCAACTGCGACCAGCGCGCCCATCATGCCATCGTCATGTCCGAACCCCTGGACGAACGCCGCCGCGGGGCCACGCGCTATTCCGCCTGAGGCCGGGTCGTCGCAAATGCAACGAATATTGACAGCCCGCGCCGCGCTGTGAGACAAGCGGGCCGAGCGGTGGCGCAACCCGCCTCTCCCCGCGGGCCGGGACCATGTTTCGCTGTGTGAAGGGCACGTACACGCGGCGCGAAGCAAGGGAGGACCGTCATGGGACCTTTTCCGCACGACGCACCGAAAGCGCAGATCGACTCCGTCAACATCGCGGGCACGGACGGGTTCGAATTCGTGGAATTCGCCCATCCAGAGCCCGCCGAGCTCGCGCGTCTCTTCACCGCGATGGGCTATGTCGAGGTCGCCCGCCACAAGAGCCGCGATATCTCGCTCTACCGGCAGGGCGACATCACCTATGTCCTGAACCGCGACGCAGGCAGCCACGCCGCCCGCTTTGTCGAGGCGCACGGCCCCTGCGCGCCCGCGATGGCATGGCGCGTCGTCGATGCGCAGCACGCGCTGAAATGCGCGCTGGATTACGGGGCCGAGGAATACACCGGCGACGACAAGACGCTGGATGTGCCCGCCGTGATCGGGATCGGCGGGTCGCTGCTTTATTTCGTGGACACCTACGGTGAGGACGGCAGCCCATATTCCGCCGAATACGATTGGCTGGGCGAGGTCGACCCCAAGCCCAAAGGTGCGGGCTTCTACTACCTCGACCACCTCACGCACAACGTGCAGCGCGGCAACATGAGCACCTGGTATGATTTCTACGCCAAGGCCTTCAATTTCCGCGAGATCCGGTATTTCGACATCAAGGGCAAGCAGACCGGCCTGTTCTCGCGCGCGCTGACCTCACCCTGCGGCAAGATCCGCATCCCGATCAACGAAAGCGCAGACGAGACCAGCCAGATCGAGGAATACCTGCGCGAGTACAAGGGCGAGGGCATCCAGCACATCGCGGTCGCCACCAACGATATTTACGCCAGCGTCGACCAGATCGCCGCCAACGGGATCGAGTTCATGCCGCCTCCGCCCAAGGCCTATTACATGATGAGCCACAAGCGCGTGCAGGGCCACGAGGAACCGCTGGAGCGGATGATGAAACACGGCATCCTGATCGACGGCGAGGGGGTCGTGGATGGCGGGATGACGCGGATATTGTTGCAGATCTTCTCCAAGACCGTGATCGGGCCGATCTTCTTCGAGTTCATCCAGCGCAAGGGCGATGACGGGTTCGGCGAAGGCAACTTCAAGGCGCTCTTCGAGTCGATCGAGCGCGACCAGATCGAGCGGGGCGTGCTCAAGGCGGCAGGTGAATGACGCTGAACGCGACCCATGATCCGGCCCGGCGGTCCTGGGTCGACAGCGCCAATGCGCCGGGCTGCGATTTCCCGATCCAGAACCTGCCCTGGGGCGTCTTCTCGGAACGGGACGGGACGCGCCGGATCGGGGTCGCGATCGGGGACAGGATCGTCGATCTATCTGCGCTGGAGGCCGAGGGCGTGCTGGAGCCGCGGCCGGGCATGCCGGTCTTCGCCGATGGCGTGCTCAACCCTTTCATGGCGCTCGGCCCCGAGGCCTGGTCGGCGACGCGGGCCGCGCTGGCCGACCTGCTGGATGCCGATGGCGGTGACCGGGCGTTGCCGCTGGTGGCGCAGGCGGATGCCACGATGCATCTGCCCATTTTCGTGCGCAGCTACACCGATTTCTACGCCTCGCGCGAACATGCCACGAATGTCGGCACCATGTTCCGCGGGGCGGACAACGCATTGCCGCCCAACTGGCTGCATATCCCCATCGGCTACAACGGGCGCGCCTCGACGGTGGTGGTCTCGGGCACGCCGATCCGCCGACCCTTGGGCCAGCTGAAGGGGCCCGATGATGCGGCGCCGCGGCTGGGGCCATCGGAAAAGCTCGATATCGAGCTGGAACTGGGCGCCATCGTGGGCACCGGCAACGCAATGGGCCAGCCGGTGAGCACCGCGCAGGCCTGGGAGATGATCTTCGGTTTCGTGCTGCTGAACGACTGGTCGGCCCGCGACGTGCAGGTCTGGGAATACCAGCCGCTCGGGCCCTTCCAGTCCAAGGCGTTCGGCACCACGATCAGCCCCTGGATCGTCACCGGCGAGGCGCTGGCGCCCTTTCTCGTGAAGGCGCCCGCCCCTGAGTTGCCCCTCTTGCCCTATCTTCACGAGGACGCGGCCCATAACCTCGATCTGACGCTCGAGATCGACCTTGCACCGCACGGGCAGGGGGGCAGCACGATCAGCCGCACCAACGCGCGCCACCTCTACTACTCCGCTGCGCAGCAACTGGCGCATCACGCGATTTCGGGCTGCGCGATGGAGACGGGCGACCTGCTCGGTTCCGGCACGATCTCGGGCGCGGAGCCGGGCAGCCAGGGCTCGTTGCTGGAACTGACATGGAACGGGCGCGACTCGCTTGGCGTGGGCGGGCGGCGTTTCCTCCAGGACGGCGACAGCGTCACGCTGCGCGGCTGGTGCGAGGGCGATTACCGCATCGGGTTCGGCAGCTGCGAGGGCACGATCCTGCCCGCGCCCGAGGCGCCATGAACCGGGATGCATGGCGCGACTTCCCCGGCGCGCCGGGGCCGGGCGCGGTGATCTGCGCGGCCGCCGATCTTCCGCAAACGGGGGTGCGGAGTTTCGATCTCGACGGCTTCCCCCTGCTGCTGGTGGTGAGTGCGGAGGGGCTGCGCGCCTATGTCAATGCCTGCCCGCACCAGTACCTGCCGCTCGACTGGCGGTCGTCGAACATCCTGTCGGGCGACGGCGAAACGCTGCGCTGCTCGAACCATGACGCGGGGTTCGACGCCTGCACGGGGGCAGGCATCGACGGGCTGGGGCAGGGCTGCGCGCTCGATCCCGTGCCGGTGACGGTCAGGCGTGGCCAACTCGTGATCGGCTGATCACTTGGGCGGCAGGCGCGTGGCGGCGTCCAGCCGGATCGTGGTGCCGTTCAGATAGGGGTTCTCGACGATCTGGGCGACCATCAGGGCGTATTCCTCGGGCATGCCCAGCCGCGTGGGAAACTGGATGTCGGCCACGATCTTTTCCGTCACCTCGGGGGCCAGCCCCTCCATCATCGGCGTCTTGAAGAGGCCCGGCGCGACGGCCATGACGCGGATGCCATGCCGCGCAAGATCGCGCGCGGCGGGCAGGCACATGGCCGCAACCGCCCCTTTCGAGGCCGCATAGGCCGATTGCCCGACCTGCCCGTCCTCATACGCGATGGAGGCGGTGTTGACGATCACACCACGCTCGCCCGTCTCCAGAGGCTCGGCCCCGGTCATCAGGCGGGCGGCGTGGGACATCACGTTGTAGGTGCCGAACAGGTTCACGCGCAGCACCCGCTCGAAGGTGTCGATGGACAGCTTTCCCTCGCGCCCCACGACGCGGCCGCCATTGGCGATACCCGCGCAGTTCACCGCGATGCGGGGCGCGGCGCCGATCCAGTCGGCCGCGGCGGCGACGGCTGCCTCGACCTCGGCCGGGTCGCTGACGTCGGCGCGGATGGCGAAGCCGCCGATCTCGGCCGCGACCTCGGCCGCGCGGTGCCCGTCGAAATCGAGGATCGCGACCTGCGCGCCCTTGCCCGCCAGATGCCGCGCGGTCGCAGCCCCCAGCCCGCTGCCGCCCCCGGTGACTATGGCGCCCAAACCTTCGATCTTCATGGATAATCCTCCCCTTGCCGCTCAGCGCAGAAGGAACAACGTGATCGCGGGGAAGGCAACCAGAATGGCCACTCGGATCACGTCGGAGGCCACGAACCACATCACCGCCCTGTAGGTCGCCGTCATCGGCGTCGCGCGGTCCATCGCGTTGATGATGAACAGGTTCATGCCCACCGGCGGCGTGATCAGCCCGACCTCGACCACGATCAGCACGAGGATGCCGAACCAGATCGCGGTCAGCGTCTGGTTGAAATCGGCGTGCATCGCCTCGGTCACCGGGCGCAGCCCGAGCGCGCGGAATTCGTCGCGGACAAGCGGGATGCCCTCGGCCAGCTTCGCCTGCGCCTCGGCCAAGAGGTCGGGGGCCATGGCGACGCCGCTGGCGATACCTTCGGCAAGGCGGGCGGCCTGCATGTCGATCAGCGAGATCAGCCCGAAATCCATCAGCTGCATCACCGGCCAGAAGATCGGGATCGTCAGCAGGATCATCGACAGGCTGTCCATCAGGCAGCCGAGCACGAGGTAGAAGACGAGGATCAGGATCAGCACGGTCAGGGGCGCGAAACCCTGGCTGACGACCCACATCGACAGCTCCTGCGGCATCTGCGTCAGCGCGAGGAAGGAATTGTATACCTTCGCCCCCAGCACGATGAAAAAGATCATCGCAGAGGACACGGCGGTGGTGATGATGCTCTCCTTGAAGAGCGCCCAGGTCATGTTGCCCCGCACAAGCGCCAGAAGGCCCGTGCCCGCGGCCCCCACCGCGGCCCCCTCGGTCGGTGTGAACCAGCCCGCGTAGATGCCCCCCACCACAAGGCCGAAGACCACCACGACCGGCCAGATCTCGGCCAGCGCCTTGAAGCGGTCGGCATAGGGCACACGCTCCTTCACGCCGGCGCTGTCGGGGTTCAGCCGAACGTAGATCGAGATGGTCAGCATGTAGCCGATGGCCGCAAGGATGCCGGGCACGAAGGCCACAAGGAACAGGGATGCGATGTTCTGCTCGGTCAGGATGGCATAGATCACGAGGATGACCGAGGGCGGGATCAGGATGCCCAGCGTGCCGCCCGCCGCCAGCGTCGCGGTCGAGAACCCGCCGGAATACCCATAGCGTTTGAGCTCGGGCAGGGCGACGCGCGACATGGTGGCCGCGGTGGCCAGCGACGAGCCGCAGATCGCGCCGAACCCCGCGCAGGCCCCGACCGAGGCCATGGCGACACCACCCTTGCGGTGGCCCAGCCACCCCTCCGCCGCCTTGAACAGCGAGGTGGACATGCCCGACAGCGTCGCGAATTGCCCCATCAGCAGGAACATCGGGATGATCGACAGCGAATAGCTGGAAAAGGTCGAATAGCTTTCCGCCTTGAGCAGGTTCAGCGCCATGTTCGGGCTGCCGGTCACCATCCATAGCCCGCCGACGCCGACAAGGAACATCGCCGCCCCGATCGGCGCGCGCAGGAAGATCAGGCCCAGCAGTACCGGAAAGGACCAGAAGCCAAGGGCAAGCGTGCTCACGGCTCGGACCTTTCAACGCCGGGCAAGTAGCTGCGCCCGGTCGCCAGCTCCAGCACCCGTGCACCGGCACAATAAAGCCCCACGATGCCCGCGACGGCAGCCGCGAAGAAACTTGCGCCATAGGCCCACCAGACCGGGAATTGCAGCAGGAAGCTGGTCTGCCCGTTGTCGATCTTTGCGGTGAAGCCGATGAAGAGGCGCCAGCCGATCACGATGATCACCAGCGCGAGAACGACCTCCCAGAAGGCGGTGAGGAAGCGGTTCGTCCGGCCCGGCATCATGTTGGTGAAGACATCGACCGTCGCGTGGCCGGCCGACAACTGGCAGATCGGAAGAAAGGCGAAGATGGCAAAGGCGATGCCCGCCTCGACCAGTTCGTAATCGCCCCGGATCGGCCCGAAGCCGGACAGCCAGGCGGCTAGGCCCGGCGCGCGCGCCAAAAGGGTGTCGGCATGGCCGAGCTGATCGAGGCCACGGCCCAGCACGCTGAGGCAGGTCATGATCACCAGCGTCGTCAGCACGAGGCCGCCCAACAGCGCCATGAGGCGGGCAATGCGTGTCACGAGGTCTAGCATGCTGTGGCTGCCTTGCCGGGTAGGGATCACTGGGCCGATCTGGCCCGTCGTCTACATGCATCGCCCCCGCACTGCCAGCGCGGGGGCGATGGTTTTCTCGGTGGAGCTCAGTTCGCCGGCTGGTTCTCGGCGATCAGGGCGCGCGCCCGCTCGAGCAGGGCGGTGCCGTCGATGCCGGCGGCATCCATCTCGCCCACCCAGCCCGAGATGATCGGATCGGCGGCCGCACGCCATTCCGACATCTGGTCATCGGTCAGCGTGATGATCGTGTTGCCCCGATCCTCGGCCAGTTCGCGCGCGGGCGCGTCGTAATCCTGCATCACCCGGCCGGCGAAGGCCGAAAACTCGAGGCCCGAGTTTTCGTCGATGATCGCCTGCAGGTCGGCGGGCAGGGCCTCGTATCGATCCTTGTTCATCGCCATGACGAAGGTCGCCACGTAAAGCGCGTCGCCCGGAAACTCGGTGTGGTTGCCCACCAGTTCCGAGACGCGCAGCGCCGCGGTCACCTCCCAGGGGATGACGGTGGCGTCGATGACCCCCTGGCTCAGCGCCTCGGGCACGGCGGGGACGGGCATGCCGATGGGTGTCGCGCCCAGTTCCGAGAACAGGCGGTTGGTCATTCGCGTGGGCGCGCGCAGGCTGACACCGGCCAGATCGCTCACCGATTCGACCAGTTCGCCCGAGTGGATCACGCCCGGCCCGTGCACCCAGAGGCCCAGGACATGCACATCGGCGAAATCGGTGTCCATCATGGTCTCTTCGGCCAGTTGCCAATAGGCGCGGCTGGTCGCCTCGGCATTGCCGTTGGCCATCATGAAGGGCAGCTCGAACACCTCGGTGCGCGGGAACCGGTTGGGGGTGTAGCCCGGCAGGGTCCAGACGATATCGACGGTGCCGTCGATCACCTGGTCGATCAACTGCGGCGGGGCGCCGCCCAACTGCATGGCCGGGAAGCGCTGGATCTCGATGCGCCCGTCCGAAGCCTCCTCGATGCTGTCGGCCCAGACATCGAGCACATGGGTCGGCACCACGGCCTGCGCGGGCAGGAACTGGTGCAGGCGCAAGGTCACCTCCTGCGCCGAGACGCCGCTTGCGCCGAGGCCGAGGGCCAGCGCCGCGGCGCCGAGTTTGAGAAACGCGTGTCGCGTGATCATCGTTGATATCCTCCCAATCGATCAGGCGGTCTTTTCCATGCGCCACCCGATTCAACATCGACGCTATATCGAAAGCGCGCGGTCACCAAGCCTGCCGGTATGGTCCCGGTGCAAGGGCCCGCGCCCCTGGTTCGGGATCAGGCGGGCCGTCCCCGCATCGCGCGCCCCTCGGGGTCGTAGGGCGAGGGCGCGATGACACGCGCGGCGCGCTCCACGCCCACGACGTGAACGGCAAGCGCCGTGCCGGGCGCGGCATGGGCCGTCTCGATCAGCGCCATGGCCAGCGACCTGTTGGTGGTATGCCCGTATCCGCCCGAGGTGACAAACCCGACGCGCGTGCCGTTCGCCCAGACCGGCTCGAAGCCGCTGGCATCGGCGTCCTCGGCGTCGATCTCCAGCGTGACGAGGGTTCTGTCGGGGCCGGTGCCCTCGCGTTCGGCCAGCGCAGCTTCGCGGCCGATGAACGCGCCCTTGTCCCAGGCGATCCAGCGGTCCATCCCGGTCTCGCCCGGCGTGTAGCCTTGGGTGAATTCCGCGTTCCAGATGCCGAAGCTCTTTTCCAGCCTGAGCGACAAAAGCGCGTTGAAGCCGATCTCGCGGATGCCGTGGGCCGCGCCCGCCTCCAGAAGCGTGCGGCGCAGCGTGATGTGGTCGCCGTAGCGGCAGTTGATCTCGTAGCCCAGTTCGCCGCAGACGCTCATCCGGGCGACGCGGGCGCGGATCATGCCGAGGTCGAACGGACCGATCCCCATGAAGGGCAGGGCGGCGATGTCGCCCTCGGTCAGGCCTTCGATGACCTTCAGCGAATTGGGGCCGGAGAGCGAGAAGCCGCAGACCTCCTCGCCTAGGTCCCGCACCTGAACGCCCTCCTCCAGATGGTCGTCGAACCAGCGTATGTGCCAGGCCCTGAGATAGTAGCTCCCCATGATCCAGAACGTCCCGTCGCCCCAGTTGAACAGGGTCAGGTCGCCCTTGAGGTGGCCATTGGGGGCCAGCATCGGGGCCAGTTTCGCGCGGCCTGGTCCGGGCAGCCTCGAGGCCATCAACCGGTCAAGCCACGCTTCGGCCCGAGGCCCCGACACCTCGAAACGGGAAAAGGCCGAGATATCGAGCAGGCCCACGGACTGCCGCGTTGCGCGGCATTCCTCGGCCACCAGCGGAAAGGCGTTGGAGCGTTTCAGCGTGGGCGTTTCGATGAACCCCTCGGGCGCGAAGTAGAGCGGCACCTCCATGTCCCAGCTCGTGCCCCAGACAGCCCCCGCCGCGTCCATGTCGCTGAAGGCCGGCGCGCGTTTCAGCGGGCGGCCCGCGGGCAGTTGTTCGTTGGGGTAGGTCATCACGAAACGGCGGGAATAGAACTGGCCCGTTGTCTCCCTGATATACCGCTTGTTCTCGGCCCATCGGCCATAGCGGGCCACGTCCATGCACCAGGCGTCGGCCTCGGGCTCACCCTCGATCATCCATTCGGCCAGCGTCTTGCCCACGCCGCCGCCCTGCAGGAAGCCCGCCATGACGGCACAGGCCGACCAGTAGCCGCGCTTGCCCGGCACGGGGCCGACCAGGGGGTTGCCGTCGGGCGAGAAGGTGAAGGCGCCGTTCACCCATGTCTTGATGCCTGCATGTTCCGCGGCGGGGTAGCGCGAGAAGCCCAGCACCAGCTCGGTCTCGATCCGGTCGAGGTCTTCGGCGAAAAGCTCCATCCCGTAATCCCACGGCGCGCCGTCCATCGCCCAATGCTCGTGCTGCAGCTCGTAGATGCCGATCAGGATGCCCTTCTGGTCCTGCCGCATGTAGGTGAAGCCCTCGAGGTCCACGGTCATCGGCATCTCGAAATCGGCCGCCGCCACCTCGGGGATCGTGTCGGTGATCAGGTAATGGTGCTTCAGCGGCGAGACCGGCAGCTCGACGCCCGCCATGCGCCCCACCTGTTTCGCCCAGAGGCCCGCGGCGTTGACGACGTGTTCACAGGCGATGTCGCCCTTGTCGGTGTGCACGATCCAGCCCTCGGCGGTCTGGGTCAGGCGCTCGACCTTCGTGTGTTCATGCACCATTGCCCCGCGTTTGCGGGCCGCGGCGGCATAGGCGTGCACGGTGCCGGTGGTATCCACATACCCCTCGCGGTCGGCCCACATCGCGCCGAGGATGCCCTCCGTCGACATGATCGGGCAGCGCGCCTGCGCCTCGGCTGGGGTCAGCAACTCGCAATCCTCGATCCCGATGGACTGGAAGACGCGATAGGCCGATTGCAGCCATTCCCAGCGCTCGGGCGTGCCCGCCAGCGTCAGCCCGCCGGTCATGTGCAGGCCGATGTTCTGGCCCGACTCGGCCTCGATCTCGGGCAGAAGGTCGATGGTGTAGGCCTGAAGGGCGGCCATGTTCGGATCGGCGTTCAGCGCGTGGATGCCACCCGCCGCGTGCCAGCTCGAGCCCGCCGTCAGCACCGAGCGTTCCAGGAGGCAGACATCGGTCCAGCCGGATTTGGCAAGGTGATAGAGCACCGAACAGCCGACGACGCCGCCGCCGATGACCACGACACGATAATGGGATTTCATGGCCGGCCGCTCCTCCGCACGTCTGTTGCGCAGGAAACGCTAAGTCACGCCGGGCCGCTTGACCAGCCGCCGCAGCCCCGCGGCTAGCCGGTGCCGCGCGCCGCGCGGTAAAGGCCGGTGAGACCGAAGGCCAGCGCCGCGGCGCAGACGATCGAGGGCCCGGCGGGCGTGTCGAAGACATAAGAGCCGCGCAGCCCGATCAGCACCGCGGCACTGCCGATGCCCGCCGCGATCAGCGCCATGGCCTCGGGTGTGCGCGCCAGCGGCCTGGCGGCGGCGGCGGGCACGATCAGCATGGCCGCGATCAGCAAGACGCCCACGACCTTGATCGCCACGGCCACCGTGATCGCCAGCGCCAGGGTCAGGATCAGCTGCTCGCGCCGGGGGTCGATGCCGCCCGCAAAGGCCATGTCGGGGCTGAGCGTCGCGGTCAGAAGGCGCGACCAGCGCCAGCCGATCAACCCCACGACCAGCGCCGCACCGCCCCAGATCACCGCGAGGTCCATCCGCGACACGGCGAGGATATCGCCGAAGAGATAGGCCATGAGGTCGATCCGGATGCCCGACAGGAACGACACGGCGACAAGGCCGAAGGCCAGCGCCGAATGCGCCAGCACGCCCAGCAGCGTATCCATCGCATAGCCCCGTTCCGACAGCACCGTCACCGTCAGCGCCATGACCAGCGCCACCGCCAGCGCGCCCGCGAAGACCGAGATCTGCAAGGCCAGCGACAGCGCCACGCCCAGGATCGCGGCATGCGCCGTCGCGTCGCCGAAATAGGCCATCCGCCGCCAGACCACGAAACTGCCCAATGGGGCCGCGGCAAAGGCCACGCCGATCCCCGCCAGCGTGGCACGGGTCATGAAATCGTCCAGCATCACTCGGCCGCCTCGGTCTTGTGCCCGTCGTGATCATGGGCGCAGCTGGCATCATGCTGATGGTCATGCTCGTGCCGGTAAAGCGCCAGCGCGCCGCCCGTTCCCGTGCCGAAGAGCGCGCGGTATTCCGGGGCCGAGGACACGATCTCGGGCGTGCCCTCGCAGCAGACATGACCGTTGAGGCAGATCACCCGGTCGGACGCGCTCATCACGACATGCAACTCATGGCTGATCATCAGGACGGCGCAGCCGGTTTCGTGCCGCACCTCCTCGATGCGTCGGTAAAAGGCCGCCGAGCCGGGCTGGTCGAGGCCCTGCGTCGCCTCGTCGAGCAGCAGGATATCGGGGCGGTGGATCAGGGCATGCGCCAGCAGCACGCGCTGGAACTGCCCGCCCGACAGGGCCGACATCTGCCGCGGCGACAGATCGGGCACGCCGGCCTGGTCGAGCGCGCGGGCGCTGTCGTCGCGGCTTACCCCGCCGGGCAGGCGGAGGAACCGCTCGACCGTGATCGGCAGCGTCCGGTCGATGTGCAGCTTTTGCGGCACATAGCCGATGCGCAGCCCCGGCTTGCGGCGCACGCGGCCCTCGGCTGGCGTCACGGCGCCGATGATCGCGCGCAACAGGCTGGTCTTGCCCGATCCGTTGGGGCCGACGATGGTGACGATTTCGCCCGGTTCGATGGCCAGATCGACATGGGCCAGCGCCGTCTGCCCGCCATAGCGGATGCTGAGGTTCTCGACCGAGATCAGGCTCATGTCGCGGCCTTTTCCGCGCAGGCGGGGCAAAGCCCCTCGGCCTCGACCACGGTGCGTTCGATGGTGAAACCCACGGCGCGGGCGGCCTCGCCCAGGGCGCCGCGGGCGGGGGCGGCCTGCGCCTCGGCCACGGCGTCGCATTCGCGGCAGATCATGAAGGCGGGCGAGTGGGTCGCGCCGGGATGGGCGCAGGCGATGAAGGCGTTCAGCCGCTCGATCCGATGCGCGAAGCCGTGCGCCACGAGGAATTCGAGCGCCCGGTAGGCCACCGGCGGCTGCGAACCGAAGCCGCCCTCGCGCAGCCGGTCCAGCACCTCGTAGGCACCGAGCGCGCGGTGCTCCTTGAGCAGGCATTCCAGCGCCGCGCGGCGCACGGGGGTAAAGCGCAACCCCTCGGCGGCGCAGCGCGCCTCGGCCTCGGCCACGGCACTGTGGACGCAATGGGCGTGGTCATGGCTGCCGAAACCGACCGGGTCGGCACGGGTGGCATCCGGGCGCGGGTGGGGACTTGTCATGTTATTTCATATCATGTATCGGACCATCACTGTTATAAAATCACATGGAGTTGGGAATGTCCAGAAAGCCTCTGACCCTTGCCGCGGCGTCCGTCCTGATGGCATCTCCGGCGCTGGCCGACGTGCCGCGCGTGGCCGTCGACATCGCGCCGATCCATTCGCTCGTCGCGCGCGTGATGGACGGGGTGGGGGTGCCTGACCTGATCATGGCGGCCGGGGCTAGCCCGCATAGCTACAGCCTGCGCCCCTCCGAGGCGTCGGCCCTGCAGGAGGCGGATCTCGTGGTCTGGATGGGGGCGGACCTGACGCCATGGCTGGAGGGCGCGATCGGCACGCTGGCCGATGATGCGCAGGTGATCTCGCTGCTTGCCGCGCAGGGCACCACGCTGCTGCCGTTCCGAGAGGGGGCACTGTTCGAGGCGCATAGCCATGGCGATGATGACCATGGGCACGACCATGACGAGGCCCACGACCATGATCACGGGCATGACGACCACGCGCACGACGATCACTCCCACGACGATCACTCCCACGACGACCACGCGCACGACGACCACGGGCATGACGACCACGCGCATGACGACCACGCGCATGACGACCACGGGCATGACGACCACGCGCATGATGACCACGCGCATGATGACCACGGGCATGACGACCATGGCCACGACGATCATGCGCATGATGACCACGCCCATGACGACCACGCACACGACGACCACGGCCACGATGATCACGCCCACGACGACCACGGGCATGACCATGGCGAGAATGATGCGCATGCCTGGCTGTCGCCCGAGAATGCGGCGTTGTGGCTGAACACCATCGCAGGCGCGCTCTCGGCGGCAGACCCCGAAAACGCCGGGGCCTATTTCGCCAATGCCGCGGCGGGCCGCGAGGAACTGGCCGCGCTGTCGGGCGAGATCGACACGCTGCTCGCCCCCGTCCGCGGGCAGGGCTTCATCGTGTTCCACGACGCCTACCAGTATTTCGAGCAAAGCTTCGACCTTCCGGCGTCCGGCGCGATCTCGCTCTCGGATGCGAGCGACCCGAGCCCGGCACGCATCGCGGAAATCCAGGCCCGCGTGGCCGAGCAGGGGGTGACTTGTGTCCTGTCCGAGCCGCAGTTCGACCCCGGCATCGTGGCCGCCGTCATGGACGGCAGCGCGGCGCGCACCGCGGTGCTCGACCCGCTGGGATCGAACCTCGAGGTCGGTCCGGCGCTTTACCCGCAGATGCTGCGCGGTCTGGCCGAGGTTCTGTCGGACTGCCTGTCCGAGGGCTGAGGCGGCAGGTCCGGCTGCGCGGATCGCTCAGGCCCCGCGCAGCTGCCGGCGCAGCTCTTGCGGGGTTGCGCCGAACTCGGCCCGAAAGCGTCGCGTCATCGCCGAGGCGTCGGCGTAGCCCACGCGCCCGGCGATCTCGGTCACCGACAGGCCCGTCTCCTGCACGAGGCGGCGCGCCTCGGACATGCGGATGGCGGTATAGACCGCTTGCGGCGTGCGCCCGGATGCGGCGCGGCAGCGGCTTTCCAGCCCGCGCTGGCTGATCCCGAGGCGGCGGGCGAGATCGCGGATCGGCAGCGGCTGTTCCATGTGGCGCCGCATCAGGGCCGCCGCCGCGCGCAGCACGCGGTCGCGCGTCATGACCGGCAGGCGCGGCCAGGTCTCGGGCCGTTCCCCATGCATGAAGAGCGCCGAGACATCGAGGCTCAGCTTCGGCCCGTGGTGCCGGGCGATCAGCTCGAGCATCAGCTCGAGCGTCGTGGTCGCGCCCCCGCAACTCAGCCGGTCGCGGTCGATCACGCTGCGGTCGCGGACGACCTGAACCTCGGGGTAGGTTTCCTCGAACTCGGTCAGCACGTCCCAGTGCGACGTCGCGCGATAGCCGTCGAGCAGCCCCGCGGCGGCGAGCAGCAGGCTGCCGGTATCCAGCCCCACCAGCGCGTGACAGCGCCGCGCCGCCGCCCTGAGCGCGCGCAGCATGTCCGGCGTGGCGAACTGACGGTGCCCGTAACTCGGCATGACCATGAGGTAATCGGCCCCCGGCAACTCCGACAGGCGCATCTCGGGCGTCACCGGCAGGCCGCTGGACGACTGCACCTGCCCACCGTCGAGCCCGACGAATTGCCAGCGATACAGCGGCTTGCCCGAAAGCGTGTTGGCCCCGCGCAACGGCTCCACCGCATTGGCGAGGCAGAGGTTCGAAAAGGAGGGGAAGAGCAGGACGGCAATGTCGATCGTCATGTGCGAAATCTTCGAATCCTGCAGGGTCTTGGGCCAAGTCTGCATGATGGTCTCAAACCGCCCTTCCTAGCAATGAGGGAGATGCAGGGAGGGCGTCATGAACTTCGGCCTTACACCGGAACAGGAGATGATCGTCACGACGGTCCGCGACTTCGTCGAGACCGAGATCTATCCCCACGAGACCGAGGTCGAGCGCAAGGGCGAGGTGCCCGCCGATCTGGCCGCAGACTTGCGGCGCAAGGTTCTGGAGATGGGATTCTGGGCCTGCAATTTCCCCGAAGAGGTGGGCGGCGGGGGCCTCAACCATCTGGAATTCACGCTGGTCGAGCGGGAGCTCGGCCGCGGCTCCATGGCGCTGACGCATTTCTTCGGTCGGCCGCAGAACATCCTGATGGCCTGCGAAGGAGAACAGCGCGAGCGCTACCTTCTGCCCGCCGTGCGGGGCGAGCGGATGGATGCGCTCGCCATGACCGAGCCCGATGCCGGATCGGACGTGCGCGGGATGAAATGCACCGCCCAACGCGATGGCGGCGACTGGGTGGTGAACGGCACCAAGCATTTCATCTCGGGCGCCGACCATGCCGATTTCTTCATCGTCTTCGTGGCGACCGGCGTCGATGACACCCCCCACGGGCCAAAGAAGCGGATCACCTGTTTCCTTGTCGACCGGGGACACCCCGGTTTCACCGTGCGCGACGGATACAATTCGGTCAGCCACCGGGGCTACAAGAACTGCATCCTCGAGTTCGACGACTGCCGCCTGCCCGCGGGGCAGGTGCTGGGCGAGGTCGATGGCGGGTTCGAGGTGATGAACACCTGGCTCTACGCCACCCGCCTGACGGTCGCGGCCTTTTCCGTCGGTCGCGCGCGGCGCTGTTTCGATCTGGCCGTCGATTACGCCGCCGAGCGGCGGCAGTTCGGGCAACAGATCGCCAAGTTCCAGGGCGTGAGTTTCCAGGTCGCCGACATGGTGACCGAGATCGACGCCGCCGACTGGCTGACGCTGGCGGCTGCATGGCGTCTGGATCAGGGCCTGCCCGCCAACCGCGAGATCGCGTCGGCCAAGCTTTACGCCTCCGAGATGCTGGCGCGGGTGACGGATGCGACGCTCCAGATCCATGGCGGCATGGGGCTGATGGACGATCTGCCCGTCGAACGCTTCTGGCGCGATGCCCGCGTGGAACGCATCTGGGACGGCACCAGCGAGATCCAGCGCCACATCATCGGGCGCGAGATCTTCCGCCCCAGAGGCGCCTGAGATGCAGCCGCTTGCGCGCCTGATGCGCCCACGGTCCATCGCCGTGGTGGGCGGGGGAACATGGTGCGCCGCGGTGGTAGCGGGGTGCCGCGCCGTGGGCTTTGCCGGGCCGGTCTGGCCGGTGCATCCCACACGGGCCGAGGTCGCGGGCGTCGCGGCCTTTCCTTCCGTCGCAGACCTGCCGGACGCACCCGACGCGGTCTTCATCGGCGTGAACCGCGAGGCAAGCATCGAGGTCTTGCGCGCGCTTTCGGCCACGGGGGCGGGCGGTGCGGTCTGTTTCGCCTCGGGCTTCCGCGAGTCGGTCTCGGAAACCGGCGACGGCGTGGCGCTGGAGGCGGCGCTGGTCGAGGCCGCGGGGCCGATGCGCATTCTGGGCCCGAATTGCTACGGCTTCCTCAACCTGCTCGACGGTGCCGCACTTTGGCCCGACCAGCATGGCGCGGACCGGGTCCCGCGCGGCGTGGCCATCGTGACCCAATCCTCGAACCTTGCGCTGAACCTGACGATGCAGGCCCGCGGCCTGCCGCTGGCCTATGTCGTGACAGTCGGCAACCAGGCGCAATCGGGCCTTTCGGAAATCGCCGAAAGCCTGCTCGAGGATGACCGCGTGACCGCCATCGGCCTGCATGTCGAAGGGGTGGGCGACCTTTCGGCCTTCATCGCCATGGCCGCCCGCGCCCGTGCGCTGGGCAAGCCCGTGGTGATCCTGAAATCGGGCTCGTCAGAGGGCGCGCGCGCCGCGGCGCTGTCGCACACCGGCTCTCTCGCGGGCAGCGATGCGGGGGCGGGGGCGCTCCTTGACCGGCTGGGCATGGCGCGGGTCCGCACTCCGGCCGAGATGGTCGAGGCGCTGAAACTGCTGCATGCTGTCGGCCCCTTGCCCTGCGACCGCATTGGCGTCCTGTCCAGTTCGGGCGGCGAGGCCGGGATCATCGCGGATATGGTCGAGGGGCGCGCGCTGGCCTGTCCGCCCCTGACCGAGGATCAGCGCTGCGCGCTGCGCGCGGCATTGGGGCCCAAGGTGGCGCTGGCCAACCCCTTGGATTACCACACCTATATCTGGGGCGACCGCGCGGCACTGGCTCGCGTCTTCACCGCGATGTGCGCCCCGCATATCGCCATCGGCCTGGCGATCCTCGACTTCCCGCGGCCCGACCGCTGCGACGCCTCCGCCTGGGAGATCGTGATCGACGCCTGCGTGGATGCGACGGCCGCCACGGGCATCCCCATGGCGATCCTCTCGAGCCTGACCGAGACCATGCCCGAGGCGACAGCCGCCGCGATGCTGGCGCGCGGGGTGGTGCCATTGGCGGGCTTTGCCGAGGGCCTCGCCGCGCTCGAGGCTGCAGCGCGACTGGGGCAGGCGGTGCCGGGCACCGATCCGTTGGTGCCGGGGCCGGAGCCCCGCGCGCCGCGCCTCCTGACCGAGGCGGAGGGCAAGGCGCTGCTCGCCGACCATGGGGTGCCGGTGCCCTGCCGCGCGGTGGCGTCCTCGCCTGCCGAGGCGGCCTCGTGCGCCGCCGGGATCGGCTTTCCGGTGGCGCTCAAGCGGATGGGCGTGGCCCACAAGACCGAGGCCGGGGCCGTCGTGCTGTACCTCTCCGACACGCACGCCGTCGAGACCGCGGCGGCGCGGATGGGTGGTGCAGAATTTCTTGTAGAAGAAATGGTCACGGGCGGCGTTGCCGAAATCCTTGTCGCCATCCTGCGCGACCCCGCGCATGGGTTCGTGTTGACACTCGGGGCGGGCGGCGTTCTGGCCGAGCTTCTGGGCGATACCGTCTCGCTGCTTTTGCCCGCCAGCGCCCCCGAGATCGAGGCCGCCCTCGACCGGCTGCGCCTGTCGCCGCTTCTCGACGGCTACCGGGGCAGGCCCGCGGCGGACCGTGCTGCGCTGGTCTCGGCGATCCTTGCGGTGCAGGATTGCGCCATGGCCCACGCCGAGACCCTGATCGAGCTGGAGATCAACCCGCTCATCGTCACCCCCGACCGCGCCGTCGCGGTCGATGCCCTGATCCAACTGGGAGAGATGCCATGACCGACAGCCCCATCCGCACCAGCCGCCGCGGCGCGGTGCTCGAGGTGACGCTCGACCGGCCCAAGGCCAACGCCATCGATGCGGCGACCAGCCGGATCATGGGCGAGGTTTTCACCGAATTCCGCGACGACCCCGAGTTGCGCGTGGCCATCCTGACCGGCGCGGGCGAAAAGTTCTTCTGCCCCGGCTGGGACCTGAAGGCCGCGGCCGAAGGCGAGGCGCCCGACAGCGATTACGGCGTCGGCGGCTTCGGCGGCTTGCAGGAGCTGCGCGGGCTGAACAAGCCGGTGATCGCCGCGGTGAACGGGATCGCCTGCGGCGGCGGGCTGGAGCTGGCGCTCTGCGCCGACATCATCCTCGCCGCCGATCACGCGACATTCGCCTTGCCGGAAATCCGCTCGGGGACGGTGGCGGATGCCGCCTCGCTCAAACTGCCCAGGCGCATCCCCTATCATATCGCCATGGAACTCCTGTTCACCGGCCGCTGGTTCGATGCGGCAGAGGGGGCGCAGTGGGGGCTGGTGAACCATGTGCTGCCCGCCGCCGACCTGATGCAGGCCGCCCGCGCCATGGCCGATGACCTGGCGGCAGGGCCGCCGCTGGTCTTCGCCGCGATCAAGGAGATCGTGCGAGAGGCCGAGGCGATGAAGTTCCACGATGCGCTGAACCGGATCACGCGCAGCCAGTTCGAGACGGTGGAACGCCTCTACCGCTCGGAGGATCAGAAAGAGGGCGCGCGGGCCTTCGCCGAGAAACGCGATCCGGTCTGGAAAGGGAGATAACCGATGCCGCTGACCATGAGCCGAGAGGTTTTCATTACTTGTGCCGTGACCGGATCGGGCGGCACGCAGGACCGCAGCCCCCATGTGCCGCGCTCGCCTCAACAGATTGCCGACAGCGCCATTGCGGCCGCCAAGGCCGGGGCGGCCATCGTCCATTGCCATGTGCGCGACCCCGAGACCGGCGCGCCCTCGCGCCGGCTCGACCTCTACCGCGAGGTGACGGACCGCATCCGCGACGCGGAGGTGGACGTGGTGCTGAACCTGACCGCGGGCATGGGGGGCGACATCACCTTCGGCCCGACGGAGCGGCCCCTGCCGCTGAACGAGGCTGGGACCGACATGGCGGGCGCCGCCGAGCGGGTCGAGCATATCGCCCAATGCCTGCCCGAGATCTGCACCCTCGATTGCGGCACGATGAATTTCGCCGAGGCCGATTACGTGATGACCAACACGCCCGGCATGTTGCGCGCCATGGGGCGGATGATGACCGATCTGGGCGTGAAACCCGAGATCGAGGCCTTCGACACAGGTCACCTGTGGTTCGCCAGGGAACTGGTGAAGGAGGGCGTGCTGGACGCGCCCGCGCTGGTGCAGCTCTGCATGGGGGTGCCATGGGGCGCGCCGGACGATCTCAACACCTTCATGGCCATGGTCAACAACGTGCCCGACGACTGGACGTTCTCGGCCTTTTCACTTGGCCGCAACCAGATGGCCTATGCCGCCGCTGCCGTGCTGGCGGGGGGCCATGTGCGCGTGGGGCTCGAGGACAACCTGTGGCTCGAAAAGGGCGTGCTGGCCACGAATGCGCAACTGGTCGAGCGCGCCGTGGGCATCGTCGAGCGCATGGGCGCGCGGGTGATGACCCCGGCTGAGGTGCGCGAGAAGCTGGGCCTCGTGAAACGGGCGCCCGCCGCATGAGCTTTGCCGGACACCGTGTCGTCGTCACCGCGGGCGGCTCCGGCATCGGGGCCTGCCTTGTGCGCCGCTTCCTCGCCGAGGGCGCACGCGTCGCCTATTGCGACCTCGACCCCGGCGACGTGCCGCCCGGCGCGCTCGGCGTCGCGGCCGACGTGACCGACGAGGCGCAGATGACGGGGTTCTTAGACGCCGCCGAGCGCGCCATGGGTGGTGTGGACATCCTGTGCGCGAACGCAGGGACCGGCGGGCCGGCAGCGCCCTTGGCCGAGATGGACTTCGCCGGCTGGCGTGCCTGTCTCGCGGCGAATCTCGATGGCGCCTTCCTCGCCTGTCGTTGGGCGGCGGGCCGGATGACGGCGCAGGGTTCGGGCTCGATCGTGCTGACCTCCTCGACCTCGGGCCAATGGGGCGTGCCGACGCGCGCGCCCTATGTCGCCGCCAAATGGGGTATCCTCGGCCTGATGAAGACGCTTGCAATGGAGCTGGGCCCGCATGGCGTGCGCGTCAACGCGATCTGCCCCGGTGCGGTCGAGGGCGACCGGATGGAGCGTGTCGTGGCGATGGAAGCCGCCGCGCGCGGCGTGCCGGAGGCCGAGGTGCGCGCGCTTTACGCCGAGGGCACGAGCCTGCGGACCTGGGTCACGGCCGACGACCTGGCCGACATGATCCTGTTTCTGACCGGGCCGGGCGGCTCGAAAATCTCGGGGCAGGCCATTGCCGTGGATGGACATACGGAGCGCATGACATGAAAGCAGCGATCATCGGGGGCGGCGTCATCGGCGGCGGATGGGCCGCGCGCTTCCTGCTCAATGGCTGGGACGTGGCGGTCTTCGACCCCGACCCGGAGGCGGAGCGGAAGATATCCGAGGTGCTGGCGAATGCCCGCCGGTCCCTGCCGGGCCTTTACGAGCGCGCGCTGCCGCCGGAGGGCGTGTTGACCTATCATACAGACTTGGCCGAGGCCGCTACGGGCGCGGACTGGGTGCAGGAAAGCGTGCCCGAGCGGCTGGAGCTCAAGCACAAGGTGCTGGCGCAGATCATGGCGGCCGCCCCCGAAGGCGCCGTGATCGGCAGTTCGACCTCGGGCTTCAAGCCCTCGGAACTGAACGAGAAAGGCGCGCGCGCCATCGTGGCGCATCCGTTCAACCCGGTCTACCTGCTGCCGCTGGTGGAGCTGGTAGGCGCGCCCGACCAGACCGCGAAAGCCGCCGACATCCTGCGCGGCATTGGCATGTTCCCCCTGACCGTCCGCAAGGAGATCGACGCCCATATCGCCGACCGCTTCCTCGAGGCCGTCTGGCGCGAGGCGCTGTGGCTGGTAAAGGACGGCATCGCCACGACCGAGGAGATCGACGAGGCGATCCGCATGGGTTTCGGCCTGCGCTGGGCGCAGATGGGCCTCTTCGAGACCTACCGCATCGCGGGCGGCGAGGCGGGGATGCGCCATTTCCTGGCGCAATTCGGGCCCTGCCTGACATGGCCCTGGACGAAACTCATGGATGTGCCCGAGTTCAACGACGAACTGGTCGACCTGATCGCGGGCCAGTCCGATGCGCAATCGGGGCATCGCAGCATTCGCGAGCTGGAGCGACTGCGCGACGAGAACCTCGTGGCGATGATGCGGGCGCTCAAGCGCACCGGGTCAGGGGCGGGCGGCGTGATCCGCGCCCATGAGCAAAGCCTGCCGCAGGGCGGCACCGGGCCGGACGGGCTACCGGTGACGCTGGAGATGCAGGTGCCGACCAGTTTCGTCGATTACAACGGCCACATGAACGAGGCGCGCTACATGGAAGTCGCCTCGCGCGCCTCTGACAGGTTCATGGCGATGATCGGGGCAGACGAGGCCTATATCGCGGGCGGCTTCAGCTATTTCACCGCCGAGAACCACATCCGCTATTTCGCCGAGATCGCCATCGGCGACCGGGTCATGGTGACGACGCAGGCGCTGGGCGGCGACGGGCGCAAACTGCATCTTCTCAACCGGTTCTGGACCGGGGGCGACACGCCCGCCGCCACGGTCGAGACGCTGCTTCTGCATGTCGACCTGTCCACGCGGCGCGTCGTGGCGCCCGAAGGCACGGTGGCGGAGAGGACGGCGGCCTATGTCGCGGCCCACGCGGCGCATCCGCGGCCCGACCGCATCTTGCTGAACCAGCCGCGGGGCTGAGGGGTCAGAGCACGTCGGCGGGTTCCGGCGTGCGCCCTGCCTCGCGCGCTTCGAGCAGGCGGGTGAGCCAGTCGGGGTCCATCTCGGGCACGGAGGACAGCAGAAGCTCGGTATAGGGCTCGTGCGGGGGCGCGAACATCTCGGGTTTCGGGCCCTGTTCGACCACGCGGCCGCGCTGCATCACCACCACGTCATCGGCGATGGCGCGCACCGTGGCGAGGTCATGGGTTATGAACATGTAGGCCAGCGAAAATTCCTGCTGGAGCCGGTCGAGCAATTTCAGGATGCCCTCCTGCACGATCTGGTCGAGGGCCGATGTGACCTCGTCGCAGATGATGAGCTTGGGCTCGGCGGCCAGCGCGCGGGCGATGCCGACGCGCTGTTTCTGCCCCCCCGACAACTCGCCCGGAAGGCGGTCGATATAGGTGTCGGGGTCCAGCTCGATCAGGTGCAACAGGTCGCGCACGCGGGCGGTCAGCGCGCGGCCCTGAAGGCCGAGATACATCTGCGCGGGCCGCCCGATCAATTCGCGCAAGCGCAGCTTGGGGTTCAGCGCGGTGTCGGCCATCTGGTAGATCATCTGGACCTGCCGCAACTGCTCGCGCGTGCGACCCTTGAGTGCCGGGGGCAGGGGGCTGCCCTCGAACAGAACCTCGCCCGCTTTCGGCGGCAAAAGCCCGGTGATCACCCGCGCGGTCGTGGACTTGCCCGAGCCGCTTTCCCCCACCACGGCCACGGTGCGGCCCGCGTGGATGTCGAAGCTCACGTCCTCCAGCACGTTCACCGTGCCATAGGCGGCGGTGACATCGCGCACGGAAAGGATCGGCTGCCCCGTGGGCGCGGGCTGTTCGGGGCGGGCGAAGCTGCGCACGGCCCAGAGGGATTTCGTGTACTCCTCGCGAGGTGCGTCGAGCATCTGGCGCGTCTCGGCCTCTTCCACCTCTTCGCCGCGCAACAGCACCTTGATCCGGTCGGCGGCCTGCGCCACCACGGCGAGGTCATGGGTGATGTAGATCGCAGCCGTGTCGAACTGCCGGACGATGTCGCGGATCGCGGCCAGAACCTCGATCTGCGTGGTCACGTCCAGCGCGGTGGTGGGCTCGTCGAAGATGATCAGGTCGGGCCGGCAGGACATGGCCATCGCGGTCATCGCGCGCTGCAACTGCCCGCCCGAGACCTGATGCGGGTAGCGGAACCCGATCCCCTCGGGGTCGGGCAGCTGCATCCGTCGGTAGAGGTCGATCGCGTCGCGCTCGGCCTCGCTGCGGGACATGACCTCGTGGACGACGGGCGCCTCGGAATACTGGTCGATCAGCTTGTGGGCGGGGTTGAAGCTGGCCGCCGCCGATTGCGCCACATAGGCGATGCGCGCGCCGCGCAGGTCGCGTTTCGCGGTCTCGGAGGCCTTGCGCAGGTCGATCCCGTCGAAGTCGATCGTGCCGCCCGTGATCCGGCAGCCGTCGCGCGCGAAGCCCATGGCGGCGAGGCCCACGGTGGATTTGCCCGCCCCGCTCTCGCCGATCAGGCCCAGCACTTCGCCCTTGTGCAGCGTCAGGTCGACGCCCTTGACGATCTCGGACCAGTCGTCACCCGATCGCCCCTCGATCCGCAGCCCTTCGATCTTCAATAGCACATCGCGGCTCATGGTCGTCACTCCTTCAGGCCCGAGGCGCGGTGCAGCTGCCAGTCCACCACGAAATTCACCGCCACCGTCAGCAGCGCGATGCAGCCTGCGGGCAGCAGCGGGGTGACATCGCCGAAGGTGATCAGCGTGGCGTTGTCGCGCACCATGCTGCCCCAGTCGGCGGTGGGCGGCTTGATGCCCAGCCCGAGGAAGCTGAGCGAGGAAATCGTCAGGAAGACGAAGCAGAAGCGCAGGCCGAACTCGGCCACCAGCGGCGCCATGGCGTTGGGCAGGATCTCGCGCCGGATCAGGAACCACGCCCCTTCACCGCGCAGCTTGGCGGCTTCGATATAGTCCATCACCACGATGCCCTGCGCTACCGCGCGGGCAAGGCGGAAGACGCGGGTCGCATCCACCGCAGCGATCACGAGGATGAGCGTCAGCACCGAGGTGCCGAAGATCGTCAGCAGCAAGAGCGAGAAGATCAGCGCCGGGATCGACATCAGCGCATCGACAAAGCGCGACAGCAGCTGGTCGAGCCAGCCGCCAGTCAGCGCGGCCCAAAGCCCGAGGATCGAGCCCACGACAAAGGCCAGCGCCGTGGTGGCGAAGGCGATGCCGACGGTGTTCCGCGCGCCGTAGATCAGCCGCGAGAGCATGTCGCGCCCGATCCGGTCGGTGCCCAAGGGGTGCTCGGCGGACCATGGCTGAAACTGGGTGCCGACGATCTCGCGCTCGGGGAAGGGGGCGAGCGCGGGGGCCGCGATGGCGACCGCGGTATAGATCGCGATGACCAAGAGGCCGAAGGCCGCGGTCAGGGGCATGTCGTTGGCGATGCTGCGGGCCTGCCCCGTAAGGGTCGACCGCGCGCCTGCGCGGATGACCCATGCCAGCGCGAACAGGCCTGCAAGCCCGAGCAGGACGGAGGTGGTGAAGCCCATGGCGCTACCTCCGGTGCATCAGCCGCGGGTTCGTGATCGTCGAAAGCACGTCCGCGATGAGGTTGAGGGCGACATAGGCCCCGGCGAAGATCAGCGCCACCGCCTGCACCACCGCGATGTCGCGGTTCGACACGGCATCGACCATCAGCTGCCCGAGGCCGGGGTAGACGAAGACCACCTCGACCACCACGACACCGGTGATGAGATAGGCGAGGTTCAGCGCGATCACGTTGATGATGGGCGCCAGAGCGTTGGGCACCGCGTGGCGCAGCACGATCCGCAGCGGCGACAGGCCCTTGAGCCGCGCCATCTCGATATAGGGCGACGCCATCAGGTTGATGATCGCGGCCCGCGTCATGCGCATCATGTGCGCCGTGACCACAAGGGTCAGCGTCAGCGCGGGCAGGAACGTCATGTAAAGCCGGTCACCGAAGTCGGTGGTCGGATTGATCCGAACCATCGACGGAAAATACCCCGACTGCGCCAACCACAGGACGAGGATGTAGGCGACGAAGAACTCGGGGAATGAGATCGCGGTCAGCGCGCCCGCATTGGCGACGCGGTCGAAGATCGAGTTGCGCCAGAGCGCGGCGAGGATGCCGAGCACCAGCGAGATCGGCACGGCGAGTGCCGCTGCGTAAAGCGCAAGAAAGACGGTGTTGCCCAGCCGCGCGCCGATCAGCTCGGAAATCGGGCGGCCGTTCGTGAGCGAAACGCCGAAATCGCCCGTCAGCGCGCCCGAAAGCCAGTTCCAGTAGCGCACCGGCGCGGGGTCGTTCAGGCCCAGTTGCTCGCGAAGTGCCGCCAGCGTCTCGGGCGTGGCGCCTTGCCCTAGGATCTGCTGGGCGAGGTCGCCGGGCAGAAGTTCCGTGGCGCCGAAGATGATGAGCGACACGATGAAGAGCAGTCCGATACCCAGCGCAAGGCGCAGGGCGATCATGCGGATCACGTCAGACAGGGGTCCGTCCTCCCTCGCAGGTCAGGAAGACCCCCGGCGCGCGGTGCGCACCGGGGGCGAGGGGGGTGATCAGGCCATCCACCAGCGTTCGACGCAGCGGAAGCCGTCGAAGTTCCAGTTGGCCGAGATCTGCTCGGGCGTGGCGACCTCGTTGGCTACGGCCATCACGTAGTTGTTGTACATCGGGATGATGGTCGAGCCTTCGAAGGACACGATCTGCTGCATCTCCATGTACATCTCGCGGCGCAGATCCTCGTTCACCTCCGAGCGGGCGGCGACGAGCAGCTCGTTGAACCGATCGTTGACCCAGTGGCCCTCGTTCCACTCCGCACCGGCGGCATAGGCGGTGGTGAACATGTGGTCCTCGACCGCGCGGCCGCCCCAGTAGGTGGCGCAGAAGGGCGTGTCGCCGTTGGGGTTCAGCCAGACGTTCGACCAGTAGCCGTCGTTCGGAACACGGTTGACGGACATGTTGATGCCCGCCGCCCGCGCGGTTTCCGAGAACATCGCCCCCGCGTCGACCGCACCCGAAAAGGCCGCGTCGGCCACCGCGATGGTGACATCGAGACTGTCCAGCCCCGCCTCGCGCAGGTGGAAGCGCGCGCGGTCGGGGTCGTAGGTCTTCATCTCCATCTCGGTGTTGAAATAGCGGTTCGCGGGCCCGATCGGGTTGTCGTTCGACACCGCGCCATGGCCGCCGAGGATCACGTCGACCATCGCCTGACGGTCCAGCGCGTATTTCAGTGCAAGACGCACGTTGTTGTCGTCATAGGGCGCCTGGCGGCTGTCCATCGGGAAGCCGTAATGCGCGGTGCCGGGGATCGACAGGATGCGCGCGACGCCGCGGCCCTCGAGCATGCCGATGGTGGCCGGATCGACCTGGTCGATCAGGTGCACCTCGCCGGTGATCAGCGCGTTCAGGCGCGCCGCCGGGTCGAGGATCGAGACCAGTTCCACCCGGTCGAACCACGCGCGGTCCTCTTTCCAGTAGTTCGGGTTGCGGTTCACGGTCGACTGCACGCCATGCTCGAAGCTTTCGACGATGTAGCCGCCGCAGCCGTCGGTCGAGGCCGGGTCGATGCGCCCATCCGTGCCCGGCATGATCGGGATGTGATAATCCGTCATCAGGTAGGGCAGGTCGGCGTTCGGCGCGTCCAGCGTGACGACGACGGTGTTGCCATCCGCGCGCACATCGGTGATCGCCGCCAGAAGCGGTTTGACGACCGAGGTGCTGTCATCCCCGCGGTGATGGTTGATCGAGGCGACCACGTCCTCGGGCGTGACGTCCTTGCCGGAGTGGAAGGTGACGCCCTGACGGATCGTGAAGGTCCAGGTGATGCCGTCGCCGGTGTCCCAGCTCTCGGCGATCTCGGGCACGAGTTGTCCGTCCGAGCCGACCTCGATCAGGTAGTTGTGGCGTGTGGCCGCGAAGGTCTGCACGTAGAGATTGTCCCAGATGCCGGGATCGAGGCTGTCCGAGGTCGAGCCGTGGCCGATCCCCACGCGGAACGTGCCGCCGCGCGTCTGGGCGCGGGCGGATTTGGCGCCGTAGGGCAGGATCAGGCCAGCGGCGGTGACGGCTGCGGCCCCTTGCAGGACGCCGCGGCGCGAGATCGGCATGGCGTGGAGTCTGGGTGTCTTCATGGTCGGTCTTCCTCCCGTTGTCAGCCCGTTTCGCGATCTGCGCGGGCATGGTTCATTCGGTTTTCCCGTTGGACCCTGACCGGTGCGCAGGCTGCGCCGCGTGTGGGCCGGATCGTGATGGTGCGATCATACATACGAGGGGCCTGTTACAAAGCCTTGATTTGCCCCGAAGCGCCGGTTTCTTCGCTCCTTTCGTCATTCCCCGGGCCAGACCGCCGCATCTTCCGGCCACCCGCTTGTCCGGGCGTGCGCCCGCGACAGCCAGGAGGGCGCGACCTCCACCCCCCAGCCGGGGGCATCGGACAGGATCGCGTGGCCGTCCTCGATCCGGTAGGGGCTTTCCGTGAAAAGGTCGTATTGCCATGGGTAATACTCCGGCCCCTCGATCGAAAACTCAAGGTATTTGCCGGCGTTGGGGATCGCCCGCATCAGGTGCAGCGTGAACAGCGTCACCATCGACAGGTTGGCGCAATGGGGCGTCACGGGCAGGCCCGCCGCCTCGGCCATGCGCGCCACGCGCAGGGTGCGCGAGAGGCCGCCGAGATACATGATGTCGGGCTGCACGACATCGACGGCGCGCATGTCGATCATGCGCTTCCACGTCGAGAGCTGGCAATCCTGCTCGCCGCCCGTCACGTCGATGTCCAGCGCCTCGGTCACGGCCTTGGTCGCGTCGAGGTCCCAGTAGGGGCAGGGTTCCTCGTAATGGCAGAAGCCGTGATCCTCCAGCATCCGCCCCACCTCGATCGCGCGGGGGACGGAGTAGCAGGAATTGGCGTCGATCAGCAGGTCGGCCTCGGGCAGGGCGCGGCGCATGGCGGGGATCACCGCCTCGGTCCGGCCCGGCCATTCGTCGCGGTCGCGCCCCACCTCGGATCCCGCGCGGACCTTGAAGGCGGTATAGCCGTCCTCGCCCGCAAGCCGTGTCAGCCGCTCGGCCTCGGCCTCCGGCGTGATGTCGCGCCGCATGGAGGACGCGTAGGCGCGCACGGCGCCGGGTGAGCCGCCGATCAGCGAGGCCACGGGCAGGCCCGCGCGACGCCCGCGCATGTCCCAGATCGCGGTATCCACGCCCCCCATCGCCCGCCGCAGGTAGGAGCCGGGGAATTTGTGTTCCCGCTCGGTCACCCAGTCCATCAGGTCGTCGAGGTCGGTCGCATCGCGGCCCAGAACCCATGGCGCGACCTGCCGGTGCAGCACGGTGCAGGTGATGTCGGCATGATAGGTCGAGACCTGCCCCCAGCCCTGCGCCCCGTCCTCCATCGTGACGCGCACGAAGCCGACGTCGCGGGTGGTGAAGCTGTCGATCCTGACGATCCGGTCCATCCGCGTCATGCCTCCGCAAGGATCAGGTCGGCCGCGCGCATCGCCATCATGATGGTGGGCGCGTTGGTATTGGCCGAGGTGATGTTGGGAAAGACCGAGGCATCGACGACGCGCAAGCCATCCACCCCCCAGACGCGCAGCGAGGGGTCGACCACGCCGTCCTCGGCCTGTGGGGCCATGCGGCAGGTGCCGCAGGGGTGGAACACGGTCGAGGCGCGGGCCCGCACATCGGCCAGAAGCGTGTCGTCATCCGCCCCCACCGGGCTGAAACCGTTCGGCCCCGCGATCAGCCCCTGCATCGCGGGCGTTTGCAGCATCCGCTCCACCAGCCGCGCGCCCGCGATCATGTCGGCGATGTCGCTGTTCGTGGACAGCGAGTTGGGCATGATCCGCGGGGCCGCCGCGGGATCGGCGCTGGCGATGTCGATCCGCCCGCGGCTCGTGGGGCGGCAGGGGTTGAACCCGAGGATGAAGCCCGGCCAGGGGTCGGGTTTCAGAAGCGGGCGCTTGTCGCGGTAGACGGTCGAGTAGGACAGCGGGTTGCAGTAAAGCTGCGTGTCGGGCCGCGAAAGACCGGGGCGCGAACGCGCGAGGCCCCCCATCTGGTTCACGCTCAGGCTGAGCGGCCCGTCGCGCCGGAAAAGATAGCGCAGGGCCGCGCCCACCTGGCCGGTCAGGCGTCCCAGCACCTGGTTCAGCGTGGGTTCCGTGCAGCGGAAGGCATAGGTCACCGACAGGTGATCCTGCAGCGCGCCACCCACACCGGGCGCATCGATCTGCACGGTGATGCCGAAGCCTTGCAGCAGCGCGCCCGGCCCGATGCCCGACAATTGCAACAGCTGCGGCGACTTCACCGCGCCCGCCGACAGGATCACCTCGCCCCGGCAGGCGGCCTGCAGGGTCTGACCGCCCCAGCGATAGCTAAGGCCCGTGGCGCGGCGGTCCCGCATCTCGATGCGCAGAACCTCGGCGCCGGTGATCACCTTCAGGTTCCTGCGCCGCATCGCCGGACGCAGAAAGGCGTCGGCCGCCGAGTTGCGCCAGCCGCCCTTCGTCGTCACGCAATAGGGGCCGACCCCTTCGCCGGTGACGGTATCACCCTCGGGCAGGCCCATGTCGCGCGCGGCCTTGAGGTAATGCCGACCCAGCGGATGATAGCCGGCGCTGCAATCGGTGACATGAAGCGGGCCGTCGCCCCGTGCGCCCTCCGGCCCGATGCGCCGCTCGACACGGGCGAAGGTCTTGGCGGCGGTGGCGGCGTCCCAGCCGGGATTGCCCGCGGCCTCCCAGTCGTCGAAATCCTGCGGCAGGCCGCGGGCGTAGACCATGGCGTTGATCGCGCTCGACCCGCCCAGAACCTTGCCGCGCGGCCAATACATGCGGCGGTTGTCCAGTTCAGGGTCGGGCTGCGCCTCGAACCGCCAGTTCACGCGGCTGTCGTGGTAGGACATGCCGTAGCCGATCGGCACGCGGATCTGCGCGCGCCGGTCGCTGCCACCGGCCTCCAGCAGCAGGACGCGGGTTTTCGGATCGGCGCTGAGCCGCTCGGCCAGAACGCAGCCGGCCGAGCCAGCGCCGACGATGATGTAGTCGAAGATATCCATTGCGCCTCCCTGCAACGCCCGAGGATTGCAGGCTTGCTGACCCCGGACAAACAATGGAAAACACGGGAAAGGGTAAACTGGAATAGGGTCAACCCGATGCGCAACCTGCCGCCGCCCGCGTGGCTCAGAACCTTCGAGGCCGCGGCGCGACTGGGCGGCTTCACCGCCGCCGCCGACGAGCTGGGCCTGACGCCCGCCGCCGTCAGCCAGCAGGTCCGCGCGCTGGAGGCGCGGCTTGGTTATCCCCTTTTCCGCCGCCTGCCGCGGGGGGTGGAGCTGACCGAGTTGGGCCAGTCCTACCTGCCCGCCGTGCGCCGCGCCTTCGACGAGCTGGCCAGCGCCACGGCGGGGCTGTTCGGCGTGACGGGCGGCAGGCCGCTGGTGGTCCGTGCGCCGCCCAGTTTCATGGCGCTCTGCCTTGCGCCGCTTGTCGCCAGCTTTCGCGCGGCCCATCCCGGCATCCCGGTGCGCCTGTGCAGCGCCACATGGGCCGAGACCGCGCCCGAGGGCGGCATCGACGTCGATATCCGCTATGGCGACGGCCGCTGGCCGGTCGAGGAGGCGCGGCGGCTGAGTGCGCCCGGCTCGGTGCTGGTCTGTCCGCCCGGCACGGAGTTCGGCGCGGATGCATTGGCGGCCATCGCGCCGCTCCTGCCGCGCGCGATCCATATCATCGGCTGCGAAAGCTTCTGGGACGGCTTCGCCGAAGCGCATGGGATCGACCCCGCCAAGGTCGGGCGGGGTGTCAGCACCGACTCGTCGCTCGCCGCGCTGGAAATGGTGGCCGCGGGCCTTGGCACGGCCCTGATCTCGCCCGACCTGACCGCGCCCTTCGCCGCCTCGGGCCGCGTGACGGTCGCCCCCGGCCTGACGCTGGAGCACGCGCAGGCGCATTACGTCCTTCTGCCCGCCCAAGTCGGCCCCCGGCCCGAGGCGCTATTGTTCCGCGACTGGCTGGTCGGGGCGTTTGCGGCTTAGCGGCTGCGGATCACCTCGGCCCCCAGCCCCTCGGGCTCGTCATCGACCAGCTCGGTCGGGAAGCCATCGGCAAGGATGCTCAGCCCCGTCGCCTCTTCCAGCCGCTCGATGATCCGGTCCGATTGCGCGCGCAGCCCGTAGCGGCGCTGCCCGTCCGACATGATCTCGATGATGAGCGGCGAAATCTCCAGCGGTACGCCCGCATCCGTCGCCAGTTTCTGGAACAGGCCGATGTCCTTTTGCACGAGGTCCATGGTGAAATTCACGTCGCGCGACCCCGACAGGATCAGCTGGCTTTCCGTCTCGTGGACAAAGGAATTGCCCGAGGAAATCCGGATCGCCTCGTATGTCGTGGCCAGGTCGAGCCCCGCCGCCTTCATCGTGGTCAGCGCCTCGCAGAGCGACAGCAGGTTCACGGTGGCCAGGTAGTTGGTCATCACCTTGAGCTTCGAGGCCGAGCCGAGATCGCCCGTGTGCAGGATCTGCCGACCCAGATGCACGAGCAGCGGCATCACATGCTCGACCGCGGCGCGCGGGCCGCCCGCGAAGATGGCGATATTGCCGGTGTCCGCGCGGTGACAGCCGCCCGAGACGGGGCATTCGACGGCAAGGCCGCCGGTTTCCGCCACCAGCGCGCCAAGGCGCAGCACCTCGTCGGCGTCGGTCGTGGACATCTCCATCCACGTCTTGCCCGGCCCCATCTCGGGCAGCATCGCCGCGACCACGGCGGCCGAAGCCGCGGGCGAGGGCAGGCAGGTGATGACCACGTCACAGGCGCGCATCATGGCCGCCGGGCTGCCGCCGTCCTTGGCGCCGCGCGCGACGAACCCCGCGACGAGCCCTTCGTCGAGGTCGAGGACCGACAGGTCCATCCCGTTGCGCAGCAGGCTGCCCGCCAGCTTGCCGCCGACATTGCCCAGACCGATGAAACCGACCTTCATCATGTATCCTTTCGAAGGCTCAGAAACGGATGTCGAAACGCGCGCGCACCGCGCGGTCGATCTCGTGGGGTACCTGCAGCGGCGCCATCTGGAGGATCGATTCCTTCCGCCTGCGCGCCGCGGCGATCAGGTCGGGGCGCCCGGCCTCTTCCCAATCCTTGGGCGTCAGCCGGTTGGCGACCTCGGGATAGAGATACTCCGTCTGCATCAGCGCCAGAGTCTGGTCCGACCCGAGGTAATGCCCCGGCCCCCCGTCGAGGCAGACCGCCTTCATCACGTCGAGCGACACCGCATCCTCGGTCACGTCGATCCCGCGCACGCAGCGCTGCGCCTGCCCGATCAGGTCGTTGCCCAGCACCATCCCCTCGGGGCAGAAGCCCAGAAGCGAGGCATACATGCCGACGGATTCGTAGACCATGTTCAGCCCCGACAGCCCCGCCATCACGTTGGTGATGCCCTGCTCCCAACCGGCCTGCATGTCGGGGACCTTGGCATCCGTCATCCCCGCCGCCGCCCCGCCGGGCAGACCGTAGAAGCGGTGCATCTGCGCGCAGCCCGCGCTGAGCAGGGCCTGTTCCGCGGACCCGCCCGACATCGCGCCCGTCCGCAGGTCCGAGACGAAGGGCCATGTGCCGAAGACCGCCGGGTGCCCCGGCGCGATGGAATTGACGTAGACCACACCCGCCAGGCACTCGGCCACCGCCTGCACGATGGCGCTTGCGATGGGGGCAGGGGCCGTGGCCCCGGCTTGGCCCGCCGACAAAAGCAGGATGGGCATGCCCGCGCGGATGCAGGCCTCCATCGTTTCGCAGCTTTCGGTGGCGAATTTCATCGGGGGGACGACGAAACAGTTGGAGAGCGACACGAAGGGCATCTCGCGCCAAGCATCCTCGCCGCCCGCGACCATGTGGATCAGCTCCATCCCCGGGTCGACGCTGGCGGGGTCGGAAAAGGAGGTGCCGACATGCTTCGTCGTGCCCGCAAGGCAGGCGTAAAGCGTGTTCATGTCCATCTCGACGAGGTTCGCCACGTCGCAACAGACCATGGTGCGCTGGAAGAAATGCAGGTTGTCGAGGTGATGGGCCAGCCGCGCGCTGTCATGCAGGTCGCGCGCTGTGGAGGGGCGATAATCGCCCGTCACCGCATCGACGAGGTTCACCGCGGCCCCCGCGGTGCCGTAATGCACCCGCGTCCCCGACAGGTCGAGGTGATGGCGCGGATCGCGCCCATATAGCGTGATGCCGCGGGCGGCCTTGGCCAGCATGTCCTCGACCAGCGCTCGGGGAAAGCGCAGGCGGCCGTCGTCGCCCTGGATGGCGCCCGCGGCGACCATCGCGGCCACGCCCGTGGGCGGGGCCTGTGACAGGCCGACCTGTTCCAGCGCGTCGAGCGCGGCCTCGTGGATGCGCAGCACCCCCGCCTCGGTCAGCGGGGTGTATTGCCCGCCCGAGAGCCCCGCGCGCACCGGGCGCAGGTCGTCGGCCAGGGGCGCCATGCGCGTGGCCACACGGGCCGCCCGGCCGCCGCCGCGGCGAGAGGGGCGTTTTTCTTCGGTCTCAACGCTCATTGGCGCACCCTTTCCGATTTCGGGTCATACATCGGCGCAAGGCTCGCCTGCGCGCGGTGCCGGACACCGGCCACTTCGATCTCGTAGGTGGAAGACAGGACGCTTTCGGCGCTCTCGCCCGCGCAGGGCACGTAGCCCATGCCGATCGCCCCGCCGAGGGCGTGGCCGTAATTGCCCGAGGTCAGGATCGACACGATCTTGCCGTCCCTCACCACCGCCTCGTTGTGAAAGAGCATCGGTTCGGGGTCTTCCAGCCGGAATTGCAGCATGCGGCGGGCAAGCCCCGCCTCGCGCTTGCGCAACACCGCGTCGCGGCCGATGAAACCGGGCTTTGCCGTGCGGACGGCGAAGCCGAGGCCGGCCTCGAGCACGTGATCCTCATCCGTGATGTCATGGCCGAAATGGCGGAACGCCTTTTCGATGCGGCAGCTGTCGAGCGCGTGAAGCCCGCAAAGCGTCAGCCCGTGATCCGCGCCCGCCTGCGCCAGCGTCTCGAAGACATGGGCGGCCATGTCGGTGGAGACGTAAAGCTCCCACCCCAGCTCGCCCACGTAGGAGATGCGATGCGCGCGGGCCAGCGCGTAGCCCAGTTCGATTTCCTGCGCGGTGCCGAAGGGGAACGCCGCGTTGCCAAGCTCCGCGGGGCTGACCGCTTGGAGCATCTCGCGCGATTTCGGGCCCATCAGGCAAAACACCGCCTCGGCGGCGGTCATGTCGGTGATCGTCACCGCCCGCTCGCCCGCATGGGCGCGCAGCCACGCAAGATCGCGCTGCAGCGTCGCGCCGGGGACGACCAGCAGGAAAGCGGTTTCCGACAGGCGCGTGACCGTCAGGTCGCTCTCGATGCCGCCCCTGGCGTTCAGCATCTGGGTGTAGACGACGCGGCCAGCGGGCACGTCGACCTCGTTCGCGCAAAGCTGGTTGAGAAACGCGCAGGCGTCGCGCCCCTCGACCCGGATCTTGCCGAAAGAGGTCATGTCGAAGAGGCCCACCCCCGTCCGCACCGCCATATGCTCGGCGCGCTGGTTGTCGAACCAGTTCTGGCGGTGCCAGTCGTAGCGGTATTCGCGGGGCTGATCCGCCGTGGCGAACCAGTTCGCGCGCTCCCACCCCGCGACCTCGCCAAAGACGGCGCCCGCGGCCTTCAGGTGCTCATGCACCGGCGAGCGCCGGACGCCGCGCGCGGTCTCGACCTGCCGGTAGGGCCAGTGATCGGCGTAGAGCAGGCCCAGCGTTTCCGTCACGCGGTCGCGCAGGTAGCGGCGGTTGCGCTGGAACGGCTGCGCGCGGCGGATGTCGACCTCCCACAGGTCGAAAGGCGCCTCGCCTTCGGCGATCCAATGGGCCAGCGCCATGCCCGCCCCGCCCGAAGAGACGATGCCGATGGAATTGTAGCCCGCCGCCACCCAGTAGCCGCGAAGTTCGGGTGCCTCGCCCAGGTAGTAGCGATCATCCGGCGTGAAGCTTTCGGGGCCGTTGAAGAAGGTGTGTATCCCCGCCGTCTCGAACAGGGGCATCCGCGCGGTGGCCTTCTCGAGGATCGGCGCGAAATGGTCGAAATCCTCGGGCAGCGCGTCGAAGCAGAAGTCTTCCGGTATGCCGGCCATGCCCCAGGGCTTGGCGCGCGGCTCGAAGGCCCCCAGCATCATCTTGCCGGCGTCGGACTTGTAATAGGCGCATTCGTCGGGCACACGAAGGACGGGCAAATGCCCAAGCCCGTCAATGGGTTCCGTGACGAGGTAGAAGTGTTCGCAGGCGTGCAGCGGCAGGGTGACGCCGGAAGCTGCTGCCAGGTCACGGCCCCACATGCCGCCGCAGTTGATGACGACATCGGCGGCGATATGGCCCTGTTCCTCGCCCGTGTCCCAATCCACGCCCGTCACCCGCGCACCATCGTCGGTCACGCGCGTGACGCGCACGCCTTCGACGATCCGCGCACCGCGCATCCGCGCGCCCTTGGCCAGCGCCATGGCGATGTTGGCGGGGTCGCATTGCCCGTCGCCCGGCAGGTGCACCGCGCAGGTCACGTCGCCGACCTCGACATGGGGATACATCGCCTTGACCTCGGCGGCGGTGATCTCCTCGACCTCCACCCCGAAGGCGCGGGCAAGGGTGGCCTGCCGCAGCAGTTCCTGCCGCCGGTCCCCGGTCAGCCCGAGCGAGATCGAGCCTGTCTGCCGCATGCCGGTGGCGATGCCGGTCTCTTCTTCGAGCCGCAGGTAGAGATCGGCGGAATATTTCGCCAGCCGCGTCATGTTCTGGCTGGCGCGCAGCTGCCCCACCAGGCCCGCCGCATGCCATGTCGTGCCGCAGGTCAGCTGCTTGCGTTCCAGGAGGACGATATCGGTCCAGCCCAGTTTCGACAGGTGATAGGCGACCGAACAGCCCGAGACGCCGCCGCCGATGATGACCGCGCGGGCATGGGGGGGAAGCGGCATGTTCAGGCCCTCAGCCGTGCGTTCGCCGGGTCCCAGAGGGGCGCGTCGGCCTCGACCACGCAGCGGCGGCGGTCGCCGAAAATGTCGATCTCCAGCTCCGTTCCTTGCGCATGCAGGTCGGCCCGCAACATTCCCAGAGCAACGGATTTTCCGACCCGGTAGCCCCATGCGCCGCTGGTCGTTTCGCCCACCACGGAGCCGTCATGCCAGATCGTCGACATGTAGGGCGCATCCGCCGGGCCCGCATCGACGGTCAGCGTGACGAACCGCTTGGCCACGCCCGCCTGCTTCTCGGCCAGAAGCGCCTGCTTGCCGGGAAAATCCTGCGGTTTGTCGAAGCGGATGAACCTGTCAAGACCGCCCTGCAACAGGCTGTAATCCGTGGACAAATCCCCCTTCCACGCGCGGTAGCCCTTTTCGATCCGCAGGGAATTCAGCGCCCACATGCCGAAGGGCTTCGCGTGATGCTTCAAGGTTGCATCGTAAATGTCTGGTATGAATGCGTTTTCGGCATGAATTTCCCAGCCCAGCTCCCCTGCGAAGGACACCCGCGCCAGCCAGCAGTTGCGGCCCGCGACGACGCTCTGTTGATGGCTGAGCCAGGGCAGGTGCAGGTCGGCCTCGGTGCCCACGGCTTCCAACAGCGCGCGCGCCTCGGGGCCGGTGACGATAAGGGTGGAAAGATCGCGGCTCTGGTCGGTCAGCGACAGCCCCGGCGCAAGGTCGCGGGCGAGCCATTCGTAATCGTGCCATTGCGCCGTGGCCGCGGTGATCAGCGTGAAGTCATCCTCGCCGTGACAGGCGACCGACATTTCGGTCACGATCCGGCCGCGCGCATCGGGGAAATAGCCGAGGGTCAGCCGACCCGGCTTGGGCAGCCCGCCCGCGATCTTGCCCAGAAGCCAGTCGGCGGCGCCTGCACCCGTCAGGCGGAAGCGCGAGAAGCCGGGCAGGTCGAGCACGCCGACGCTGTCGCGCACCGCCTCGCATTCCTCGCGGATGCGCGCCTCCCACGGGCCGGTGCGGTTCCAGGTCTGCGTCGCCGCCTCGGAGGTGTCGTCGCCCGGATGCGCGAACCAGTTGGCGCGCTCCCACCCGGCATAGGCGCCCATCTGGCCGCCAAGCGCCTTCACCCGGTCATGGACCGGCGACAGCTTGCGATCCGGCGCGGCGGGCCAGCGATGCCAGGGGAAATGCATGGCGTATTCGTGGCCGTAGACCTCCATCCCCTTCTGCACGCAATAGTCGTGGTCGGTGAAATCGGTGAAGCGGCGCGGGTCGCAGGACCACATGTCCCATTCGGTCGCGCCTTCGGTGATCCACTCGGCCAGCACCTTGCCCGCGCCGCCGCCCTGCGCGATGCCGAAGGTGAAGACGCAGGCCTCGAAGGCGTTGGGCACGCCGGGCATCGGCCCCAGCAGCGGGTTGCCGTCAGGCGCGTAGGGGATCGGGCCGTTGATGACCTTGGCCAGCCCCGCCTCGGCCAGCACGGGCACGCGCTCCATCGAGGATTCGATCTGCACCGACAGCCGGTCGAGCGCGTCGGGATAAAGCTGAAAGCTGAAATCCTCGGGCATCGGGTCGGCGGGGTCGGCCCAATGCGCCTGGCAGGGCCGTTCGTAGGGGCCGAGGTTGAACCCGTTCTTTTCCTGCCTCAGGTAGTAGGAGACATCGACATCGCGCAGAAGCGGCAGCTTTTGGCCCGCCTGCGCGGACCAGTCGCGCACCTCGGGCACCTCGTCGAAGATCAGGTACTGGTGCGCCATGACCATCATCGGCACGGTGCGCCCGCCATAGGGCTTGAACCACTCGCCCACGCGCTGCGCGTAATAACCCGCGGCGTTCACCACGATCTCGCAGCGGATATCGCCCTGATCGGTTTGGACGATCCACTCCTCCCCCTCGCGGCTGACGCCGGTGGCGGGGCAGAAGCGCAGGATCGTGGCGCCCATGTCGCGCGCGCCCTTGGCCAGCGCCTGCGTCAGCTGGGCGGGGTCGATGTCGCCATCGGCTGGATCGTAAAGCGCGCCCTTGAGGTCATGGGTCTCGATGAAGGGGTATTTCGCCTTGATCTCGCCCGGCGAGAGGATTTCCAGGTTCATCCCCTGGTGCAGGCCCATGCCGCGGGCGCGGGCAAACTCCTGCATCCGTTCGTCGGAATGCGCCAGCCGGACAGAGCCGGTGACATGGTAGTTGAGCGGGTAACCGACAGCCTCGCCAAGCCCGCGATAGAGCTCGGTCGAATAGCGCTGCATGTTCATGATCGACCAGGAGGTCGAGAAGGTCGGCACGTTGCCCGCCGCATGCCAGGTGGAGCCGGCCGTCAGCTCGTTCTTTTCCAGCAGAACGCAGTCGGTCCAGCCCGCCTTGGCCAGGTGGTAGAGGGCCGAAACGCCCACGACGCCCCCGCCGATGATCACGACGCGCGCGTGCCCCGGTATCTCGGCCATGGCGATCCTCCCTCTCTTTGCAGTCGAGTATTTCCGGCGCGGGTGCATGGTTCAATTCCATTCGCGCATGTGTTTTGATCGGGAAAACCGATCAGAGGCGCGGCCATGAATATCGAGATGATCGAGACCTTCCTCGACCTGTGCGAAACGCGCAGCTTCAACCGAACGGCCGCGCGGCTGGGGGTGACGCAATCCACCGTCTCGGGGCGTGTGCGCGCGCTGGAGCAGGCGCTGGGATGTCGCCTGCTGGAGCGCAGCCGCGCGGGCACGGACCTGACGACCGAGGGGCTGCGCTTTGCGCCGCATGCGCGCGGCCTGCGGCTGGCGTGGACCGCGGCGGGGCAGGCGGTGCGCGGCACGGGCGGGCAGGCGGTGACGATGCGCATCGGCATCCAGCACGACCTTCTGGGCGACCGGGTCGCCGACTGGGTCGCGGCGCTGCAAGGCGCGGTGCCGGATACGGCGCTCTATGTCGAGGCCGATTACTCGGCGCAGATGTGCGCCGATGTGCGTGACGGCGCGCTCGACATCGCGATCCACTACACGCCCAAGCCGCACCCCGACCTGCATTTCGAAAGCCTGGGCGAGATCGCCTATGTCATGGTCTCGACCGAGGCCGCCGACCTCGCCGAGGTGCGGCCGGGCAGCTACATCCTGCCCAACTATGCCCCCGCCTTTTCCGCGACCCATGCCGAGCGCCTGCCGATGCTGTCGGTCGGCGCGGTCTCGAGCGGGCAGAACGCGGTGATCCGGGGCCTGCTGATCGCGCTGGGCGGCAGCACCTATGTCCTGCGCGAGACCGCCCGCGACCTCGAGCGTGCGGGGCTGGCGCGGCGGGTGGCGCGGGCCCCCGTGATCGACCAGCCGGTGCTGGCCGCCGTGCATTTGCGCAATCGCCACCGCGGCGCCCACCGCCGCCTGTTGCGCGCGCTCAAGGCGCATCTGGACAGCCGCCCGTCATGACACTGCCTGTCAGGCGCCTGCGCGGCACCGAGGTGCTCGACCGGGCCGCAGGCCGGCGCGCGCGCCTTGCGCCGGGCGACCGGCATGGGCCCATGCGGCGTTGCGCAGGCGGGATCGGGGGCGGTCATCCGCGGTCGTCGGTGGGGGCGTTGGCGGTCGTCCCGTCGCCCTCCACCAGCCGGGCGAGGGCCTGTCGATCGGCCAAGGCGATCACGCCATAGCCCAGACGAACCATCCCGGCCGTCTCGAGATCCTGCAGCGCGGCATTGGTGCGCCGCCGCGACAGCTTGGCGATATGGGCCAGTTCGCCCTGGGTCATGATCAGGCGGCCGTCCCATCCCGGAGAGCTGTTGTCGACGCGCGCGAGGCAGGCCGCGACGCGCCGCACCGGGTCGAAGAACCCCAGCACCTCGACCGCGTCGATCAGCAGGCGCATGTTCTGCGTGGTCATGATCAGCAGATGCCGATGCATCTCGGGATGCAGATCGCAGATGCGGGCGATTTCCGCCCGGCTGAGCCGCAGGAGGCGCGTGTCGCCCTGCACCCAGACGTCGAACCGTCGCGGGCCGCCGGAAATGGCGGCAAGATCGCCGATCCACCAGCCCGGTCCGCAGATATGCCCCAGCGAATGCTCGCTGCCCCAACGGTGCAGGTGCATCTCGAGGCGACCGGCCGTGATGCAGAAGATGCCGCCAGCCGGATCGCCGACATGATACAGCATGCGTGCCTCGCGCACCGTGATCTGATCGCAGGGTCGCGCGATCTCCGCCCGCAGGGCGGGCGAGGCCTCGGCCAGCCAGCCCATCGCGTTCAGCATGTTCCTCGCGCGCTCCGGAAAATGATTGAGAATACCGGAACAATGATCCGCCGAGGGACGGGGTAGCGTCAAGTCCGGCCGCGGGCGTGTCGCGGTCGGGGTTTCGTGACCGCATGGCGACGCGACAAGGATCATCGCGGCAAGGACGGCAAGGGAATGGAGGACACGTTGGGTTTTTTCGATATTTTCTGGTCGATCTTCTGGCTGTTCCTCATGGTCGCCTGGATCTGGGTGGTGATCTCGGTGCTGGCCGATGTCTTTCGCAGCCGCGACATGGGCGGTCTGCCCAAGGCGCTGTGGGTGCTGTTCATCATTCTGGTGCCTTGGCTTGGCATCCTGGCCTACATCGTCTTGCGCGGTGACCGCATGCAGCAAAACCAGATGGATGCCGTCAGGGAGATCGAGGACGCGCAGCGCGATTATATCCGCGGGCTGGTCGGATCCTCCCCGGCGGCCGAGCTGGAAAAGCTTGCCGCCCTCAAGCAGGCCGGCATCCTGACCGAAGAGGAATTCCTTGCACAGAAGGCGCGCGTCCTGAACGCGTGATGACCAGCACGGGCATGCGGACCGAGCGTCCGCGTCGAGAAGGGGATGAGATGCACCAAGGCACCGCACAGCAGATGGACATCCCCCTGTCGGGGGATCGCGTGTCGGGCGACCTCCGAACGGGTCCGTGCCGGGTGCTGACGGCATCATGCCCGGCACTGCGCCGCAGCCGGCTGTCGGCAACGCCGCGCCAAAGCGGACGCGACGCATACGCAGGGCTGCGACCGTCATCCGGCACGCGGCCTTGTGGACGCCCGACGCAGAGCCGCCCAGTGCCGGGTGCGTTTTTTTTGAGCAAGTCATCGTGCTCCGTGCAATACTTGGCAGCAAGGACCACCGCGCGCCACAGGGCATAGCGCAACGCGAGAAAGACCATCAGTTTCATGTCGTCGTATCTCTGGCCAGTATGAGTCCCCATCCTGCCAACCCCGAACCGGAGTGTCTGTCTTGATCCGATTTCTGATTTCGACCGTCGCCTATCTCGCGGCCAATGCCGTCGGGCTTCTCGTCGCCGTGCTGCTGTTGCCCGGCTTCGTCATCGATCCGCTCTCCTTCGTGATCGCCGTCGGCATCTTTTCCCTCGTCCAGACCGTGCTGGGCCCGCTGATCACCAAGATCTCGTTCAAGAGCTTTCCGCAGCTGATGGGTGGCATCGCGCTTGTCACCATCTTCGTCGGTCTGTTAGTGACCGACATGATCATGTCCAGCATGGAAATCGGCGGCATTTCGAACTGGCTGGCCGCGACCTTGCTGGTCTGGCTCGGCAGCCTGGTCGCCTCGATCCTGCTGCCGCTCTACGTCTTCAAGCAACTGGCCGACAAGGCCCATGACAATCGGGGGCGTGGCCCGGTTTGACGGCCCCGCAGACCGGACACTCTAGAGGAAGATGACATGCAATACTGGTTTCTTTGGCTGGTCGTGGGCATCCTGTCGGTCGTGGCCGGCATCATGGCGCTGGCGAACCCCTTCGCGGCGACCCTGACCGCCGAACTGCTGGCGGGATACATGTTCACGGCGATCGGCGTGCTGACCCTTATCTCGGCGTTTCAGGACCAGGGCTGGGGCGCGCGCATCTGGGCCCTGCTGCTTGGCGCGCTGATCACGGTGTTCGGCTTCAACCTCATCGTTCATCCGCTTGACGGGGTGCTGCGCCTGACGGTGATCGTGGCGGCACTGATGATGGTGATCGGCATCTTCCGGATCGTTCTTGCCTTCACACCCATGGCGGCAGGTGCGCGTCTCTTCCTCATCGTCGCGGGCCTGATTTCCATCGCGCTGTCGGTCATGATCTTCTCGAGCTTTCCGTGGTCCAGCACGGTGGTCCTGGGTGTTTTCCTCGCGATCGAGCTGATCTCGAACGGGATATCCATGATCTTCGTGTCGCTTGACCGCCGCCGCCCCGAAAACGCCTGAGCGTGGGCATGGCACGCGGGTTTCCGGTCGGGGCGACACCGGCATCGCTCGCCCTCGTGGTGGCATTGCTCCTGCATGCCCCCGAGGTCGCCGTGGCCCAGCAAGAGGGCACGGTGGCAGAGGACGGGGCGGCGCACAGCGTGCCCTACCTCACGATCCGCAACCGGACCGGCGAGACGAACCCCCGCCGGTTCTACGGAGATGAGCGCGGTGTCCTCGATGCCGGCTTTTGCGAGGTCTCGGAGCGGCGCCTCGACATCCTGACGCCGGTCGCCGAGGCGGTGCCTTTCCGCGTGCCCGAGGAAATCCTCCGGGTGACGGACGTCCGACCCGCCCCGGTCGGCGATGTGCTGTCGGTGCTGGCCGACACGAGCGGCGATGCCGCGCCGCTGCTCTACACGCACGGCTTCTACATCGATTTCGACAAGGGATGCCGCAGGGCCGCGGTGCTGCAGGAAAACGCCGGGCTTCTGGGGCGGTTCCTGTGGTTCAGCTGGCCGTCGGACGGCAGCTTGCTGAACTACACCCATGACGAAGCCGATCTCTACTGGAGCGTTCTGGACCTGGCCGAGACGATCATCATGATGCAGGATCACTTCGGCTCCGGTCGGGTGAACCTCGCCGGGCACAGTCTTGGGGGTCGCGGCATTGTGCTGGCGATCCATGATGTGGCGGCGCAACGGCCCGACGTGCGGCTGGGCGACATCGTCTTGCTGGCGCCCGACATGGATTTCGACGTCTTTGCCCGTCTCCTGCCCCGGATCCGGCCGGTCGTGCGCAGCATCACTGTCTATGTCGCCGATGCCGACCGGCCGCTTGCCTTGTCGGAAAGCGTGCATGGATATCCGCGCCTCGGGCAGGCCGGAAACGATGTCTCGCAACTGGAGGGCGTCGAGGTGATCGACCTGAGCGATCTTCAGGTCCGAAGCCCGACCGGGCACCTCTATCACGTCTACAACATCGAGGTCGGCGCGGACATGGACCAGCTGTTGAACCAGCGCCTGTCGGCCGCCGAGCGGGCAAACATGGTGCAGGTGGGCCCCAATCTCTGGCGGCTGCAACGGCCGGAGTGAGACAGGACAGACAGGCGGCCATCGGTGGCCCCGCGATATGGAAAGATCGGTTTACCCATGGGGATAGCAGCAATGACAGGATGCAGTCGGACAGCGGGCGTCGGGATCGCCGCGGTGGTAGGGGTCTTCTTGGCGGCGGCGGCGCCGGTATCGGCGCAGGAGCTTGACCCGTCGCTCGGGGTCGAGGCCGTGGCCCTTCTGCAAGATGGCCGCCTCGTCATCCGCAACGGCGCGCAGGCCTTCGACTGTGCGCTGGTCGCAGGCCCGGACGCGGTCGCACTCGGCGATTGCAGGCCGGCCCCGGAGGGCGGGCGGGACGTGGTCGCGCTGCTGGCGACCCTGACGGACGAAGATTGGCAGGCCCTCGTGCGCGACACGCTGCGGGACGCGCAGTGCCGCCTGTCGGCCTTCGAGGCCGTGGCCGACATCGTCGCCGGGGCGGCGGCGGCCAATGGCATCGCGCCCGATGCGATCGAGCGTGCACGCGCGGCGCTGTCGGCGCGCGCCGATGCCGCGGTGGATCAGATGCTCCGCGATGGCCGCTTGTCCTATCGCGGCGGCGAACTGGCGCTGGACGCATGCCCGTGACCCGGCCGGGAGGCCGCCACGGGCGCGGCTCCGCGCAGCGCCACGGACCCCGATGGGTCCGGTCGACATGAGGCGGCGGCAGCGAGGCCGCGTGTGGTGATCCTGAGCGCGCACGCCGCATTCGGTGCCGCACCGGGCACCTGCCGGGAGGAGCGGCCATGCGCCTGATCCGAACGATCTACTACGGTCTGCGCGATGTATGGGGCGACGCGCGGGTGCGCGGCCTATTGATGTTCGCGTTTTCCATGATCGCGCTGGCGACGCTGACCTTCCGGCTCCTCGAAGGCTGGTCGCTGCTCGATGCCGCGTTCTTCGCGGTGGTGACGATTTCGACCGTCGGCTACGGTGAACTGGTGCCCCAGACCGTCGCGGGCAAGCTGTTCGCGATGTTCTACATCCTCGTGGGGCTGGGCGTCTTCGTGGCCGCGGCGAGTGCCGTGGCCGACGCCCTGATGCGCAGGCGCGAACAAGACGAAGAGCGTGACCGGTGATGCCGACCCGCCCGCCTTGTCGCAGCTTCGGGTCTCCGGCCCGCGCCACCCGGAAAACCCATGCCGCCCGTGCGCGGCATGTCCATCGTCTTGATCGGCGCAGGACCACGCAGGGCCTCGCCGATCGGGCCGCGCGATCACGTTTGAAACTGCCTGCGCCGGTGATATTGCGATCCGGCGGCATGGCGAACTCAGGGACATCATCGGTTTCATGACAGACGACACCACAGCCTATTCGATCGACGGGCACGCCTTTCATTTCACCGCCAGTCTCGGTGCCGCGTTGGACCTCGGCGGTTATGTCAGCATCGACCGGGAGGACGCCGCGCCGTTCCTGGGCCAGATCCTCGATATCGAGGTCCAGGATGCGGGGGGCGGCCTCAAGCGGATCGCCGGACGCGGCGAGATCCGCGCGGTGACGGACGGCACCCGAATCCTCGACGAAAAGCCGGTGCCCTTCGGCGCCGCGCGTCTGTCGGCGGCCGATCCCACGCTCGTCCTTCACCATTTCGGGAAAGCGCGGGGCAAGAAGGCGGGCCTCGAGATCGGCAAGATGCGTCGCTTGTCCGGTGATCAGCCCGCCACGCTTCAGGCCGCGGGCTTTGGGCGGCACACGCTGGTCTGCGGTCAATCGGGGTCCGGCAAGACATATTCGCTCGGGGTCATCCTCGAGCGGCTGTTGCTGGAAACGAACCTCCGGATCGCCGTGCTCGACCCGAATTCCGATTACGTGCGTCTGGCCGAGCTGTCGGATGCAGGCAGGCTGGGCATGGATGCGACCGCCCATGCCGCCCTGTCGGGCCGCTATGGTGCGGCGGTCGGCGGGTTGTCGGTGCACGGCACGCGCCCCGGTCAAAAGCCGCTTCGGTCGCGCTTCGGCCGACTTCCCATGGCGCAGCAGGCGCTGGTGCTCGATCTCGATCCGATCCGCGATGCCCGGGAATACAACGTGTTCCAGCGGATCGTCCGCGAGATCGGCAGCACGGAATACACCCTCGGCGATATCCGCCAGCGGGCGGTGGCGATGCTGGATGACGGGGCCCGCAACCTTGCAATCCGGATCGAGAACCTCGGCGTGGAAGGGCTGGGCGTCTGGGCCCCCACGGGCGAGCCCGCGATGACCGATCTCGTGCCCGACGATTGGCGCGCGCTTGTCATCGACCTCGGAAGCCTGCCTTCGGCCGAGGAACGCTCGATGATGGCGGCAAGCGCGGTGGCGCATCTCTGGCAGTCGCGCCATGACCGCCGCCCCACGCTCCTCGTGATCGACGAGGCCCACAACGTCTGCCCGCAGACCCCGGCAGACCGCTTCCAGGCGATGGCGGCCGAGGAACTGGCCGCGATCGCGGGGGAGGGGCGCAAGTTCGGCCTCTACCTGCTGCTCGTGACCCAGCGCCCGCAGAAGATCCATGTCAACGTCCTCTCGCAATGCGAGAACCTGCTGCTGATGCGGATGAATTCCACGAGCGACATCGACCATCTCGCGACCGTCTTTTCCCATGTGCCGGCCCCGCTGATCCATCAGGCCGCGACCTTCGGTCTGGGCGAGGGGCTGGCCGCGGGGCGCATCGCCGCGGACCCGATGCTGTTCCGCACCGGAACGCGCTACTCGGTGGAAGGGGGCAGCGACATCCCCGCGACATGGGCCGAGCCGCGCGAAAGCTGAGCGGCGCGCCACACCCGCCCGGGCCGAAGAAACCATCTTCCAAGGTCAGGCGCGGCAGGGCAAGGTCGGCGTGACGAACACCTTGGGGATGCAATCACATGGACGCGGCAGAGTTTGCCATCGGTGCGGTCGCCGTGTCCTTCGCCATCGTGCTGGCGGCGCTTATTCCGGCGCTGCTGCGTATGGCGATATTGCCGGCAGTCGTCCTCGAAATCCTCTTCGGCGTGGTGATCGGGCCGCAGGGCATGGGCCTCGTCCATCACAACGAGATCCTCGATGTCCTGTCCGAGCTGGGGCTGGCCATCCTTTTCCTGATCGCGGGGCTCGAGATCAATCCCGTGCAGGTGCGGGGCGCGCCGACACGGCTTGCGCTGCGCGGCTGGGTCTTGTCGCTGGCGATCGGGCTGGGGCTGGGGTTCGGGGGGCAGGCACTGGGACTGTTCAGCGGCGGAGGCTTCATCGCAATCGCCATCGCGACGACCGCGATCGGCGCGCTGATGCCGATCCTCAAGGATGCAGGCCTGCTTGCGCCGCCCTATGGCCCCTTCGTCCTCGCTTCGGGGGCGGTGGGAGAGGCGCTGCCGCTGGTGGCCTTGTCGCTGGTGCTGGCGGGTGTGGCGGGGTTCGGGACGCAAAGCGTCGTGCTGGTCTTTTTCGCGGCGGCGGGGCTGCTTGCGATCGCGCTTGCCGGACGCATCCGCCAACTCCCGTTGCCGCCGCTCTTCCGCGCGACGATGAGCAGTTCGGGGCAGTTCCCGATCCGCTTCGCGGTCTTTCTTACCATCAGCTTCGCGCTGTTCGGGCAGAGCCTCGGGCTCGACCTCGTGCTGGGCGCCTTCGTCGCGGGTGCGGTGTTGCGCACGCTGCTGCCCGAGGATCTGCACGACGACCTGATGCAGCGCCTTTCGGCGGTGGGCTACGGGTTCCTGATCCCGATCTTCTTCGTCACCTCGGGCACCGAGCTCGACATCGCGGCACTGGCAGGTTCGCAGACGGCGATCGCGCTCGTCCCGGTCTTCGTGGTCATGATGCTGCTTGCGCGGGGTGTGCCGGCGCTGATCCTCTACCGGGACGCGCTGACCGTCCGGCAGCGCATCGCGCTGGCCTTTCACTCGGGCACGCAGCTGCCGCTCGTGGTGGCCATTGCCGCCATCGCGGTGGATCAAGGTGCGATGCCGGGCTGGTGCGGCGCCTCGCTGGTGATGGCGGGGGTCGTGACCGTGATCGTGTTTCCCGGCATCGCGGCACTTGCCCTGAGGAAGGACATGACACGTCATGGCTGAGGGCGCGCGCTTGTGACACCGGACCCGCCTTGCGATCCTCGCTCCCGGCGGAAGATTGAAACGGAAGGGAGTGCCGGATGGCCGACCGCAGCATCGGGCGAAGCGTGAAAAACCTTCTGCTTGCGCTTTTGAACGCCACGCTCATCCTCGCCGCGATCTGCCTGTGGCTGGCGTGGGGCGCCCTGTCCTCGGCCGAGCGTGTCGCCGGACAGTTGGGCGAGGCGGCCGAGACGGTGGTGCCGCTGCGCGCCGAGATCGTGGCTCTGACCGAAGAGATTGCCGCGGCCCGGACCGACCTTGCCACGCTGCGCGCGGATGGTGCCGCGGGCGGGGCCGCGCTTGAACAGCGCATCGCGGGGGTGGAGGCGGAACTGGCCCGGCTGACCGCCGCGGTCACGGCGATGGGTGCTGACCCCGAGGTGCTGATCGACCGCGCCGTCACCTCGGCCTTCGACGGGCTGGGTGAGAGCGTGGCCGACATCCTGTCCGGTTTGCGGCGGGACGCGGCAGAGCCGGGCAGCTGACCCCGGCTCAGAGCAGCGGGGCGAAGAGCCGGGCCACCGGCGCGCCGTAGCGCACGCGCAGGGGCTGCGCCGACAGGGGTTTGTCGACCAGCGTCGCCTCGGCGAAGTCGGCTTCCAGAAACTGCGCCACCTCGGCCGCGAAACGGTCGTCGAAGCCCAGCACCATCGCCTCGAAATTCAGGCGGAAAGACCGGTTGTCGAGGTTCGTCGTGCCGATGGCCGCAAGGCTGTCATCGACCAGAACCACCTTCTGGTGCATGAACCCTCGCTGGTAGCGCCAGATCTGCACGCCCGCCTCGCGCAGCTCGTCGAAATAGGCGAAGGCGGCAAGCCACGGAATGTGGTGGTCGATCACCTCGGGCACCAGCAGGCGCACATCGCGTCCGGCCAGTGCGGCATGTTTCAGCGCGGTCAGGATGTCGGTGTCCGGCACGCAGTAGGGCGAGGCGATCCAGACCCGCTCCTGCGCGGCGGCGATGGCGGCGAAGAAGAACAGCGCACCGGTTTCCATCCGGTCGGCCGGGCCGGTCGGGACGACAAGGGCGGTCGCATCCGCCTCTGCGAGGGCCGGGGTCCACTCGAGCACGTCCTGCAGCGTTTCGCCGGTGGCCCAGTGCCAGTCCTCGGCGAAGACGAGCTGGAGTTGCGACACGATCGGCCCGCGCATCTCCAGATGGGTGTCGCGCCACGGCCCGAAACCCGGATCGCGCCCCATGTATTCATCGCCGACGTTCAGCCCGCCGGTAAAGCCCACCTGCCCATCCACCACCACGGTCTTGCGGTGGTTGCGGTAATTGATCTGGAACCGGTTGCGCGGACGGTTTCCGGCCTTCGGGTCGGCCACCGTGACCCCCGCCTGCCGCAGCGCGCCGAGATAGAACGAGGGCAGCGATTTGCTGCCCACCGCGTCGGCCATGAAGCGCACGGCCACGCCACGCCCTGCCGCGGCGATCAGCCGATCCCGGAAATCGCGGCCGAGCGTGTCGTCATGGACAATGAAGAACTGCACGAGGACATAGCTTTGGGCCGCGTCGATGGCGGCGAAGATCGCGTCGAAGCTTGCCTTGCCGTCGATCAGCGGCACCAGCGCGTTGCCCCGCACCGCCGGCAGATCGGCGATACGCTCGAACGGGGCGGGATCGACGCGCGGGGGCGCCCCGGGCCTGTGCGCGCGCCCGAAATCATGGACGGCCGCGATCACCCGTTCGCTGCTGCGGCGCGACACGAGGTAGCCGCGATAGCGGTGATGGCCGAGGAAGAGGTAGAGGATCACGCCGAAATAGGGGGCCGAAAGAAGGAACACGACCCAGCCGACCGCCCCTTGCGGGGTCCGCGCCGATGTCACCGCGCGCCAGGCGCAATAGACGGCCGCAACCTGCAACAGGGCAAGCGCGGTCAAGACGAGTGTCACGAGCAAGGTCCGGCCTCCTTTCAGGGTCAGGCCCGGGATTTATATGGCACCCGGGCCCGATTGCCACCCTGCCGCGGCTTTGGCCCGCAGCGGGAGTTGACCCGCGCGAAGTTTGCTCGCAGCCTCGCCGCAGGATCACGCCGACAGCTGGACGACACCTTGAAGAATGCACCCTTGCTGAATCTCGTCCTGGCCGTGATCCTTGTGATCGCGATCGGTTGGCTGCTTGTGGCCGGGCGGCAGATCATCCTGCCGATCGTGACCGCCGTGATCTCGGTCTATGTCATGATGTCGGCGTCCGACATGTTGTCCCGGCTTCCGGTGCTGAACCGCGCGCCGCCCGTCTTGCTGCGCGCGCTGGTCCTTCTGGCCTTTTCGGTGGCGGTGCTGGCCTTCGCCGTGGTGATTGCGTCCACGGTGCGCGACATCGGCGCGGTGCTTCCGGTCTACCAGCAGAACATCGACGCCATGTTGCAGGGACTGGCCCAGCGGTTCGACCTCGAGACCCAGACCCTGTGGGCCGAGATCCGCGCGGTGACGCTCGGCCGGATCGACCTTCAGCAACTGGTCCTGGCCACGCTCGGCGGGTTTGCGTCGGTGGGGATCACGGTGTTCCTCGTCGTCATATACGCGGGCTTCCTGATCGCCGAGCGCGGGACGTTCCCGGCCAAGATCTCGGCCGCGCTGACCGATGCCGAGAGCGCCGCCAAGACCCTGCGCGTCATTACCGACATCAACAACCAGATCAGCCAGTACCTGGCCGTCAAGACGCTCATCAACCTCATCCTCGGGGTGATTTCCTTTTCGATCCTGTGGCTGCTCGATGTCGATTTCGCCCTGTTCTGGGCCATCACGATCGCGCTGCTGAACTACATTCCCTATGTCGGCTCCTACCTCGGGGTCGCCTTTCCGGTGATCCTGTCGCTTGGGCAGTTCGCCTCCCTGCAGTCGACGCTGATCCTGCTGGTTCTGCTGGTGGCGGCGCAGACCTGGGTCGGCAACGTGCTCGAGCCGCGCTGGATCGGACGGCAATTGAACATCAGCCCCTTCGTGGTGCTGGTCGCCCTGTCGGTGTGGGGCGCGCTCTGGGGTATTCCCGGCGCGATCCTCGCGATCCCGATGACCTCGATCCTGATCATCGTGACCTCGAATTTCGATCAGACACGCTTCATCGCGGTCCTGCTGTCCGAGCGCGGCAAATCCGATGCCGGCAAGCCCGTTCCGGCCGATGCGGGCTGACCCGCACCAAGGCTTGCCCCTTCGGGCCGCCCCGTGTCAGATGACAGGCAAGGCGGCGGATGACGGGAGGGACGCATGCGGTTTCTGAGGGGGCTGTTGAAGCTCGTCATCGTGCTGGCGCTGGCCGTCGTCGTGCTGCGCCTGACCCATCCGCTGCCCGACCTGCCGCAAGGCGAGGCATCGGCCGCCATCCCCGCAAGTGCCGACACCCGCCTCGGTGCCGCGATCCTGCCCCTGACGGCAGAGCACGCGGGCCTGAGCGGGGTGGTGCCGCTGGCCGATGGTCGCGACGCGCTGGCCGCGCGCATCCTGCTGGCGCGGGCGGCGGAGCAGAGCATCGATGTGCAATACTACATCTGGCAGATGGACACGACCGGCTGGCTCCTGCTCGACGAGTTGCGCGCCGCCGCCGAGAGGGGCGTGCGCGTGCGGCTGCTGCTCGACGACAACGGCATTCCCGGCCTCGACAACGTGCTGGCCGATCTCGACGCGATGGACAACCTCGAGGTCCGCATCTTCAATCCCTTCACGATGCGCAGCCCCAAGCTTCTGTCCTATGCCTTCGATTTCTTCCGCCTGAACCGCCGGATGCACAACAAGTCGATGACGGTGGACGGCATCGCCAGCGTGATCGGCGGTCGCAACATCGGGGACATCTATTTCGCCTATGGCGAAGGCACGGCCTATTTCGATTTCGACGTGCTGGCCGTGGGGCCGGCCGCGGCGGATGTCTCGGCGGATTTCGACGCCTACTGGACCAGCGGATCGAGCTATGCCGCCGCCGACGTTCTGCCCCCCTCGGAGGGCGGGCTCGATGAAATGGCCGCCGCCGTTGCCGAGGCGCAGGACAGTTCGCGCGGGTCCGATTACGAAGCAGCCGTGGCCGACGCGCCGGTTCTGTCGCGGGTGCTGGCGGGCGTGGATGTTCTGGAATGGACGACCGTCACCCTGGTCAGCGACGATCCCGCCAAGGGCCTCGGGCAGGCCGAGGATGCCAATCTTCTGATCGGGCAGTTGCCGGCCCTGATCGGCAGGCCCGAGCGCAGCGTGGATCTGGTGTCCGCCTACCTGATCCCCGGCGAGATCGGCACCTCGCTGGTCGAGGGCTACCTGGCCGACGGGATCCGGACGCGGCTTGTCACCAACTCGCTCGAAGCCAATGACGTGCCGGTCGTGCACAGCGCCTGGATGGGCTATCGCGAGCGGTTGCTGCGCGCGGGGGCCGAGATCCTCGAGTTGCGCGCGCGCCCCGACCAGCCCGAAGGGGCCTCCTTGCTGCAGCTTCTGACCGGCTCGCAATCGAGCCTGCACGCCAAGACCTTCGCCATCGACGGCGAGCGGATCTTCATCGGCTCGTTCAATTTCGATCCGCGCTCGGCCATGCTCAACACCGAGATGGGGTTCCTCATCGACAGCCCGGCGATCGCGACCGCCCTGTCGCGCGCGCTCGACGGGAGGGAAACCTTCTACGTGGTAACCGCCGAACCGGACGGGTCGATCACCTGGACCGAGGCCGCGGAAGGCGGGGAGGCGACGGTGTTCGACCGCGAGCCGAATACGACCGCGTTCCAGCGCGGCATGGTGACCTTCATGAGCTGGCTGCCGGTCGAATGGATCTTGTGACGCGGGGCAAGGCCGCGGCGGCGCGCGTTGCGGCACCTGCCGTGTCGGCGTCGCCCTGAACGGGAGTGGGCGGATGGGCGAAGACCAGTCTGGCCGGGACCACCCGACACCCCCCGCGCAGGCGATGCGCCAGGATCCCCCCTGGCCGGAGTTCGGTCTTGGTCTGCAGGCGATGGCTCTGGGGCTTGCCGCTGGCGCGATCGCCGCGGTCACCTACTGGGTGATGATCCTGCTTCAAACGACGCTCTGGGGGGCGCTTCCCGACACGCGATGGGTCATCTTGCCGGTCATGGTGGCAGGAGGTGCCGCGATCGGCCTGACCCGGCTGATGGCGGCCGGTCCCGACCTCGAGGACCAGATCGCCGAGGCCCGCGACCCTCAGGCCGTTCACCGGCGCGAGGCGTTCTGGGTCGCCCTCGGCGCGATCTGCGCGGTCGCCTTCGGCGGCGCGATCGGACCGGAGGCGGGCATCCTCGCCGTGACGGCGCAGCTTTCGTCGATCGTGTCGATCCGCCTTGCACGCACGGCCGCAGCCCGCCGCACCCTTGCCGAGGCCGGTATTTCAGGCGCGTTGGCCGGGTTCTACGGGTCGCCTGCCGGTGGGCCGGTGCATGCCGAACCCGTCGATACCGTCCCGAGACCGGTGTTGTTGGTGGCGGGTCTCGCGGGGTTCGCCGCCTTCGTGGTGGTGGCCGAAACGCTGATGCAGGGCGCGATCGCCATGATGCGGCTGCCCCGGTTCACTGCCGAAAGCACCGTCTGGGACACGGTGATCGCCTGTGGCGCCGGCGCGGCCGGCGCTGCGGTGGGTGCGGCCTTCCTCGCCCTGCGCAGCCGCGTCTCGACGCTGCTGGCGCGGTCCATCGCCTCGCGGTTCTGGCAACCCGTCGCCGGGGGCGCCGCGGCGGGCCTCGTGTGCACGGCTGCCCCCATCTTGCTGTTCTCGGGCCATAACGAGATCGGCGAGATGCTGCATCTCGGGGCAGAGCATGGCGCGGGCCTGCTTGTCGTGCTCGGCCTCGGCAAGGCGCTGGCCTGTGCGCTCTGCGTGGGAAGTCACTGGCAGGGTGGCGTGATCTTTCCCATGTGCTTCGCGGGCGGCGCCGCGGGGGCAGCGGTCCTGTTCCTGCTGCCGGGGCTCGATCCGGTTCTCGGCGTTGCCGCGGGCATGTCCGCGGCCGCGGCGGTGGGCATGACCCGCCCGCTGGTGGCGGGCGCGATCATGCTGTTCACCGTGGGCGGGGGGCTGGCGGTTCCCGTTCTGGTCGGCACCCTTGTGGGCTGGTACGCCCTGCGCCTGCTGCCGGCCACGCTGTCCCGCCCCCACTGACGCAGGGCCGGAACGCGCGTCTTGACGCCGTTGGCCCGGTGATGGATCGGCGTCTGGTTGGCTTGACCGCATGGGCGGACCGCGTCGGGCCGTCGAAAAAATCCCCGAATTATGCACCGGGTATCAATTATCCGCGACTCCCTCAGGCAAGGCTGAAGCGGTTGCAATCGAGATATTTGCGGCGCGCAGGTTGTGTGGACGGCGAAACCGGCCAAGCGGGGCAGGGCGGGGCGGTCTGGTCGGCCTCGCACCTTGGTTGAATGGAGGACGGGCATGAACAGGCGTGCGGCTGAATTTCGTCGAAACCTCCCTGCCGGTTTTCCGAGGATGCCGCAGCGCGCGTCCGGCGGTGCGTTTTTCTGGGCCGGGGATCGGGGTCTTCGGCGGCTCGCGTGCTGCGCCCAAGCCGCGGACGGGTTCCGCATGACACCGCAACCGGAGAGCAATCGAATGGAGTTTCCGCAAAAACCGGCCACGCTCGGCCGCAGTCTCATGGTCGCCTGCGTCGTCCTGGGCCTGGCCGGTCCGGTCGCCGGGCAGACGGACCGGCAGGCAAGCCTGGAAGAGGTCCGCGCCGAGGTCGCCGAGGCGATGGAGGCGATCGCGGCCTATTCCGAATCCCAGCGCGAAACGGCCTTCGCCGAGGCGCGCGCGGCGCTTGACGCAATGGACACGGCCATCGCCGAACAGCAGCGCGACATGCGCGAGAACTGGGCCGACATGACGGCGGCCGCGCGGGAAGACGCCAACGCACGGCTGGCCGAGCTTCAATCCGCGCTGATCGGCCTGGCCGAACGGGTGGGCAGGCTTCAGGCGGGCGCAGACACCGCCTGGGACGAACTGAGCAGCGGTCTGGTGGCGGCATGGGACACGCTGTCATCGGCGGTCGAGGCCAGCTTGCAGGCCATCGGCGAGGCACAATAGCGGCAGGGCACGACGCCTTGCATGAAACCAGAGGGCATCGCGGGCAATCCGTCCGGGCGAGGTCGACACGAAAGGGAATGAACGATGGAAGAGACAATCGGGTTTTTCGACATTTTCTGGTCGATCTTCTGGCTGTTCCTGATGCTTGCCTGGATCTGGGTGGTGATCTCGGTTCTGGCCGACGTGTTCAGAAGCCGGGACATCAACGGCTTGTCCAAGGCGCTTTGGGTTCTGTTCATCATCGTGGTCCCGTGGCTGGGTGTTCTGGCCTACATCATCTTGCGCGGCGACCGGATGCAGGAAAACCAGCTCGAGTCGGTGAAACAGCTGGAGGATGCCCAGAGGGACTATATCCGCAGCCTCGCGGGGACCTCGCCTGCAGCCGAACTGGAAAAGCTCGCCGCGCTCAAGGCGCAGGGCGTGCTGACCGAAGAGGAGTTCGCCGCCCAGAAGGCGCGCATTCTGAACGCCTGACGCGGGGTGTTGCCCCGATCTCTGAACGCAAGGACGCATCATGACATCGCATTCCGCACTCCTGATCCTGACGACCGCCTCGGCCCTGTTTCTTGCCGGCTGCGAGGGCACGGGCCAAAACCAGCAAAGCGGCGCCATCGTGGGCGGCATGGTGGGGGGCGTCCTCGGCGCCTCCGCGGACGACGAAAACCGCGGGAGCAATGCCGCCTTCGGGACGGTGGCCTGCGATAGCGGGCGGCATGATCGGCGCGATGCTGGATGAACAGGCCGAAGACCTGCGGTCGTCGCTCGAGAATGACGGGATCATCGTCGAGAACACCGGCGAGTTCCTTCGCGTGACCATGCCCGGCGGCCTGCTCTTTGCAAGCGACAGCGCCGCGGTCCAGCCTTCGGTGCTGGGCGATCTGCGAGCGGTGGCGCGCAACCTCACCGAATACCCCGACAGCACCGTCACCGTCACCGGCCATACCGACGATACCGGATCGGCCGAATACAACCAGGCCCTGTCGGAACGCAGGGCCGAGTCGGTGAAATCCGTGCTCGTCCAGCAGGGCGTGGCATCTGCACGCGTGCGCGCGGTCGGCCGCGGCGAAACCCAGCCCGTGGCAACCAACAGCACGCCCGAAGGCCGACAGCAGAACCGCAGGGTCGAGATCATCATCCGCCCCAATGCGTGACCTGCCCAGAACACCGGAGGCCTTGTCTTGGTCCGTTTCCTGATCTCCACGCTCGCCTATCTTGCCGCGAACGCGATCGGCCTGCTGGTCGCGATCATCCTCCTGCCGGGTTTCCGGGTCGACCCGCTGGCCTTTGTCGTCGCCGTCGCGATCTTTTCGCTGGTCCAGACCATTCTTGGTCCCCTGATCACGAAGCTTTCGATGAAGAACTTTCCGCAGCTGATGGGGGCCATCGCGCTGGTGACGATATCGCTCGGCCTGTTTGCAACCGACATCATGATGTCCGGCATGGAAATCGGCGGTGTCGCCAACTGGCTGGCGGCCACGCTGCTCGTCTGGCTCGGCAGCCTGATCGCCTCGATCCTGTTGCCGCTTTACGTGTTCAAACAGCTGTCCGGCAAGAACGGCGCCTGATGCGCGCGGTGGCGCTCCATGACGGGCCCGGCAAGGCTGCGTCGAAGGCCACGCGCATCTTGCGTGGGTAGCAGACACGGGCGGGTCGGGCAGCTGTCACGATGGTCAAGGTCTAAGGGATCACAGGCAATGGAACCCGGGTCAGTTGCAGCGGTTTACGATCATGTCACGCTTCCCGCCCTCGGTCTGGGCGCGGTCGCGCTCATCCTGGCGGGTCTTCTGCCGAGCTTCGCGATACTGGGGTTCTGGAGTGGCCGCTCGAACCGCCGGAAAAGGATCGCCGCAGGCAAGGAGGTCGACCTTCGCGCCGGAGAGGCTTCGCTCGGTGCGATCGTGGGCCTGCTCGGGCTGCTGCTGGCCTTCAGCTTCGGCGGCGCGCTGAGCCTGCTCGAAGCGCGCAAGACCGATGTCATCATCGAGGCGAACGCCTTGGGCACCGCCTTTCTGCGAACCGATTTCCTGCCGGAACCCGAGGCGTCCGAGTTGCGAAACGCGCTCCATGCTTATGCGCGGACGCGGGTCGTGCCGGATGGGGATGTGCTGTCCTCGTCGCAAGATGTCCGGGCCTTCATCGAACGCAGCCTCGAGGCGCAGGCGCTGTTGTGGCCCCTGACCGTCGCGGCGACCGACGAGCCCCTTCCGCCGGCGCTTGCGACATTCGTGGCGGCCTCGGTCAACGACGTGCTGGACGCCCATGCGCTTCGCATGCGCAGCCTGTCCGCGCCGGTGGCCGAGCTATCGCAGATGATCGTCCTGGTGGCGGCGCTTGCGGCCCTCTTCCTCTTGGGAAACCGTTCGGGCATCGCGGGGCGGCCCCTGACATGGCGGACCTTCGTGTTCTCGGCGCTGCTCCTTGCGGTGATGTTGACCGTGCTGGACGTCCAGCGCGCAACGCAGGGCCTGATCCGCGTGGACCAGAGCGCCTTGCAGGCCACGCTGCTGGACATGGAGAGCCGGTTGCGCTGACGCGCCGTGCCAGGGTCCGCGCGAGTATCGTCGGAATGACCTTCTCGCCCGGATCGGCCGCTGTCGTCACCGGGCGCCGCGCGCATCGACACGGTCGCGGTCTCACGCGGTCCTCGGCCGCTCGTCACCGCGGGGTCTTGCGGTATCCCGTGGCCGGTGTCCGCGGATCGCGGAGCGGCACCCCGACAGAGCCACCCCCAGCCCCGGCATGACGCGGGGGCGCCTTCCGTGCGGATTGCTTATGGACTTATCGGGTCGGCCGCTGTTCTTCTGCCGCCTGTCCCTGAACCTGTCGATTGGCCCTGGCCGCATGCTCCGACCGCTGATCCTGGATACCGACGGTGGCGTCGACGACGCGCAGGCCCTGCTGATGCTGCTTGCGGCCGGCCGTGCGCCTCAGATCGTGACCACCGTTTTCGGCAACGTCGGCCTGCGCGATGCGACGCGCAACATCCTGTCGGTGCTCGGCCTCGCGGGCCGCGCCGATATCCCCGTTCACGCCGGGGCGGACCGTCCCCTTGTGCAACCGATCCTCGATGCGACGCGGATTCACGGGGCGGACGGGCTCGGCGGTGCGCCGCGCCCGGCGGTGATCCCCGACCTGGCGGGCCATGACGGCATCAGCGTCCTTGTCTCCCGCCTGCAGGCGGCGGCACGGGCAGGCGGCAAGGTCGATCTCCTGATGATCGGGCCCTTGACCAACCTCGCCCTCGCGCTTCGGCTGGCGCCCGATTGTGCGGCGGGGATCGGGCGGGTCACCCTCATGGGCGGGTCATCCCATGGGCGGGGCAACATCACGCCCGCGGCCGAGTTCAACATCTTCGCCGATCCCGAGGCGGCGGCCATCGTCTTGGGGGCCGAGATCGAGATCGTCATCGTGCCGTGGGAGACCTGCGCCGCGCACAGGATGACCGGGGCCGAGGTCGACGCGCTGTTCGACAGCGTCCCCGACGGCCCGTGCAAGGCGTTTTCCAAGGCACTGGCCGATCATGCGCGGGCCACCATCGCGGGTTTCGGCGGGGGCGATCACTTTCGCTTCGTCGATCCGCTGGCCGCCGCCGTCGCGATCGATCCGGGGATCGTGACCACCTCCTTCCGGGCCTCGGTCGAGGTGGCGCTTGCGCCGGGGCCTGCGCGCGGGATGACGGTGGTGGACCCTTCCGGCCGCCTCGGCCCTCCGACGCGCACCTTCGTCGAGACCGTGGAGTCCGCGCGCCTCGTGGCGCTGTTCCGGGCATCCCTGTCTGAGCCTGTGCCGCAAAGGGCAGACCGATGACCGACCCGCAGCATCCGACCGACGACCTGATCCGCGCCGCCGATGAGGTGGCGATCCGCAAGCGGTTGGTGCGCGTGGCGCTGGGCCATGTCCCGGCCGATACCCGCCTGCGGGTGGGCCGCCTGTTGGACGTGCATTCCCGCATGTGGCTGACCGATCAGGAGATCGTGATCTCCGGCCGCCGCATCGCCTATGTCGGACCGGCCGGGAGTTATCCGGGACAGGTCGGCCGCGAGTTGCATGAGCCCGACCTCGCGGCGGTGCCCGGCTTCGGCGAGGTGCACAAGCATATCGAAAGCTCGCACGTCACCCCCGAATGGGAGGCGGCGCTGGTCCTGCCGCATGGCAACACCTGGACCTGCGAGGCCAGCCACGAGTTCTCCAACGTCAACGGTGCGCGCAACCTCGAGTTCTGGCTGATGGCGCGGCGGGCGGGCAGCCCGCAGAAGATCTTTCCGCTGCCCGGTTCCGCCGTGCCGCCCACGGCCTATGAATGGGGCGGGGGGCATTTCGGCCATGCCGAACAGCTGGGCTTTCTCGGCGAAAGCCTGATGGTGGCGGGTCTGGACGAGGTGATGGACTGGCCCGCCGTCTGGAACCCCGAGAACCCGTCGCATGACAGGCTCTGGGGCATGATCGAGGCCACCTTCGAACGGCGCGGCGTGATCGAGGGGCATGCCGCCGGTATCCGCGACATGGCCACGATCAACGCCTTCGCGGCGGCGGGCCTTGCCTCGGATCACGAGGCCTGGACCGCCGAGGAGGTGCTCGACAAGCTGCGCCGCGGGCTCTTCATGGAACTGCGGCCCCATTCGCTGACCGAGATGGTCAAGGGCCTGCTCGCGGCCGGGCTGGGGGATTGGTCGCATCTTGCGCTGACGACCGATGACCGATCCTGTTCGGACACGCTGAGGCTGGGCGCGACCGATCACAATCTCCGCCTTGCGATCGAGGCCGGGCTACCGCCCGAAGTCGCGATCCAGATGGTCACGATCAACCCCGCGCGCCACATGCGCCTGACGCCCTGGGTGGGCTCCATCGCGCCGGGCCGCTTCGCCGATCTCGTCTTGATGGATGACCCCGGACAGGTGTCGATCCGGCAGGTCTGGGCGGATGGCGATAAGGTGGCCGAAGAGGGCCGCTACCTCAAGCCGGTGCCGCGCATCCACTGGCCCGACTGGGCGACGCGCACCGTGCGGATCGACCGCGCCCTGACGGCGGAGGATTTCGCGATCCCCGCCGGTGAGGGGCGCAAGACGATGCAGGCGGCCCTGCTGCGCCCGTTCCACTGGGACGACGACTTCATCACCATGGAGCTTCCCGTGCGGGACGGGGCCGTGCAGCGCGACCCGGATCGCAACGTGACGAAATTCGCCATCGTCGACCGCTTTTCGGGCGAGGGACGGACATCGGCGATGTTCTGGCTGGGCACCGGGCCGCGCACGCCCGAGACGGCGCTTGCCTGCTCCATGGGGCATGACAAGCACAACATCTGGGTCGTGGGGTCGTCGGACGCGGCGATGGCGCAGGCGGTCAACGCGCTGCGCGAGACGCAGGGCGGCTGGGCCCTCGTGCGCGAGGCGGCGCTGGTTGCCACGGTCCGCTACGAGGTGGGGGGGCTGATGACCTGTCGCCCGCCGGAGGAGCTGGATGCCGAGATGCAGGCCCTCTATGCCGAGGGCGCAAAGGTGGAGTGGATCTACGAGCCGACCTACAGCCCGCGCTGGTTTCCGGGTTTTCCCGAACGGCTGGCCTTTGCCACGCTGACCTGCGCGCCCTGGCGCTGGGTTCTGGTGGCGCCCTCCGACCTTGCGCCGCAGGGCTTCGTCAACGTGGCGACGGGGCAGACCCATCCGATCGTCTGGTGACTGCCCAAGTTTTGGTCGTTTGCCGTTCTTTCCGCCGTATCGGTCAGACAACGTCTTGCGCAGTGCACGGCCGCTTCCTAGGGTCGGGGCCTGACTAGGGGTACCCACCGGGACAACGGGGCGCCCCGCAAACGGGGGAAAAAAAATCATGACAAAACGACTGAGCTTGAGCCTTGCGTCGGCATCGGCCGCGGCACTTTTGGCGGCGACGCCGGCGCTGGCGCAGGATCGCACCTTCACCGTGTCCTGGTGGGGCTTCAACGGCGATGCGCTGCAGGAAATCATCATCGATCCGTTCCAGGAGATGTGCAGCTGCGAGGTCGTGTTCGAGACCGGCAACAACGCCGACCGTCTCAGCCGCCTGCAATTGCGCGACGGCGCCGGGGTGGACGTGATCTACCTGACCGACCGTTTCTCGCAGCTGGGGATCGACCTGGGCCTGTTCCAGCCGGTCGACCGCGCGCAGGTGCCCAACATCGCGCAGATCTACGACCTCGCGCAGGCCCCGCAGGGCGAGTATGGCCCGGCCTACACCATCGGCCGCGTCGGCATCGTCTACAACGCCGACGAGGTCGCCGAGCCGATCACATCATGGAACGATCTGTGGCGGGAAGACCTCGCCTCGCAGGTGTCGCTGCCCGGCATCACCACCACCGCGGGCCCGATGGTCGTGCTGCGCGCCGCCGAGAAGGTCGGGGTGGACGCCTATGCCGACACCGACGCGGCCTTTGCCGAAGTCACCGGTATCCTTCCCAACGTCCTGACGAACTACAACACCGGCTCGGAGATGATCAACCTCTTCTCCACCGGCGAGATCACCGTCTCGATGGCGCAGGATTTCGCGCTTGGGCGTCTGCAGGCCGCCGTGCCCTCGGTCGTCTGGGCCGACCTCGACGATGGCGATATCGCCACGCTCAACACGATCAACATTCCCACCGGGGCGGAAAACGTCGATCTGGCGCATATGTTCCTCGACTTCGTGCTCTCGGCCGAGATCCAGCAGACGCTGGCCGAACGCGGCGTCGATGCGCCGGTCAACGTCAACGTCGATCTGACCCCCGAACAGGCGGCGCCATGGACCTACGGCGACGAGATGATCTCGAGCCTGAACCGGGTCGATTACGTGCCGATGAACGCGGCGCTCGACGACTGGATCAACCGCTGGAACGAGATCTTCGGCATGTAAGCCGCGTCTTGCAGACATGTCTCCGGGCGGGGGACCGCCCGGGGGATGCCGCGCCTTATCGAAAGAACCGACATGAAACGTCTTGCAGGCTGGATGCTGTCGTCTCCGGCGACCCTCGCGGTGTCGCTGTTCCTGATCATCCCGGTCGCGGCCACGATCAGCGTGACCTTCACCGCGCCGGCCGGCCTGTTCGCGCCCTACACCGAGTTCTTCGACTCGCGGTTCCAGCGCACCGTGCTGTGGCGCACCTTCGAGGTCGCCGCGATCACCACGGTCGTCTCGCTCGTGCTGGGGCTGCTCACGGCCTATGTCGTGTCGCGCTGTCCGCCCTGGATGAAATCGCTCCTGATCGTCCTTGCGGTCTTTCCGCTGCTGACGGGGGTGGTCGTGCGCTCCTTCGCCTGGCTCATCATCCTCGGCCGGAACGGCGTGATGAACAACACCCTGGAATGGCTGGGCGTGATCGAGCGGCCCATTGCCTTGCTCTATACGCAGACATCCGTGGTGATCGCGCTGATCTACATCTTCATTCCGCTGATGATCCTCGTGCTGATCGGTGTTCTGGAAAACATCCCCGAAGACCTGTTGCAGGCCTCGGCCTCGCTGGGCGCCTCGCCGACGCGGACCTTCGTGCAGGTGGTCCTGCCGCTGGCGACGCCGGGGCTGATCGTGGGGGCGGTTCTGGTCTTCACGGCCAGTTTCACCTCCTATGCCACGCCGCATCTGCTGGGGGGGACGCGGCAGATGATGATGGGCACCTTCCTGCACCAACGCGCCATGGTGACCTTCGACTGGGTCAGCGCCTCGACCGTCGCGGCGATCATGCTGGTGGTGATCGTGACCACGGTTCTCGTGATGACGCGCATCGCCAAGCGCCTGAACCCGATGGCGTCCTGACATGACGAACCGCATTCACCCCGTGCTGATCGCGATGACCGTTCTGGTCTATATCTTCCTGCTCGGCCCGCTGGTCATCATCTTCGGCGCCTCGGTCTCGGACACCACCTTCCTGGCCTTTCCGCCGCAGGGCCTGACGCTGCACTGGTTCCAGAACATCTGGGAGGTCTCGGCCTTTCGCCGGACCATCGTGACCTCGTTGCAGGTGGCGCTGCTGGGCACCTTCATCGCGCTGCTGATCGGCATTCCCGCGGCCTATGCGCTCAACCGGCACCGCATCCAGTTGCCGGGCTGGCTGTCGACGCTCTTCGTGCTGCCCATCCTCGTGCCCGAGATCGTCATCGGGTTCTCGCTCTTGCGCTCGGTCAACGTGGGTCTCGGTCTGCCGGTCTTCACGACGCTGCTGATCGGACACACGCTTCTGGTGCTGCCCTATGTGATCCGGGTGATCTCGGCGGCGTTGGCGTCGTTCGATTTCTCGATCGAGGAGGCGGCGATCTCGCTCGGGTCCCATCCGGTCAAGACCTTCTTCACCATCGTCCTGCCCAATGTCCGCTCGGGCGTGATCGCGGCCTTCATCCTGGCCTTCATCACCTCGATCAACGATGTTTCGGTGTCGCTGTTCCTGACCGGGCCGGGGATATCCACGCTGCCGATCCAGATCCTCGCGCATGTGGAGCAGTTCTTCGACCCGACCATCGCGTCGGTATCGGTGCTGCTGATGATGCTCACCATCGTCGTCATGATCATCGTCGAGCGGACGCTCGGCCTGACCATCGTGGCGAAGTAGGAAGACCCCCCATGACCTTGCCGCTGTCCATCGAAAAGATCACCGCCCATTACGGCGCGACCAAGGTGCTGGAGGATCTGTCGCTGACCGTGGCCGATGGCGAGCTGGTGTCGCTTCTGGGCGCGTCGGGCTGCGGCAAGACCACGACGCTGCGGCTGGTCGCGGGTTTCATGCAGCCGACGCGCGGCACGATCTTGTTGGGCGACAAGGACCTGACGCGCCTCCCGGCCCATGGTCGCGACATCGGGCTGGTGTTCCAGAGCTACGCGCTCTTTCCCCACCTCAGCGTGATGAACAACGTCGCCTTCGGCCTGAAACAGCGCAAGCTGCCCGCCGCGGAACAGACACGCCGGGCGGTGGCGATGCTCGACCGCGTGGGCCTGTCGCATCTGGCCGACCGTCTGCCGGGCGAGTTGTCGGGCGGACAGAAGCAGCGCGTGGCACTGGCCCGCGCGCTGGTGATCGAGCCGCCCCTCTTGATGTTCGACGAGCCGCTGTCGAACCTCGACGCCAAGCTGCGCGTCGACATGCGGGTCGAGATCCGGCAGCTCCAGCGCGCCAACGGCACCACCGCGCTTTACGTCACCCACGATCAGGAAGAGGCGTTTTCGATCTCGGACCGGGTGGCGATCATGGATCAGGGCCGGATCATGCAACTCGACACGCCCGAAACCCTCTATCAGCGCCCCGCCAATGCCTTCGTCGCCCGCTTCGTGGGTTTCGAGAACCTGATCGACCTGAGCGTGACGGGCCGTGATGGCCCTATCGTCCATGCGGTGACGCGGGACGGCGCACGCCTCAGTCTCTCGCAGGACCGGCTTGGCGCGATCCCTGACGCCTTCATCCTCGCCACGCGGGCCGATGGGCTGCAGGTGACCGATGCCGAGGGCGCCGAGGGGCTGCCCGCCACGCTGGGGCTTCGCACCTATCTTGGCCGCGCCTATCAGTATCAGTGCGAGGCCGGGGCAGGGCACCTTGTCGCCAACGGCTCGCTCGCCACCCCGTTCGAGCCGGGCGCCCGCGTGACCCTGACGCCCAACCCCGATCAATGCGCGATCCTGGCACCCGAATGAGGGTGCTGCTGACCAACGCCTGGGTGCTGACGGTCGATGCCGCGATGACCGAGTATCGGAACGGGTGGCTGCTGATCGAAAATGGCCGCATCGCCGGGATCGGGGGCGGACCGCCTCCCGCAGCCGACATCGTGCGCGACATGGGCGGCGACATTGTCCTTCCGGGCATGGTGAACCCGCATTGCCACATGGCGATGTCGCTGTTTCGCGGTCTGGGCGAGGATGTGGACGACCGGCTCTTCCGCTACATGCTGCCGCTGGAACGCAAATTCGTGTCTCCCGAAATGGTGCGCGCGGGCTCCGCCCTGTCGGCGCTGGAAATGATCATGGGCGGCGTCACGACCGTAGCCGATATGTACTACTATGAAACCGTCGTCGCCGATGTGATCGCCGCCTCGGGGATGCGCGGTGTCGTGGGCCAGACGCTGGCCGATTTCGACCCGCCCGACCACCGCAGCTTCGACGAAGGCTTCGCGCTCTGCGATGCGCTGGCCGAGCATTGTGCGGGCATGGACCGCGTGACCGCCGCCATCGCGCCGCACGCGCCCTATTCGACCGGGATGGCCGTGATGGAACGGGCGGCGCATTGGCACGCGGCGCACGAGGACACGCGCCTGATGATCCATCTTGCCGAAACCCTGGCCGAGGTCGCTTGGGCGGCCGAGACCCATGGCATGACCACCACGGCGGTCTGCGAACGTGCAGGCGTGCTGAAACCCGGCACCATCGCCGCCCATGCCCTGCTGCTGGAGGATGCCGATATCGACATCCTTGCACGCACGGGCAGCGGCGTGGCGCACAACGCACGCTCGAACGGCAAGGCCGGGCGCGGCATGGCGCGGGTCGACGACATGCGCCGCGCGGGCATCCCCGTGGGGATCGCCACCGATGGCCCGATGAGCGGCAACACGCTCGACCTGTTTTCGCAGTTCGGGGTCGTGTCGATCTTCGGCAAGCTGCGCGGTGCTTCGCGCAAACCCTTGCCCACGCGCGACGTGATCCGCATGGCGACGATCGAAGGCGCGCGGGTGCTGGGCCTTGAGGCGCAAACCGGCTCGCTCGAGGTCGGCAAGGCCGCCGACCTGATCCGCATCGACCTGTCCGCGCCGCGGATGCAACCGATCTATGACCCCTATTCGGTGCTGGTCTTTGCGACCATGCCCACCGATGTGCGCGACGTGATGGTCGATGGCGTCTGGCTGATGCGCGACCGTGTGGTCGAAACGCTGGAGGCCGCAGCCGTGCTGGCCGATGCCAACCAGGTCGCCGGGCAGTTCCGCGCCGAGATCGCCGCCATCGACGCCGCACGCGCCGGGAAAGGATGACGCCCATGACCCAAGCCGACACCGTGCAGGCCGTGCTCCACCATGCCGACGCCCATATGGACGAGAGCCTCGCCCGCCTCTTCGATCTGGTCCGCATCCCCTCGGTCTCGACCGTTCCGGCCCATGCCGGGGATTGCCGCGCCGCGGCCCGGTGGCTGGCCGATCAACAGGCGGGCCTCGGGTTCGACGCCTCGGTCCGCCCGACCGGCGGCCACCCGATGGTGGTGGCGCACCAGACCGACGCGACAGGCCCCCATGTGCTGTTCTACGGGCATTACGACGTGCAGCCCGTCGACCCGCTTGATCTGTGGGACAGCAATCCGTTCGAGCCCGTGCTGCGCCCCGCGCCCGATGGCGACACCCATATCGTCGGGCGCGGCGCCTCGGACGACAAGGGCCAGCTTCTGACCTTCATCGAGGCGTGCCGGGCCTGGAAGGCCGTGACCGGCAGCCTGCCCATCAAGGTCTCGATGCTGTTCGAGGGCGAGGAGGAATCCGGCTCCGCCAGCCTCGGGCCGTTCCTGCGCGATACGGCCGACGAGCTGCGCGCCGATGTCGTGATGGTCTGCGACACCGACATGTGGGACCGCGATACGCCCGCCATAACCACCATGCTGCGCGGTCTCGTGGGGGAGGAATTCACCATCACCACCGCCGACCGCGACCTGCATTCGGGCATGTTCGGGAATGCCGCGCGCAACGCGCTGCAGGTCGCCGCCGATGTGCTGTCGAGTTTGCGCAGCCCCGACGGCGGCGTGACGTTGCCCGGCTTCTACGACGGGGTCGCCGACCTTGCCCCCGAGATCCGGGCGCAATGGCAGCGGCTGCCCTTCGACCAGGAGGCGTTCCTGGCAGATGTCGGCCTGTCGATCCCCGCGGGCGAGGCCCGGTATTCCATCATGGAACAGGTCTGGGCCCGGCCCAGCTGCGAGATCCACGGCGTGATCGGCGGCTATACCGATCCGGGCTTCAAGACGGTCATCCCGGCGCGGGCCACGGCCAAGGTCTCGTTCCGGCTGGTCGCCGGGCAGGATCCTCTCCGCATCCGCGAGGCCTTTCGCGCCCATGTCCGTGCCCATGTGCCGGCCGATTGCTCGGTCAGTTTCACGTCGCACGGGGCAAGCCCGGCGATCGCCCTGCCGCTCGACAGCCCTTACCTCGACGCGACGCGCGCGGCGCTGAGCCGGGAATGGGGAACCGAGACGGCGCTGGCGGGCACCGGCGGGTCGATCCCGATCGTGGGCGAGTTCAAGCGCCTTCTGGGCATGGATACGCTGCTGGTGGGCTTTGCCCGCTTCGACAACCGCATCCACAGCCCGAACGAGAAATACGATCTCTCCAGCTTCACCGGCGGCATCCGGTCCTTCATCCGCGTGCTCGCGGCGCTGTCCGAGGTCGACGGTAGGCCGACCCGATGACCGACGCGGGCCCGATGAGGGTGATCATCGACACCGACCCCGGCCTCGATGACGCGGTCGCCATTCTCCATGCTCTGGCCGTTCCACGTTTCCGCGTGGAGGCGATCACCGCGGTAGCGGGCAATATCGGTCTTGCGACGACGACACGGAACGTCGGTGGCCTGCTGGCCGTGATGGGGCAGGGCGGTATCCCTTACGCTGCGGGGGCGGCGGGGCCCCTCGCGGGCGGCGGCCGGAGCGAGATCGCGATCCATGGGGCGGACGGTTTGGGCGGGGTGCCCCTGCCACCGGCGCTTGCGCCGCCGGATGGCAGGGCTGTAACGACGCTGCTTGCCGCGCATCTGCTTGAGGCCCCGGCAGGCAGCCTGCATGTTCTGGCGCTGGGGCCGCTGACCAACCTCGCGCTGCTCGCGCGCGACGCGCCCGAGGCCTATGGCCGGATCGGGCGCATCATCGCCATGGGTGGCACGATCGACGAGCCGGGCAACGCCGGCCATTTCGCCGAATTCAACATGGCCGCCGATCCGCTGGCCGCGCGCATGGTTCTGGCCGCCGGGGTGCCGGTCACGCTGATCCCGCTCGACGTGACGCGCAAGCTGCGGGCGACGCCTGCCGATCTCGACCGGCTCGCCGCCTTTGGCACACCGCCCGCCACCCTCGCCGCCGACCTGATCCGTGCCTATTTCGCGGGCCATGCCGAGCGCAGTTCGCGCCCGCTGCATGACCCATGCGTGATGCTGATGGCCGATGCGCCCGCGCTCTTCGGGACCGAGCGGATGCGCCTTGCGGTCGATTGCGATGCGCATCCGGGGCGTTTGGTGCAAACGCCCGACGGCACCGAGATCGAGGTCGCCCTGCGCATCGACGCGGGCGCGGCGCTGGACCATCTCTGGCAGGGCCTTGGGGGCGCGGGTCAAGCGGCGGGCAGGTCCGCCTCGACCAGCCGGGTCCAGAAGGCGATGCCCGGAAGGATGGCGGCATCGTTGAAATCGTAGCCCGTGTTGTGATGCAGCGCCCCGTCGATGGCCGGGCCGTTGCCCAGCCAGACGTAGCAGCCGGGCACGTCTTGGGCGAAGAAGGCGAAATCATCGCCTGCGGTCGACGGCGGAAAGGCGCTGCGCACGCGGGTCTCGCCCAGGGCGGCCTGCGCCGCGGCATGGGCGCGGGATGTGGCGTCGGCATCGTTGACCACGGGGGGAATGCGCCGCATGAACCGATACGCCGCGGTCACGCCGAAGCTCTGCGCGATACCGTGGGCCAGCGTTCCGATCTCCGCTTCCAGCTGGTCGCGGACGCGGGCCGAATAGGCGCGGGCCGTGCCCGCGACACGGGCGGTGTCGGGGATCACGTTCAGCGCCTCGAAATTCCCCGCCTCCACCGCGCAGGCGCTGATCACGGCAGGCTCCAGCGGGTCGATGACGCGCGCGACGATTGCATGGAGCGCGGACAGGAACTGGCCCGCCACGGTGATCGGATCACGCCCCAGATGGGGCTTGGCGCCATGGGTGCCCACGCCGGTGAAGGTCACCTCCCAACTGTCGGACGAGGCCAGCTGCGGCCCCGCGACCACCGCCATTTCGTCGGGGTCGAGGCCCGGCATGTTGTGCAGGCCATAGACGCGGTCGACCGGGAAGCGGTCGAAAAACCCGTCCTCGACCATCGCGCGCGCGCCGCCGCGCCCTTCCTCGGCGGGTTGGAAGATGAAATGCACCGTGCCCGAGAAATTGCGCGTCCGTGCAAGGTGCCGTGCGGCCCCCAGAAGCATCGTGGTATGCCCGTCATGGCCGCAGGCATGCATCTTGTTGGCTTCGGTGGAACGGTAGGGGCGATCGGCCGTCTCGGGCATGGCGAGCGCATCCATGTCCGCGCGCAGCGCGATCCGGCCCGGCCCGTTGCCGACGCTCAGCGTGCCGACGACGCCGGTCTTGCCGAGGCCCCGATCCACGTCAATCCCGGCCTCGGTCAGCATGGCCGCGACGATGTCGGAGGTGCGGTGTTCCTCGAACCCCAGTTCGGGGTGCGCGTGCAGGTCGTGGCGCAGGGCGACCAGCCTCTCGCGCTCGTCTGCGGCGATCTCGAAATCGGGCGGCATGGCGTGGTGATCCCCCATGGTCTATGCCATGCCTGTTTGCGGCAACGCAGCTCCGATGACAAGGAAACCGCCCATGAGCCTGACGCCGCACGCTTTCTGGCAAGGCCTCGACGCCCCTGGCACGCATGAGACGGCGCCGGGGACCGTTTTCCGGGCAGGCTATCCGGCGACGCTGCCCGACGGTCGGCACCTGCTGCTGCCGATCCGGGACCTGCCGGACGGGTCGGGTCGTGCGGTCGCTTCGCTGATCGTGAACCAGGCGGCCTTCGCGGTCGAGGATGCGCTGGCCGATGTGATGGCAGAACAGTGGCGCGACGTCTCGCCCGAGGTGGTTGTCGGTGTTCCCACGCTGGGCCTGCCGCTGGCCAACGCGGTGGCGCGGCGGCTGGGGCACCGACGGATGGTGCCGCTGGGGACATCGCGCAAGTTCTGGTACACCGACACGCTGTCCGAGCCTATCAGCTCCATCACCTCGCCGGGCAAGGGCAAGACCATCTACCTCGACCCGCGCATGCTGCCGGTGCTGGAGGGGCGCAGGGTGCTGCTGGTCGATGATGTCGTCAGCACCGGCACCTCGCTTGCTGCGGTGCTGCGCTTGCTGGAAAAGGCCGGGATCGTGCCTGCGGGCATCGCCGTCGCGATGGAACAGGGAACAGCCTGGCGCGGCGTGCTGCCAGATGCGGCGCTTGTGCGTGGCGCGATCCGCTCGCCCATCCTGCGGAAGGCCCCCGAGGGGTATCTGGCGATCCCGTAGCTGCCGGTGGCGCCGGGTTACGCGCCCATCACCGGTGACCGACCCAGCCCCGATCATCGGTGAACGCCCGCGCGGATGAAATGCGTGCAACGCCGTAGCCTCGGGGAAGGGCGCCGAGCGGTGTGAGTGGCGTGGGGGAGGCGGCAAGCACCACGTTGCCCCGCCCGTTCGGGCCCAAGGGTCCGCTGACGGCGGTTACATGGGGATAGACCTGTTGCAGGATGGCATGGGTTCCACGGGCAAGCGGGCCGTCCGGTGCGTCGATGAGGTTCACGTAGATCGGTCCGCTCACGATGTCGCGCAGCCGCTCGTAGGTTTCGAGCGTCACCAGATGAGCGGGGACCGAGCCCGAGGAAAACGCGTCCATCACCGCCGCGTCGTAGCGGCGCGTGGTCTCGTTCAGGTAGACCCGTCCATCCGCGTGCACGATCCCCAGCTGTCCGGGCCGTGCCGTGTCCGGCTGCGCATCCGCGGCGGCATCATATCCCGCCCGGCCGATCATCGCGCCCGCCTGAGGGAGGTGGCGCCGGACAACCTCGGTGATCAGGGGGTCGATCTCGACCGCGACGGCCTGCGCGCCGGGCCGCGAGGACAAAAGCCGTGTAGGCAGCGTGTATCCCCCGCCGCCGATGAAGAGGACCGAGGGATCGGCCCCCAGGTCCGTGTCCATGCGCGCCCAGATCCACTGCGTGTAGGGCATGGCAAGGTCAGGCTCCGCGTCCGACGCGCGGTCGCCCGCCGCGATGGGTTCGGCGGCCTGCCGCGTGCGGTCGGAAAACAGGCTGATGGTGCCGCCCATCCGGGTGACGTCGATGCAGGACAGACCGGACTCGTAGCGGCAGACGGGTCCGAGGGCCGCACTCCCCGCCACGAGGAGCGCGATGGGCAAAAGGGGGGCCAGCGACTGCGCCTCGCGGGTTTCACCCCCCTCCCGCGGTGCGCCGCCGCTCGATGTGTCGCGCAAGAACGGCACGCATAACAGCGCCGCCAGGCCGCAGGCCGCGAATGCCGCCACCGAGCCGGCAAGCGGCAGGGCGACGAAGCCCGCGAGAACCGCCCCGAGGATCGCCCCGAGCGACCCCGCCGCAAGCACGAGGCCGAGCGACGACCCCTCGCGACCCGGTCGCGCCTCGACCGCCAACCGCGCCAGAAGGGGCGAGGGGGCGCTGATGAGGACGGAGGCCGGGAAAAAGGCGATGACCACACTGAGCAGCATGCCGCCCGTTCCGCGAGCGCCCCATGCGTAGACAAGCCCAAGGATCGTCGGTGACAGCGCCGCCAGGACCGCCGTGGCCACCAGAACCCCCCGCACGTTGCGCAACGCAACCGACCGTTCCCGCTCGGCCAGGAAACCGCCGAGCGCATTGCCGAGCGAAAACCCGGCAAGCACGGTCGCGATCACCGCCGTCCAGGTCACGAGCGAGGTGCCGAAAAACGGCGCAAGAACGCGGCCGGCCGCGATCTCGTAGGTGAGGCCGACCGCCGACAGGATCAGGATGAGGGCGATCGCCGTCCAGAATTTCATCGCATGCTCCCTGCCTGCGGCTCCGCCATGCGCGACCGACCGTCAAGGCCCGTGCCACCCCGATCGAGATCGGCCTGACCTGGCCGGCAACAGATTGGCGTCACGCAAAGCTGTCCTCGCGCACGAGACCTAAGTCCCGCACCCGTGGCGGGCAAGGCACGGGGCGCAAGATGATGGGCCCTACGGCCGGGGCGCATCCACGTGACACGGGACGGCGCTGCGATCCGCCTCGGCACGACGCCGGTGTTGCCTGAGGCCTATACAAAGGCGATCAACACACTTAATGGCGAGGTCTTTCTTCCTTCCAGGTGATGCATGCAGGATTTTTCCGGACTGCCCGAAACGCTGTCGAAGGCGCTGGCCGCCAAGGGCTACCTCGAACCGACGCCGGTTCAGCTGGCGGTGACGCAGCCGGACCTCGCCGGGCTCGACCTTCTGGTCTCGGCGCAGACCGGGTCGGGCAAGACCGTCGGCTTCGGGCTGGCGCTGGCCCGCGACCTGCTCGACGCCGAGGGGCGTTTCGACCGTCCGGCGACGCCACTTGCGCTGATCATCGCGCCCACGCGGGAACTTGCGATACAGGTGCAGCGCGAATTCGACTGGCTCTTTGCCGAGGCCGGGATCGTGACCGCGTCTTCCGTCGGCGGCATGGACGCCCGCAGCGAACGCCGCGCGATCGAGCGTGGCGCCCATGTCATCGTCGCCACGCCCGGCCGCCTCAGGGACCACGTGTCCCGCGGGGTGATCGACCTGTCCGACCTGAAGGCGGTCGTCCTCGACGAGGCCGACGAGATGCTCGACATGGGGTTTTTCGAGGATCTCGAATTCATCCTCGACCACACGCCCGAAGGTCGCCGCACGCTGTTGTTCTCGGCCACGGTGCCCCGCGGCATCGCCAAGCTGGCGCAGACCTACCAGAAACCGGACGCGCGCCGGATCGAGGTCGGCGACAGGGACGCCCAGCACAGCGATATCGCCTATCTTGCGCTGACCGTGGCCCCCTCGGACATCGAGAAGGCGATCATCAACCTGCTCAGGTATCACGACCCGCAAACGGCGATCATCTTTGCCAACACCCGCTCGATGGTGGCCCGGCTGATGGCGAAGTTTTCCAACCGCGGCTTTTCCGTGGTGTCGCTGTCGGGCGAACTCAGCCAGACCGAGCGCACCCATGCCCTGCAGGCGCTGCGCGATGGTCGCGCGCGGGTCTGCATCGCGACGGACGTGGCCGCACGCGGCATCGACCTGCCCGGCCTGGAACTGGTCATCCATGCGGACCTGCCGACCAATTCGGAATCGCTCCTGCACCGCTCGGGCCGCACGGGGCGCGCCGGGCGCAAGGGCACCTCGGTGCTGATCGTGCCGATGCGCCAGAAACCCAAGGCGCAGCGTCTTCTGAAATTCGCGAAGCTCGAGGCCGAGTGGGGCGCGCCGCCCTCGGCCGAGGCGGTCCTCGCCCGCGACGAGGAACGGCTGATGTCCGATCCCGCGTGGACCCGGCCGCTCGGCCCCGAGGAACAGGCCTTCGCGGACCGTCTCCTGCAGACCCATTCCGCCGAGAAGGTCGCGGCCGCCTATCTGCGGCTCTACCGCGACCGCAACTCGGCCCCCGAGATCCTCGGCGACATGCCCGACCCCGGCGCGCGCAAGACCCGCGAGGCATCCGCCTTCGGGCCGAGCACGTGGTTTTCCCTGTCGCTGGGTCGCAAGCAGCGCGCCGAGCCGCGGTGGCTTCTGCCCATGCTGTGCCGCAACGCGGGTCTGTCGAAGGACGCGATCGGGGCCATCCGGGTGCAATACCAGGAGACGTTCATCGAGATCCTGAGCGCTGCCGTTCCCGCGATGAAGAGCGAACTGGGTCCCGATCTCGAGCTCGAACAGGGTGCGCGCCTGACGGAACTGCCGGGCCCGCCGGATCTCGACGCCTCGCCCAAGGGTCCGCCTGCCGCACCGATCGCACCGCAAATCCCGCCTCGCCGGGACGAGGATGCACCCGCACCCTCCGCGAAGAGGGCGCAGGCCGATGACGTGACACCCGCGGCGACTGGCACGGCCGAGCGGCGCAAGGGCAAGGCCGACGCCCGCCAGGGCAGGCCGGATCAGCACAAGCCGAAAGGACCCAAGCACGCCAAGCCGAGCCCGGCACAGGCCAAAAGCCGCGGCAGCAAGGAGACGGGGCAAAGCGGCAAGGCTGCCGCGAAGGACGGCAGGACGCGCAAGGATGCCGCCGATCCGTCCAAGCCCCTCGGGCCGGGCCGCGAGCGTGGCAAGGGGCGAAAGGCGGGCGACAAGCCGCGACATGCCAAGGGGCGCACCACCAGGGGGCCGGATGCGCGCCCGACGCGGAAACCGCCGCCGAAATCGTGACGCCACCCGGTCCGGGCGTTCGGACTGGCCGCCCGTCATCCGGTCCTGGGGCGTCGCGCGGCGGCTGCCGCTCGCGCCGGGGGGCATGGGCCGATCCCCGTCGCCCTCTCAGCGCGGATTGATCACGCGCGTCTTTATCCGGTCGTTCGCGGTCTTGAAGCGGGCCGTCAGCCAAAACATGACGGCGGCAGCGACCAGCGCGACCAGCGCGATCGCCCAGCCCAGTGCGACCAGGCCCGAGCCGGGCCAAAAGATCAGCAAGACGCCGACAAGCAAGGCCACCAGTCCGGCGTTGCGTGTGGTCACGCGCTCCGGGTCCCACTCCGGCATGCGCCGCCATGTCAACAGCGACCCGAGGCCGGTGATCAGCGACAGGGCCCCGAGAAGGAAGAAGGCGAAGCGCGCGGTCCCTTCGGGCCAGATCAGCAGAACCAGCCCGATCAGGATCGACCCCAGGCCGATGCCGCCGGCGGCACCGCTCCGACCAAACCCGAAGAGCGTCAGGCCACCATCGAGGATGAGAAGGACACCGACGAGCTGCAGCAGCAGCGATATGCTTCCAGTTGGCCAGAAAAGCGCCGCGATGCCCAGAGCGGCCGCGATAATCCCGCGCAGCAGGAAGGCCCACCAAAGGCTTCTCAGTCGTTCGCCGAGGGCCTCGCGGAATTCGAGGCTGTCATCCTCGACAATCTCGGCGTGTGGGGTTTCGGGATCCTGCATGATCTCTTCCTCGGCGTTGCCCAAGGTTAACCGCGCAAACAAGGTGCAGCAACCTTTACCCGATGGATCAATCAGCACCTTCATGAGGGGTCCGGCCGGACCGGCGCGCCGCCCTTTTCACGACGCGTCCCGGTCGCGCTTCGGGTGCGCCGTCTGCCGTGATCGAGCCGATCTGCAGATCGCGGAGGTGTGGGGCCTTGCGCACAAGGGCGTCTTGGCAGGGGCGAGGTGCGACGCCTGACGGTCGCCCCGGCCGGATCGTCGGGCAAGCTGCCGCGCCTTGTGCCCGGTCAGGTCAGGACAGGTCCGATGCGGACACGGGCGTCTGCTGGTGCAAGATCCGCAGCCATGTGCCGTTGTCGTTCAGATAGGACGAGGTGCAATAAGCCTCGTAGCGCGGTTCCCCCTCCCGGTTTGCCGAGGCGCGATAGGCCAGGACGGCGATGTCCTTTTCCCGGCTGACGCACCGCTCGGAAAATTCGACCGAGCGCCATCGCTGCGCCACCAGATCCTCGCGCCAGATCCGGTCGCCCTGCAAGATGCCCACCGGATAGGGAAAGACGAAGACCGCCCCCTTGGCCGTCATCGTCCGCGCGCTGTCGGCGCCTTGCGTCCAGAACCGTTCCTCGGTCGCCCAAAGCGTGTCTTCCGTCGTCATCATGGCCTACCTTCCGTCTCCGTGGTCCTGACCCTTGCCCCTTGCGGACCGCACCCGCATCGAACGGATCAGCGACGCTCGGAGAGTTTGCCCAGCGTCGTCTCGAGCAGGGCCTTCATCTTGCCGGCAGCCCCTTTCGTCGCCTTCTCGACGGTGTCGGAGGCCGCGTTTGTGGCCACGGGCTGCTGTCCCTTGAGCCGCACCTCGAGGGTGCATTCGATATCCTCCGGTCCCGATTTCTCGGCGTTCCTGTCCTTAAGGTGGACCTCCACCCGCGTCACATGCGCCTCGAAATGCGCAAGACCGTGCCGAACCGTGTCGGTCAGGGCCGCGTTCAGCTCTGCACTGCCGCTGATCGTGTTGTCCGTACTGATTTCCACATGCATGGCGGTTTACCTTTCCTTGCGTTGATCCGAGGGTCGAGCCTAGGGCCGTTCGGGGGATAATGCCACATCCGGCCCCGTGATGCCGCCTCAGCCCGTGACCAGACCATCGCCCACCACGATCTGGCGGCGACACAGGCCCGCGATCGTCTCGTCATGGGTGGATATGAGGAAGGTCGTGCCCTCGTCGCGGTTGATCTCGGCGATAAGCTCCATCACCTGCATGGCGGAGGCGCGGTCGAGGTTGCCGGTCGGCTCGTCGGCCAGCACCAGTTCGGGCCGGTTCATCAGGGCGCGCGCCACCGCCACGCGCTGCTTCTGCCCGCCCGACAGGTTGGCCGAGGGGAAATCGACCCGCGTCTCCAGCCCCATGCGCACCAGCAACTCCCGCCCGCGCGCGCGGGCCTGCGCGGTCTCGCGGCCCTCGCGGACGGCGGTGGGAAAAACCACGTTTTCCAGCGCGGTGAAATCCGGCAGCAGGTTGTGGAACTGGAAGACGAAGCCGATATGGCGGTTGCGAAACTCGGTCAGGGCGCGGTCGTCGGCGGCGACAAGGTCGCGGCCCAGCATCCGGTAGCGCCCCGATGTGGGCTTCATCAACGTGCCGAGGATGGTCAGGAGCGTGCTTTTCCCCGAGCCGGAAGGGCCAAGCAGCGCCGCCATCTCGCCCGCCTCGAGCGTCAGGGACAGGCCGCGCAGGACGCGGGTCTCGGCCTCGCCGCTGCCGAAGGACTTGTAGAGATCTGACACCTCCAGCAGCGCGGTCATTGGCCGATCGCCGTGACCGGATCGACCCGCGCCGCCGCACGCGCGGGCAGGATCGAGGCGAGGATCGCGCCGATCACCGTCAGCGTGATCGCCAGCCCGTAGGAGCCCTGGGTGATGTCCATGGGCAGGGTGCCCGGCTCGAAGGCGTCCCGCGAGGGGAAGGGGAGCAGCGCGAGATAGCCCAACGCCGCCCCGAAAAGCCCGCCCAGAAGGCCGATCAGCGCGCCCTGGGTCACGAAGACGAAGATCACAAATCCCCGCCCCGCCCCCATCGCCCGCATGATCCCGATTTCCGGGCGGCGGCGGTAGGTCGACAAGAGCAGCGCGGAGGCGACACCGATGACGATGGTGATGAGCGCGAAGGATTTCAGGAAATACCCGGTCTGCGCCTGCGCATCCAGCGCCTCCATCAACTGTTCCGCCCCATCGGTCCAGGGCACGGCGTCAAGGCCCGTCAAAGCCCGGATACGCAGGGCCGTGGCATCGGCGGCGTTGAGGTCGGAGAGCCTGATCTCGATCCGGGTGACGCCTTGCGGCAGGGCAAAGAGCGTGCGGGCGGTGGGCAGTCCGACAAAGACGCTGCTGGCGTCGATCAGGCCGTTGCCGGTGTCGTAGATGCCGCCCAGTGTCAGCACCGCCGCCACCCCGCCCGAGGATTGCAGCCGCACCGTCTGGCCCAGCCGCAGGGACAGGTCGTCGGCCAGCCGCCGCCCGAGCAGGATCGTGCCGGAACCCAGCCGTTCCGACCCCTCGACCATGTAGCCGCCGAGGTTCAGGATCGCGGATTCGCGCCCCGGCTCCAGCCCCGTGACGCTGACCTGCGCCACCTGCGCGCCCCGCGTCAGGAAGCCCGCGCCGCCGATCTGGGGCGAGACGGCGACCACGCCCGGCACGGTCTCGACCAGCGGCACCCATGTCGCGGCCTCGGTCAAGGTGGCCTGCCGGGTCCGGCCGCGTTCGATCACGGCCAGAAGCGTGCCGTCGGGCGCGATCAGGATGTCGGGGTCGCGGTCCTCGGCCTCGATGGTGACATGGCTGATGTCGCCCACGGTGCGCGACAGTATGAATTCCGCCAGCCCCCCGATCAGCGCCGACATGAAGATGAAGATGAACACGCCCACCGCCACCCCCAGCACAAGAAGGGCGGTCTGTGCCTTGCTGGCGGTCAGGTAGCGGGTGGCGATCTTGAGCGCGTAGAGCATCAGGGCACCGTCACCCGCACCGGCTGCCCGTCGACAAGGCCGGTAGCGTCCGTGATCAGCACATCGCCCGGGGCAAGGCCCTCGGTCACGATCAGCCGCGCGGCGGGCCAGTCGATGACCGTGACGGCGCGAGCCTCGGCCATGTCGTTGCTGACGACGAACACGGTGGCACCTTCCGCCGTCTCTGCGATCGCGCCGCGGGGCACGGTGATCGCCTCGGCGCGCTCGTCGACGATGATGTTGGTCGTCACCGTCAGGCCGACCGGCGCGCGCACGGGCGTGTCGAACCCCAGCCGCAGCGACAGACCACCGGTCGCGGCATCGACGCGCTGCGAGACGAAATCGACCCGGCCCGGACGCGGCGTATCCTCGCCCGCCAGTTGCAGCAGCGCGGGCAGGCCTTGGGTGATCCGGGTGGCATAGGCCTCGTCGACATCGGCCTCGACGATGAGGTCGTCAAGGTCGGCGATGGTCATCAGGATCGTCGCGGGGTCGATGGCCTGACCCGCATCGACATGGAGCGCCAGGACGGTGCCCGCCATCGGCGCGCGGATGGTGTGGTTGTCGAAGATGACCTGCGCCTGATCGACCTGGGCCGTGGCGCGCGCCACATCCTGCGTCGCGGTCTGAAGCGCGCGCGCGGCCGCCTCAAGCTCGGTGCGGGCGATGTTGGCACCGAGCGCCTCGGCCCGCGCCAGCGCATCCTCGGCGCGGGCCTGCGCGATCAGGGCGGCATCCAGCACGGCGACCGCCTGCTGCACGCTGGCCCGCTGCCCCGCCGCGTCGATCCGGGCCAGCACCGCGCCCTGGGCCACGCTGTCGCCCTCTTCCATCGTCATCTCGGCCAGCCGTCCGCCGACAAGGGCGCGCACATCGACCGAATGGCGGGCGGCGATCTGTCCGTTGACGGCCAGCACGCGCGTGGCGGGCCCCTCGGTCACGGTCTCGACCGGCACGGCCACGGGCCGCGCGACCCAGGGCTGCAGGTAGAGCGCAGCCCCGATCCCGGCCGCGACAAGGGCGGCAGCCACCCAAAGCCAGGCACGCCGCGCAGGCGCGGGGGGCGATGGCGCAGCTGCGGCGCGCAGCGCGGGCAAGCCTTGCCCGGTCGCCTCGGTCGCGGCGGTCTGGGCCTGTGCGGTCGCGTCGCTGTCGTTCTCTTTCGTTTTCGGCGCCATGCCCTGTTCCCGTTGTGGTGGCCCGCATCAAACGGCGCACGATCCTGGTTCGTGATACTGTCCTGCGGCGCGGGTATCTCTGATCTGGATCAGGACCAAGGCCCACGGCCCTCATAACGCAGATCAGCAAAGCGCCCTGGTCGGGCTGATACCCTTCGGTTCGTCTGGCGTGACCGCCTGCCGCGTTCCGCGCAGGCCCCGCCAAGGAAAGGACGCAAGATGGGCCATCATGGAAACAGGATCTCGATCGCGCTTGTCGCGGGCACTCTGGCGCTGGCGGGCTGCGCCAACCCCGACGGCACAAACAACCAGCCCGGCACCGGGGCGATCATCGGCGGCCTGACCGGCGCCGCGGCCGGGCAGATCGTCGGCGGCGATACCCGTGCGACCGTGATCGGCGGTGCCGTGGGTGCCGCGATCGGCGGCGCGATCGGCGCACAGATGCAGGCGCAGGAACGCGAGCTGCAGCAGTCCCTGCAGGGAACCGGTGCAGTGATCACCTACACCGGCAACGACATCCGGGTCATCCTGCCCGAGGGCGTGACCTTCCGCACCGGATCGTCGGTCGTGGATCCCGCGTTTCTGCCGGCGCTCAGGGCGGTGTCCGACAGCCTCAGGCGCCATCCCGACACGCTGGTGCGGGTGGTCGGCCATACCGACAACGTCGGGACGGCGGCCTACAATGCCCAGCTCAGCCAGGACCGCGCTCTGGCCGTCGCGCGGGTGCTGATCGCGAACGGCACCAGCGCCAACCGGATCGTGGTGTCCGGGCGCGGCCTTTACGAGCCGATCGCCTCGAACGCCACGGCCGCCGGTCGTGCCGAGAATCGCCGGGTCGAGATCATCATCACGCCCAACTGACCCGCTGCGCCACGGCGCGCCGCCGACAGGACGGGCTGGGCCGATCCCGCGCCCGTCCTTCCGTTGTCGGCGGTCAGCCGCCGATCCGGATCAAAGATCACGCGGCCACCAACCTGCATCAGTCCGGTCCGCGCCGGTCCGCGCCATGGTGGTTGCAGACGGCACAGAACCCGCCGTCGATCATGAGTTCACGCGGAGGCGCCCGTGCCCCGGTCCTGCAACCGGGCTGGCCGGCCGGTCTGGCCGGAGGGCCGCCGCACCGTGAACCGCACCGAAAGGACCTGTCCCATGGACAACAAGACCCCTGCCACCACCACGGCTGACAAGATGAAGACGGTCAAGGCAGCCTGGGATGCCGCACCTGCGGGTCCGAAGAAGGACGCGGCGCTGAAGCATTTCCGCGCGGCCGAGAAGGCGCAGTCCGATCACAAGGATGCGGATTGCAACCGCGAGCTCGAGGCGGCGCGTCACGCGCTCGTCTGACACCCGCCAAGCCACAACGTGTTTCCCCCGGGACAGACAGCCCGGGGGGCGCAGTCAGGCCTGCAGCGCGGGCAGCAACGGCCGGTGATGATCCAGATACTCCGCGTCGAAGGCGGCCAGTTGCGAGAGCCGGGTGGGATCGTCGAAGCTGACACGCCCCTTCTGGAAGGTCATCAGCCCCTCCTCCCGCAGGTGCCGCAGCACGCGGTTCACATGCACGGCGCTCAGGCCCAGCACATCGGCGAGATGGTATTGCGTCAGCGGGCAATCGAAGCCCGTGGCATCCCCGATCCCCACCAGCCGCAGCCGCGCCCCGAGTTCGAGCAGGAAATGCGCCATCCGCTCATCGGCCGAACGGCGCCCCACATTGACCAGATGTTCCACCACCATCGCCTCGTCGCGCGAGGCGGCCCACAGCACCGCCGTGGCCAGGCGCGGCGCCTGCGCGAAGCTGTCGAGGATGTCGGAGGCCAGCATTTCGGAGACGTCGATCCGTGTCACCGCTTCGGCGCTGTGGTCGGATGTGCGGAACAGGATGCTGCGCAGTCCGACGAAATCCCCCGGGATCTGGAAATCGACGATCTGGCGCTCCCCGTCGGGCAGCATCTTGTAGGAGCAGGCCCAGCCCTCGGCGATGACGAAGGCCGCCCCGTTGCGCTGGCCCTCATGGACCAGCGCATGGCCCGGCCTGAAGCTCCGGCGGCGCTTGTGAAAGCGCGCGAGGATGTCGAGGTCGCCGGGCGCCAGGGCCACATAGGCCGAGAGTTTACGGGCCAACGGACTGTGGAGGGTCAGCATCTCTGGGTCCCTCTGCTGTTTGCAGGACAATGCATCGGCCAGCCGTAACGGCCGGAAATGCGCGCAGTCCTGCTTTGTGTCAGTCCATGGTAATATATCTCGTCTATTATTGCGAGACGTTTCGATCCGTCGATGCGGCCACGCCGCCCCCTGACCCGAAAGCGAAACCGATCATGCCCATACCCGCCGACATCGCCGGAATAGCCGCACTGTCGATCTGTGAATCGCTGCTTCTGGCACTGAATGACAGCAAGATCCTGCCCGAGAAGGAGATCGTTGGCATCCTTCAGGACGCCGCCGCCGCCCATGACGCCGCGCCGGACCTCGACCAGGCAGAGATGCACAGGGCCGTGTCGGCGCTCATCAACGGCATTCTCGCGGGCGGCAATTCCGTGCGCCGCCGCTGAAGGCGGCCCGTTGCTGTCTGGCCAAAGAAGAACCCGGCCGCACGAGGGACGATGCGACGGCTTCTGCACTCTTGCCGGTCGTCGTCCCTGTCACGGTTTGCGCAGGGCGTCCTTGACCTTGCCGAAGGCGATCTGAAGCGTGCCTTCGGTCCGCTCGATCTTGCCCTCCGCTTCGAGCGCAGGATCGCCCGTGACCTTCCCGAGGTTTTCCGTGGCGCTGCCCTTGACCTGCTTGACGCGTCCCTTGATGCGATCTTTGTCCATGTGTCCAATTCCTTGTGCTGGGGCAGGGCGCGCGCGGTTGCGGCCCCATGCGGTCTGGCTACGGGCCATCGATTGTCCCGGTCCTTGCAGGATCAGCCCCGCCGCGTCAGCAGGAACGCCCCGAGAAAGGCCGCAAGCGGCAGGATCGGCCGGGCCGTGCGCAGCAGTGATCTTGCCAGTTCCAGATCGGCCGCGCCGCGGTCCCGCGCCCGCGCGATCCGATCCGCCCTGCGCCGGGCCCGGGCACGGCCGGCAAGCTGGACCCACAGCGCCAGCCCGGCGAAGGCGGTCGCCATCAGACAGCCCGCGAGCGGGAAACCGATGACACGCGACAGCGCCACCAGGCCCGCCGACAGCACGAGCGCCACAGCCACGGCGACAAGTGCCGCCGTGACAAGCGCGGTCAGGGTCCGGTCGCCTGCATCCCCCAAGGCGGTGCGCGCGGCCTCGTGCAGCGGATCCCAGAGCGGAAGACCCATGCGCCTTCAGCCCTTGCGGGCGATCATGCCCAGCAAGATCCCCACGCCCACGGCGATGCCCACCGCGCTTAGGGGGTGATCGAGCACGGTATTCGTGGCGGTGGTGCGGGCATCCTGTCCGGTCTGGCGCACCTGGCGGCCGGCCTTGCCCATGCCTTCGGACAGGTCGTCAGACAGGGTGGACACGAGTTTCGAGACATCCGCCCGAAGCACCTCGAGCTGGTGGCTCAGGTCGTCCTGGGTCTCGCCAAGGTCCTTGGTGATGGCAGCATTCATGGGATATTCCCTTTTTGTCTCGGATGCCCCGGACCGTGCCGGAGCTCACATGGCTTGAAGAAGGGGACGTGTGAAAAAGCGTGGGCGTCTCAACGAAGTCCGAAAAACCCGAGGATCACGAGGATGACCACCACCAGTCCCACGATGTAGATGATCCGGTTCATGCGCGTTCAATCCTTTTGCAGTCAGCCCGGAGCGGCCGGGATATCTTCGGATACCCTGTCCGAATTGCGACGCCCGCGCTGCAACATGGATCAGTCAGGGTATTGTTTTGTCCGCCAGCCCAGATGCAGGTCACGGTGCGCGGCCGATGCGTCAATCCGGGGGTAGACCCTATCCGTCCGACCCGGAGGACCAGGTAAGGATGGTCCGCACAAGGATCAGGATTGCCACCGCCAGGGCAAGAACCGGGCCGAAACTCCGCAGCCTGATGCGCGTCACGTCCTTGAAGCCCTCGCCGATCGGACCACCCGAAGGACGCGGCAGCAGACCGATCAGCCGCGGGAGAATTCTGGCCTGACTCTCCCCGAGGTCGGGCATGTCGCGGACGCGGGTCAGATGCCCGCCAAGACGAGCTGTCGCGCTCGCGCGCGGCAGGTCGGACAGGGCGGCAGCCTCGTCCCATGGATCCAGCCCGAGGCGCGCGAGGGCAGACAGCACGCTGACGGAATTGCCGGCGCTGTCCTCGCCCAGCTCTGCATAGAGGAACCCGTCGAAGGGGGTGCCGCCCTGGCGCAGGAAATCCATTCTGGACATGGTGCTGTTCCTTTCCCGGATGCTCGGCGGGCAGGTCGCGCCGCGATCCGTGTCGGTCACACGGACGCGAAGGGTCGCCTGGATACCCGCCGGATACCCTTACCGGATGAGCCTCCGAAGGATGCTGATGCAGATCAGTTGCAGTGCCGGTGATGCGTCACTAACCCCGATCAGTCCCGCCCGAGCCGACATACCCTAGGCTGCGACGTGATCGGGCTAACCGCCGGGCCTGTCGGCACTGCCCATGGAAAAGGACATATCATGCCGCTTATCAATCTTGTCGTGACACTGATCGTCGTCGGCGTGCTGCTGTGGCTCGTCAACACGTACATCCCGATGGATGGAAAGATAAAATCCATCCTGAACGTCGTGATCGTGATCGCGGTCGTCTTGTGGCTGCTCACCGCCTTCGGGGTGCTGGACGGGATGCGCGGCATGACGGTCGGGGGCTGAGGGCGGCGGTCAGGCCGCTGTCACGCTGACCGCGACCTCCATCGCAAGCTGGTCGGACGGCGCGCCGTGGAAACTGCCCGCGACCGGCACGATCTGCGACATGCGCCGCCCGACCGCGACCGGGATCAGGTTCGCCGCACCGACAGCCCGGTTGGTCGGATCGAAGGTGATCCAGCCCGCACCGGGCACGAAAACCTCGACCCAGGCATGGGTGGACCCCGACCCGGACGCGCCCAGGCTCATCCCCTGCGGATCGTAGAGATAGCCCGACACCAGCCGCGCGCCGAGGCCAAGGGTGCGGCACGCCTCGGCCATCAGAACCGCAAGGTCGCGGCAAGACCCCCGGCCCCGGTCGAGCGTGTCGAGCGGACCTTGCGTGCCTTCGGTTTCGCGCACCTCGTAGGCGATGCGCGCGGCGATGCCGGTGCTCAGATCCTTCAGCAGGGAAAGCGTGTCGGTCGGCCTGCTCCGCACGAAGCCCGCGACCCAAGCCCCAAGCCGGCCCGCAGGGTCGGTGTATTGCGGGCTCGCCAGCGCGCCGAGGTCGGTCCAGTCCTCATCGGAATAAGGGAACGGATACTCGATCGCCGCGGCGGAAATGGCAAAGACCGGCCAGGCCGGTGCGCTCAGCTCGACCGTGGTGCGCGCCCGGATGTCGATGGTGTCGGAGGAGGCCAGAAAATTCGCCGTGGCGATCGCGTTGCCCGCCACGTCATGCGACCAGTCGACCCGCGCCGCCGGTGTCACCTGCAGATCGAAGGCGATCAGGCCGAGGTCGCGGGTCTCGCGCGGGCGCAGCATCAGGCGGTGCGGTCCGGGGATGACCGGGTCGCGGTAGCGGTAGGTCGTGGCGTGGCTGATCGTGACAAGGGGCATGGCCGCGCCCTATCCCGACCGGCTGGCCGAGCGACGCCGCGTCTGGCCCTTGTTCGCAGGCAAGGAGGTGCGCCAGACCACACTGGTCTTGCACCGTGGACAGATGCGTTCGCCGAACCCCTCGCTGAAGAAGACCGTCCCGCATCGCAGACAGGCGCGGTTCGCGGCCATGTCGCGGTGGACGGGCGTAGCGGCAGGGGCAAGGTGCAAACCGGATTTCATGTCTTTTCCTCTTGATGCGCAAGGTCCTGTCCCGAGGGACAGGGTTTGCCGGTCGACGGGCGGCCCGGGTTCCGTCCCGGGCTTGGCGCCTTGCGGGGGATCGGCATGCCTTCGGTCTCGGCCGCCTGGATCGGGAAAGCCTCCGGGCCCGTTCCCGCACGTGCCGTCATGGCGGAGAGAGCTTGCGCAGGGCGGCGGCGGCCCGCGCGGGTGCCTCCTGGTGGTAGTCGCCATGGAAAACGCCATCCACCCGGACCTGCCAGATGCCGTGGTGTTTGCGGACCTGCAGGCCGTGGCGTGTCTCGACCGGGTCGGGGGGACCGCCGTGACGCAGGGCTTGGCGTGTGCGCCCGACGTCCGCGTCGCCGCCGTGCCCGAGGGCGGCCGACAGGTCGCCGGACCTGCGAGCCAAGGAGGTGTCGGATGACATCTGCCGCGCTTGTCCGACATGGCCCAGCCCGGCTGTGGCTGTGACGCGTTCCGAGAAGGATGATGGGTTCATGGTCTTCCGGTCTTTCCATTGCGGGGATGGCTTGCTGCGGAACGCCTCTGACCGGAGCGTTCGCGGATCGAGGCCTCCGCGCCGGTCCGCGATGCAAGCGCCGATTGGCGCGCCTCACCCCACGGTTCGGCTTTGGCCGTCATGCAGCGGCGCCCTTGAGCCATAGGGCACATTCGGAGAGGCCGTCCTAACCCAGGTCAGGCTTGCCGCCTTTCTCGAGCAAGAATACCGCCGGACAGGTGACCTCCGTCCCTGCACCTGTCACCTGACGATCCTCGTGGACCCGCCAAAGCCCGCTCACCCGGCGGCGCGAACACCACCGAAGCGCCGGGAGTACAGGTTGCGGTAGGCTTCGGCCGAGGCCGGAAGATGCTCTCGGGTTGCCGCGACATAGGCGTCGGTATCGGTTCCGCTCATCGTTGCGATGATTTTCCGGTGCTGTGCGATGACGTCGGTCATATGCGCGTCGTCGTATTTCACGACGCGGATCGGCTGTGCCATCCGTGCGTGCATTGCGATCAGGCCGGCCAGGCGCACGGCCCGGCGCGCGCCCTCGAGCACGACGAGCATGGTCAGCACGCCGATCCAGACGTCGATATCGCGCGGAAAGATCTGGTTGGCGATGATGTCGATGTTGATGGGCAGCCAGGCGCCGACGACGACCGAGGCCACGATCAGCGGCCCGTCGATGGCCCAGCCCAGCGCACCGCGGGGCTTGTCGCGGGATAGATCAGGAAACACAGGACAAGGATGAAGCCGAGATGAATGGGCCGCTGGTAGAACAGGCCCAGCGGCTGCACCCCCGCCGCCCAGAGCTGGAACAGCGACAGCGCGATGCCGATCGCCATGATCGCGCGCAGCACGATGGGCGACCGTGGCGCGGTGGCGAGGGTAGGGGCGGGGGGCAGGTCGGCTTGCGTGGTCAATGGTCGTTTGTCCCGATCAAGGCGACGGTCACCCGCTCTTGCGCGGCGGCCGCAGACAGGGACACAACCCTGTCGCCCATTGTGAGTATGTGATCGACAGGGTCGGTTCCGGGCCGCAGCACATAGGCATTGCCCGGCACAGGCTCGTCGATCCCGAGGAGAAGATAACCTCCCTGTCTGTCGCTCACCGTCGTCCGCGTCCGGAGATGTGGTCCAGCCCGGCGGCGAAATCCGGCAGATGCGACCAGACCGGCACCATGTGCCCGCAAAGGTTCCCATGGCAGTCCGAAACCTCGAAGCCTTCGACGGAATGGTGCCATGACACGCACCATTCGGTGCCATCGCGCACATCAAGCAGTGCGATCTCTTCTCCGGTCTCGCGCAGGACGAAAAGGGTCTCGGCATGTGCCGCCGGGAAAAGGCAGACAGGAGAAGGAGGGCGAGATATCGCTCTCCACTTGTCCAACGCGTCACGGACGGAGGCGGTCAGGCACGGTCGCGCCCATTTCCACGAAGTATCGAATTGCGTCCGGTTGCAGCGGCACCGGGGTGGCGCTCAAGGCGAAATCGACAGTGGTCTGGTTCGCAGCTGGATGCACGGCCTGCATTTCGGCGATGTTTTCGAACATGGCGCTGGTGATCGCATAGGCGAGGTCGTCCGACATCTCCGGGGATACGGTCAGCACGTTGTGAATGCCCAGCACGGTGATGTCCTCGTCCACACCGGTGTATGTGCCCCCCCTGCAGGGTGGTCAGAGCACAAGTTGCGTCAGCCGCCATTGCAGCCGTGAGCTGTGCTTCTGTCAGCGCGATGATGGTTATGTCCTGGGTCGTCGCCGGGTTCAGGATCGACGAGGTCGGCGCGCCCACCGACCAGAACCCCGCGTCGATGTCGCCATTGGCCAGCGCGTCGGCGGTCTCGTTGAAGTTCAGCCGCTGCTCGTCGATGTCGTCATAGGTGATGCCGTTTGACTCGAGAATGGCGGCGGCGTTCACCTCGGTGCCGGAGCCCGGCGCACCGACCGAGACACGCTTGCCGCGCAGGTCTTCGAGCGAGGTGATCCCGCTGCCCTCCAGCGCGACGATATGGAACATATTGGCACAAAGAGACGCGAGGCCCCGCACCATGGAGAGTTGCTGCCCCTCGAAGCGGCCCGTGCCGCCATGAGCCTGAGCCACAGTCTCCGCGAGCCCGATGGCAAGGTCCGCGTCGCCCGTCGCGCGATCAGACCCATGTTCTTAACCGAAGCACCGGTCACTTCGGCGGTGGCGGAATAGTCCTCGATTTGGGTGTTGATGACCTCGGCCAACCCGCCGCCCATCGGGTAATCGACGCCGCCGGTGCCGTCGGTGGCGATCGACAGCTGGTCTTGTGCAAGCGCGGGGGTCCCCAGTCCGACCGCGATCAGCGCAGCCGCTTCCATCAGGGTCTTGGGCCCGCGAAATTCTCTGTAGAACATGTCTTCCTCCCAGGTCTCAGGTATGGCCTTTCGTCTCGCGTTCCTCCCGAGACGGGTTCAAATACCCAGAGATGTTCGCAGAATTGGACCTTTATCTGGTCTGCAGGGCGACTTCCGTCGCAATCATCCGCCGCGCTGAAAGCTGGATTTCGCCAATGGTTCCTGCCCTGTGGGAACGGCGGCCAGGACGGGACGCGTCGATTGAAGGGCACCTTCGCGCCCTCGGATACCGACACGGTCCGTGGAGGGCATGATGGCGTTTTTCCAAGGCACGCTGAACCCGGCCCGAGCGCCTTTCCTTGCGGGCCGCTCGCGTTTGCCGACGGACGAACGAGGGCCTCGACGGTTCAAGGCCTTGGATAGAGTGACGATCGTCCGTGCCAAACACCGCCGAATGCCTGTCTTCGCACGGAGCCCGGTGACGGGGTGGCTCGCCTGCGCGTATGGTGTGCGATGTGGGTCCGTTCCGGTAAAGACCGCATCCGATCAGAAGGATTGCGCCAATCGCAACTGGTGCCCTGACCGCCGGGGCAACGAGGCCGAGGCTCTCGATCTGCACGATCCCGTATGTCAGGCTCGATAATCAGGCCGATCCCGATCAGATCAAGCCCTTCGCCACGGGCCGCTCCGCCCAGTATCGCCAATCGGCGTCAGACGGACGAGAGGATCAGCGCCCCGAAGGGCAGGTTCACCCCGAACGCCGCGCGCCACGTTGCCAGTTCGATCAGGCTGCCCGTGCCGGGAGCAATCCCGCAGGCAGCACTGGCCAGGGTGAAGACCGCGACGCCGATCAGGAACAGTCTGCGACTGCCGTGCAGGTCGACAAGCCGCCCCGCGGGCACCAACAGCGCCGCGTAAAGAATCGTGTAGGCGTTGAGAACCCATGACAGGTCCGACGGTGACTCTTCCGCCAAAGACTGACGCAGCGCCGGGAATGCCGCGACCGCGATCGTCGCGTGAACATGGACCAGAAACCCCGCAGCGCTGGAGACGGCAAAGACGAGCTACGGGTTCACGGTTGGCATGCTGTCACGCACGGCTTGCTGATGTGTTCACGCCCGCAGCGGGTTTGGTCTTGCCGACCATGCCCTTCATGATGACGCCCATCACCCGCACACGGCCCCAGCGGGGCAGCATCGCCAGCGACCAGCCCAGGAATTTGGCCAGGAACCCCGGCCTGACCGTGGTCTGGCGCCCAAGGGCTGCAAGCGCGCTGCGGGCCACCATGTCTGGCGTGGCGGCCTGCCCCATCTGCATGCCGGCGCGGGCGGCAAAGCCGGTGCCGACCGGGCCCGGGGCGACCGACAGGACACTGACGCCATGCGCGCGCATCTCTGCCGCGATGCCCTCGGCAAAGCTTTGCACGAAGCCTTTCGTGGAGGCATAGGTGGCCGACAGTGGGGCGCCGTTGAACCCCACGAGCGAGCCGAACAGGACGATCCCACCGCGCCTTGACGCCGACATGCGCTGCCCGAACCCGTAGGACAACTCCACGACCGCCCGGCAGTTCAGGTCGACCATGTTGATCTCGGAGGCCATGTCCTGGTCGAGAAACGGCCCGATGGAGCCAAAGCCCGCAGCGGCCACCACAAGGCCCACGGGCGTGCTTTCCGTGAGCGACATCAGGTCCGGGACAGCGGAGGGATCGGACAAGTCCATCGCCAGGACGCGTACATCCCCGCCGAAACGGGTGCCCAGGTCCGATGCCATGTCCTGCAAGACGTCGCTCCGCCGCGCGACGAGGATCAGATCAAAGCCCTGCTCGGCCAGTTGGACGGCAAAGGCGCGACCGATACCGTCGCTGGCCCCGGTGATCAGGGCGGTGGGGCCGAAACGGCGCTTGAGGCCGCTGTCCTTGATTGGTCTGTTGGTCATTCCGGTCGCCCTTTCATTGTTGGGTTGGGCCTGTGGCGTTTGTGTCATTCGCCCGCGAGGCGGAGCGGCGTAATCTCGGGTTGAACGGCTGCTGGTTGGCCTGCCTCCGGTTTCGGCTTCGGGAGGGTCAGGGCGAACATCTGCGGCGTGAAGGCGAAGGCGAGCGTGACCGACAGCGCGACACCGCCCGCAACCGACATGGCGAAGGGCGGCCAGAAGCCGCCACCGCCAAGGATCAGCGGCAGGAAGCCGCCAAAGGTGGTGATCGTGGTCGAGGTGATGTGCCGTGCCGAGCCTGCCACGACATCGACCATGGCTGCTCGGTCCCCGGCGCTGGCCTTCGCATCCTCCTGCAGCCCCGACAGCACGATCAGGGCTGCGTTGATCGACACCCCGATGGAGCCGATCACGCCGATGATCGCATTGATCCCGAAGGGATAGTCGAACACCGCCAGCGCCAGCATCGACAGCCCCGCCGACAACCCCGCGACCGTGAAGGCGATCAGAGTCAGGCGGAAGGAGTTGAACGTCATCACCACGACGGCAATCGACAGGGTGATGATCAGGCCCAAGGGGGCGATCAATGCATCCACCGTGCTGTTGCGTGCATCGGAGTCGCCGCCGGTTTCCAGCCTGATGCCCTGTGGCGGGGCGTAGCCGCCCGCCTCCAGCACCGCCATGGCTTCGGCCAAGGCGACGGCGGGCAGGATGCCGGGCATCAGGAAGGCCTGAACGGTGTTCACCCGCTCGCCGTTGCGCCGGGTGATCGTGCTTTCGGAGGGCTCCAGCCGCAAAGCGCCCAGCGTCGACAGCGGCACCGCGGGAAACTGGCCCGAACCTGCGACCACTGCGGCCCCGGGTGGCAGGATCGGCATATCCCCGATGGCGACCGGATCACCGCGCAAACCTGCGCCAAGGCGCACGCGCACCGGTAGCTCTTCGGTCCCTTCCAGAAGCGAGCCGCCGGTGACGCCTTCCAGACCCGCCTCCATCTGGCGCGCGACCTGGCCCAGATCGAGGCCGAGGAGACGCGCGCGCGCCTCGTCGATTTCCAGCGTCAGCTTGGGCGAGCCCCCCGCGATCCCGGTGCGGACCATGGCCACGGTGGAGACCTCGGCCAGTCTCGCGCGCAGATCGTCGCCTGCAAGGCGCAGCGCGTCGATATCCTGACCCACGAGGCGCAGCTCCACTGGCGCATTGACCGGCGGGCCTTGAGTCAGGCTGCGGATGACAAAGCGGGCCTGCAAATAGGCGGGCGGCAGATTGGTCTGCAAATCAATCAGCAGCCGCTCGGTCGCAGCAGGCGATGCGGTGCGGATCAACGCCTGCGCAAAGGCCGGGGCCTGATCGCGGTCGCCCACCATGTTGTAGTAGAAGGCAGGTGCCGACCGGCCCACGACCCATGCGACGTCTAGTATCTCGTCTTCAGCCGCAAACGTTGCATCAATCTGGCGCACGATGCGCATCGTCTCGGCAATGCCGGTGCCGGGCGGCAGGTCCACCTCGATATGGAATTGGTCGCGGTCCACACCGGGAAAGAACTGCGGCGTCAGCGTCGGCAGCGACAGGAAGCCGATCACCGGCAGGATCAGCGACAGCGCCACGGTGCGCAAGGGGTTGGCCATCGACAGGGCCAGCAGGCCGCGGAAACCGCGCATCAACGGGCCCTCGCGCGCGGGCGCACCATCGCCCATGCGCAACCAGCGCCCGGCGATGGCAGGCGTGATCGTGACGGCCACGACAAAGGACCAGGCCAGCATGACGATCACCGAAATGGCGATAGAGCCGACGAAATCCCCGGCCGGGCCGGGCAGCAGCAAGAGCGGCATGAAGGACAGGATCGTGGTGATGGTCGAGGCCGCAAGCGGCATGGTCAGCCGTCGGACGGCCCCCGCGACGGCCGCAAGCCGGGTCAGGCCCGCGCCAAGACGCTTGCCCACCTCGTCCGTCATCACGATGGCCGCGTCGACCAACAGGCCAAGCGCCACGATCAGGCCGGTGACGCTCATCTGATGGATCGGCACGGCCAGCGCGTTCAGCGTGGCGACCGAGGCCAGCGACACGACCGGCAGCACCATCGCCACGATCAGCGCCGACCGCCAGCCAAGCGTCACGAACAGGACCGCCACGACCAGAATGACGCCGACAAGCATGTTCATGCCGACCTCGGCCAGACGCTCGAGCGTGTAGCGGCTCTGGTCGAACACCGTCTCGATGCTCAGGCCCCAGGGCAGGGCCTCGACTTGGGTTTCGACAGCGGCGCGGATGCCCGTCATCCAGCGATCAACCTGCAGGCCGACGCTCAGTTTGGCGGAGACAAGAATGGCAGGTTGGCCCTGAAACAGTGCCGCTTCGGCCAGCGGCAGGCGCGGGCCACGGGTGATCTCGGCCACATCGCCCAAAAGCGTCACGCGGCCATCCGCATCCTCGCGCAGAACCACCGCGCGCAGCCGGTCGAGCGAGGTGATCTCGCCCGTGATCCCAAGCACCAGATCGGTCTCCTCGCCGCGCAGGCGGCCCGCCTGCACCTTGGCATCGGCGGCACGGATCGCGGCCGACACCTCGTCGGCGGTCAGGCCAAGGGCGGCGGTGCGGTCTGGGTCGAGCGTGACCAGAACCTCCTCCTCGGGCACTCCGTGCAGATCGACCAGGCTGGTGCCCGGCACGCGGCGCAGCCGGTCTGCCAACGCCTCCGCCTCGCGGGCGGCGCGGGTCAGGCTGAACCCTTCGGGCAGGGTCAGGGCAAAGATTGCCGCGTAGCCCCCCGCGCCGTCGCTGTCGAAATCGGGCTCCAGAACCCCGGCCGGAAATTCCCGCTGCGCGTCCGTGACCGCGTCGCGGACCTGCGCCCAGAGCTGCTCGATGGTCTCGGGCGGGACGGTTTCGATCAGTTCGACCGAGATGACCGAGATGCCGGTGGCCGAGGTCGAGGACACCTCGGCAATCTCGGGGATGGTGCGCAGTTCGGTCTCGATCTTGGCGGTGACCAGCGCCTCGACGCGGGCCGGATCGGCCCCCGGAAAGACGGTGGTGATCGTGGCGAAGATGTTGGTGATGGTGGGGTCTTCCTGCCGCCCGATGGACACGAGCGCGGACAGGCCCGCCGACAGGATCACCAGAAGCGCCAGCATCACGAGGCGTGGCTGACGGAAGAACAACGTGTCCATGCCCGTCACTCCACCTGTGCCAGCACAAGCTGGCCGGGGGCGACGCGATCGGGCGCCTCGGCCACGATCCGCGCGCCGGGGGGAAGCGCGCCGCGCAGGAACACGCGATTGCCGTCGCTGTGGATGACCTCGACCGCTGCAGGCAGGGTGCGGTCGCCCTCGGGCGAGGTTTCCAAGGCCATCACCGACCAGGAGCCCCGCGCGCCTTCGCGCAAGGCGCCAAGCGGGGCCCAGAATCCCGGGTCATCGACCGTTTGTGCAAGCAACAGCGCGACCGTGTCACCCAGAACGGGCTCAACCCCCTCGGGCAAGGTCACCACGACCGACCGGCTGCGGGTGTTGGAGTCAAGGTCGGGTCGGATCTGGCGCAAGGTGGCCACGAGTTCCGCACCGCCCAACAGGACGGTAACACTGTCCCCCACCGCCAGCCCGGCGGCCAGTTCCGGCGGCAGGCCGACCCGTGCGCGGGCGGGCTGCGTGTCAAAAAGGACCAGAACGGTCTGCCCCGCCGCCGCAGTCTGTCCGGGGTCGGCCATGCGCGCGCCGATGCGGGCGGGCCAGGGCGCTGTCAGCACGGATTTTTCCAGCCGCACGTCAACGCCCGCAATGCGTGCGCGGACAGCCGCCATCCCGGCCTCGGCGCGCGCCAGCGTCAGCCGCGCATCGTCCTGCGCCGCGACCGAACGAAACCCGCGTTCCGTCAGCGCGTCGCTGCGTGCCAAAGTCAGCCGGGCCAGCTCGGCATCGGCGGCCAAGGCTGCCAGTTCCGCCTCCAGCGCCGCGCGTTCCGGGATCAGGGCACTGGTGTCCAGCCGGGCCAGAACCGTGCCTGCGTCGACGACGTCGCCTTCCTCGACCAGCACTTCGGTGATGCGCCCGCCGAGTTCGAACCCCAGATCGGTCCGCGCCGCGGCCTCCACCTGCCCGGTGAACCGGCGGGTGACGGTATAGCCCGGTGCCAGGTCCACCGACATCACACCCACCGGCGTTCGTGGGGCCGCGACACCGGGGGCGACATCGCCCTCAGCAGCGATCAGGGAAAACCCTCCGATGACGGCTGCAGCGGCAGCCCCGCAGACGACCAGCGTGACGGTCACGGTCAGAACCCGACCAAGCGCCGTCCGAAAACCTGATGCCGTACGCTTGGTCATGGGTGGACTGCTCCGATAAAGTTAGATGTGCTTACATATGTTAGAATCGCTCACTTTGGCAAGGCGCTTCAGACATTGCGTCCGTGATCGCGCCAAATGGCATTGATTTCAGACCAATCTGGAATTCGATCTGTCTGATAGCCAACGACCTTCCCCGTTGCGATGCCGGGAAACAGACGCATGGCCTCAAGATGCGGACCGGCGGTCAGATAGGCCCGCATGGCGTCCTTGTCGGTCCAGACCGAAAGCGTGTGATGAACGCCGTCGGTGGTGCGCGCGTCGGCGCAGATGTTGCCGGGTGCATTGCGCGCTTGCACCATCGACTTCATCGCATGCGACCAGAAGGACGGGATGTGCCAGACCCGCCGCACCTGCAATCCGGTGATGGAGACATGGAAATCCTTTCGCATCGGGCGGTCCTTTCAGGGTCAAACGGTGTCACCCCGCCCGCGGGATGCAGGCGAGCGGATTCGGGGCGAGAGACGCCGGCGTCAGGAACAATCGGGATGCGCGGAATCCGGAGGTGGGAACCTGCACTTGTATGGATATGTGAGAGATGCTAACTTTCTTCAAGGAGAAAGTGAACGGCACTCACTTTGCGGGAAGGCCCAATTAGCATGTCGAACGATCCGTCCGCACCACAGGCCACGCCAACCGTGACGCCCAAGGCCGCCTATCACCACGGTGACCTGCGCGCCCAACTGATCGCGGCCGTGCGGGAACTGGTCGAGGCGCACGGCCCCGACGGGTTCTCCGTGGCCGAGGCCGCACGCCGCGCCGGCGTCAGCTCCGCCGCGCCCTACAAGCATTTCAAGGATCGTCACGAAATCCTGCGGGGGGTCGTGAGCGAGGCGATGGACCGGTTGCGTGCCACGATGGAAGCGGGTGCTGCAGCCCACTCTCACGGTTCACTCGAAGCCGTTGCGGCGGTCGGGTTGGCCTATGTCGATTTCGCCCGGGCCGAACCGGGCGTGTTCCGGCTGGTCTTCGGCCTGACCGAAGGGCATGAGAACGCCCCTGACCTGTTGGCCAAGGGCGAGGGCTGCTTTGGCGTGGTCGTTCAGGCCGTTGCCGCCTGCCTGGGCCTGTCCCCCGGCGACGCAGATGTCCAGCGGCGCGCCTACATGCTGTGGTCCTTCGTCCATGGCCATTCGTTCCTGACCATCGACATGAAGCACACGGTCGCCAGCGCCGAAATCGACGAATGGGACTACCTCATGTCCATCAGCCGCGCGATCCTTGCATCGGTTGGAGAAGGTGCTGGTCTGCAAAGCTAGACAAGCCTGAATGACAGTGTGGGTGTGATCTCGCCCCAGCATCGCCGTTTTGCCTGTCTTTGCGCGGGCAGGGTGGCGGCCACATCATCAGAGCCGCACATGACCTTTGGACGTCATTCGGCCTGACCGCTCGCGCCCCTTTCGCAGGGCTGCGGCAGTCGGCGCTACTTCGGAAATGATGCGGGCCCGGGTGAGGCAAGGAGCCTGCGGGTCTTCCAGATCGTCCCCGCCGCGATCAGCGCAAGGCAAACCGCGCTCACGGGATCGGTGAGCAGCACCATCGGATCCCCACGCGAAAACAACAGGGTCCGCCGCAGGTATTCCTCGAAGGCGGGCCCGAGGATGAAGCCGAGGACCAGCGGCGTCGGCTCCAGCCCCAGCCGCAACAGCGCCCAACCGAACAGCCCGAAGCCCAGCATCAACCAGACGTCGAACAGCGAATTCTGCACCGAATGCACGCCGATCAGGCTGATCACCACGATCAGCGGCACCAACCGCCGGAACGGGATGCGCAAGAGCGCCGCCCAGACGCCCGCGAAGGGCAGGTTGAGGACCACCAGAATGATGTTGCCGACGATCAGGCTGGCCATCAGGGCTGCGAAGATGTCGGGGTTTTGCGCGATGAAGCCGGGACCGGGCAGGATGGCGTGGATCATGAGCGCGCCGGCCAGCACCGCCATCACCGGGCTTCCGGGCAGGCCCAGCGTCAACAGCGGCACCAGCGCGCTTTGGGCGGCGGCGTTGTTGGCGGCCTCGGGGGCGGCGACGCCCGCCACCGCGCCCGTGCCCAGCGCCCGGTCGCGCGGCGCAAAGCCGCTTTCCAGGCCCCGCGCGGCCAGTGCCGCCAACAGCGTGCTTGCCCCCGGTATCACCCCCAGGACCGAGCCGACCGCCGTGCCGCGCAGCGTGGGCTGCCAGCCCGCGCTGAGGTCGGCGCGCGTGGGCCAGGGCCAGCGCACGCCCCGGATGCTTTCGGGGCGGCCGGAGGTCTCGAGCGCGCGGATGATCTCGGCCAGGCCGAAGATGCCCATGACCAGCGGCACGAAGCCGATCCCGTCGCGCAACTCGGGGATACCGAAGGTGAAGCGCGGCTGTCCGCCCGCGAGGTCGGTGCCGACCAGCCCCATCCCCGCTCCGATCAGGATCAGCGCCAGCGCCGGAAGTGCCGGGCCGGGCGAGATCACCGCCGCCGCGAACAGCCCCAGCGCGATCAGCCCCACCAGACCGGCGGGCGCTATGGCCGTGGTCAGGGCCGACAAGGGCACCGCCACCGTCGCGATCCCCACCGCCGTCACCAGCCCCGCGAAGAGCGAGGCCAGCGCTGCGACCGCCAGCGCGGGCCCGGCCCGGCCCATCAACGCCATCTTGTGCCCGTCCATCGCCGTCACCACGCCCGAACATTCGCCGGGCAGGTTCAGCAAGATGGAACTGGTCGAGCCGCCGTATTGTGCGCCGTAATAGATCGCGGCCAGCATGATCAGCGCGCCCGCCGGTTCCAGCGCGAAGGTCAGCGGCAGCAGGAGTGCGAGCGTCGCTGCAGGCCCGATGCCCGGCAGCACCCCCACCAGCGTGCCCAGAAGCGCGCCCATCAGGCACAGGGCGAGGTTCTCCGGCGTCAGCGCAAGCGCAAAGCCCGCGGCCCAGGCGGCAAGGTCCATTCCCCCGCCCTCAGAGGTCGGGCCAGAGCGGGGCGGTGGGCGGCAACAGCACCACGCCGACCAGCCCCACCAGAGCCATCAGCCCCGCGACGGTCAGCGCAAGCGCGCGCGCGGTGCGCTCCCCCGCACCCCAAGCCGCGAGGCCCGCCGCCAGCCCTGCCGCAAGGACGAGGCCGACGAAGGGAAGGACAAGGGCGAAGGCCAGAACGGCGCCCAGCAGCGCAGGTGCGCTGTGGCGCAGGCCGGGCGCGAGGGTGCCCGTTTCGCTGCCGCATCCCGCCGATGCCGTCGTCGACTCTGGCCTGCGCGCGCAGAGCGCCGCCCAAACCGCACCGAGGCCGATCACCCCCATCGCCAGAAGTTGCGCCATCAGGCCCGGACCGACATGGCCGCCCAGCCAGGCGGGCTGGCCCTGCGCCAGCACCCACATTCCCGCGCCAAGGCCACACAGCGCAACGCCCGGCAGCATCCGCCCAAGGGCCGCGCGGCGCCCCCGGGCGTCGTCCCGATGAAGGGCGTGCTGCGAAAGATCCGGCTCCATGGCATTCCTCGCGAGTCGCTTAGTTGACTTATTTTGTCAGATAAGGCATCGCAGGAATAGCCGCCAGATGTCTGGTCAGCCAGCCCCCCGACAGTTCAAATCCATGGAGCGAGATATGATCCATCGTCGCACTTTGCTCGGGTCGGCCCTGGCCGCCCCCTTCCTGTCTTTCCTGCCGCGCGCGGCCCATGCCACCGAATGGCCCGCCGCCGGGCCGATCCGGCTTGTCGTGGCCCAAGGCGGCGGCGGCAATGCCGATGTGGTGTCGCGCATCCTCGTCGAGGCGTTGGAGCCCGTTCTGGGCCAGAGCATCCTGGTGGAGAACAACGGCACCGCGTCGGGCATGCGCGCGACCGAGGATGTCAGCAACGCCGCCCCCGATGGCTATACGCTGCTGGTCGGCACCTCCTCGCAGCTTGTCCACAACATCGCGCTGTTCGAGCCGCTGCCGGTGGATATCGAAAGCACCCTGCGCGGTGTCGCCATGATCAACGAAGTGCCCATGGTGATGTGCGTGCCCACCGACAGCCCTGACGCCGATCTGGCTGCGCTCACCGCGCGCCTGCAGGCCGATCCGGCGTCGTTCCAGTATGGCTCGGGTCCCGCGGGCACCACGACCCATATCTCGGGCGCGCTGTTCTTGCAGCGGATCGGGGCCGAGGGCGTGGTCCATATCCCCTATCCGCGCAGCCCCGAGGCGATGGTCGATCTGATCGCCGGGCGGCTGAGCTTTGTGTTCGATCCCTCGCTGACGGCGATCGGGCAGGTGCAGGGCGGCGCGGTGCGGCCCATGGGCGTCTCCGCCCCGGTGCGGCTGGCGGCCCTGTCGGATGTTCCGACGATGGGCGAGGCGGGCCTGCCCGGCTTCGTCAGCCAGACCTGGAACACCATCTCCGCCCCCGCAGGCACGCCCGACGAGATCGTGATGGCCCTCAACGGCATGATCAACGAGATCGTGCAGGCCGACGCGATGCGCGCGCGGCTGGAGGAGCTGGCCTCCATCGTGCCCGCCGCCAAAACGCCCGCCGAGGTCGATGCCTATTATGCCGAGCAGCGCGAGACCTGGATCCCCGTGGTGCGCGGCACTGGCGTGCGCGCCGGGGGCTGAGGCCACCTTTTGCCCTGCGCCGGATCGAGGGATTCGGCGCAGGGTTATGGTGTGCGCAGAGGGTCCGTCCTGGGTTCTGGCGCACCCGAGGAGAGCCCTGAATGCCCAACACCGCAGCCACCGAGACCGCGAGGTTTTCTGCCGCACCCATGATGGATGGAACAGGTGGTTCGAACATTGTCTAATTTTCCCAAAGCCTTGATGGGGCCTTGGCGGCGATGTGACAATATATTTTTAACTTTCGGATGCCGCTTTTCGTGCCTGCTCCTCTACTCGGTCAAGCGAGCGCTTTCGCAACCATGTCCCATGGTCTCTCAATCGCTGACCTCGGCAAGAATAGCGGCGACTTGCCGTAGCCATCGCGACGCGGAGTGCCGTGATTTTGGGTGTGTTCACGGTGAGAAGGCACGTGGATTTCTGCTTGCGCGCCAGTCGTACATCTTGCGACGCATGCGGACCCTGAGCCCTTTGCGGACCTTGTGCGCAGCATTCGTAGCGATGGGCGGGAAGCGGTCAGTTGCAGCATGAGCCACGAACGACTGCTGCCCGCTCCGCCTGTCGGCCCATAACCTCGTTCACGATTTCTGGCAGGTCCGAAAAATCGTCGAACGCGGCTGCGTGTGGCAGGTCCGCGACGGGCGTCTTTCGATAGCCGCGGGTGAACAGGACAAACGGGACTTCGGCCCTCTGCGCCGTTTCGGCATCGGTTTCGCTGTCGCCAACGTAGATCTCGGGGCCGGTGCCCATCTGCGCGAAGGTTGCCAGCAATGGGCGTGGATCGGGTTTTCGAACCGGCAGGCTGTCGCCGCCCAGCACCGCCGCGAAGACCCCATCGAGCTTGAGGTGTCGGAGGACGGCAAGACTGGGGCGTAGGGGTTTGTTGGTACAGACACCCAGCCTGTCGGTTTCCGCCAGACGGGCCAGCGCGGCCCGGACCCCCGGATAGGGATGGGTCATCGCCACGGCATGATCGTAGCTGGCAAGGAATTCTTCCAGCAGTGGCGGCTGTTCGCTTTCGGGAAGGCCGCGCGCGTGGCGAAGCTGCGTGATGAAGGATGGCGCGCCCTGTCCGATGAAGCCCCGTGCCGTGGCCAGATCGATCGGTTCGAGGCCGCGCGCCAGCAGAAGCCTGTTGGCGATCCCTTGGATGTCCGGCGCGCTGTCGATCAGCGTTCCGTCGAGATCGAAGACGACATTCCCTTTCAAGGTTCCTGCTTCCTTTCCGTCATGGCCTCCGCTCCCGTGTGCCCTGCCGCTAGATCCGTCTCACGCGCCAATCGGCGTGGATGCCCGACCGGTCGCAACATGCCGTACTGTCGAGCCCGGCAAGTAGACCGTCGCCGGTCACCAGCACGGTCCGCCAGCCGAACGCGGCCGCGCCGACGATATCGGTGTGGAGCGTGTCGCCGCACATCGCGATCCGGTCGCGCGGGACATCGGGCAGGGTCCGTTCGACAAGATGGTAAACCGCCTCGAAGGGTTTTCCGAAAAAGCGCACGCAGCCCGGAAACGCATCTTCGAGGCGATGTCCGAAATGGCCGGGCTCCAGCGTGAAACCCTGTTCCCTGGGCGCGGCGAGATCGGCATTGGCGACGATCACGGGTCTGACCCGGTGGTCCATCGAGTGGACCAGCAGCTTCTGCCGTTCCTCGGTCCAGTCGGCGGCGGAGAAAAAAAGAAACGCGTCAACCGCATCGTAATCCGCCGCGACATCCCCCAGCCGGACGCAGGGCCGCGAGATATCCGCAAGCCTGTCAGCGTCGGCCGCGATCACCCCCAACACTCCGGCGGGCAGCCCTTGCAGGGCGGCCTCGCGGCTGGTCACGATTTCACTGTCGTGCAGTCCCAGACCGAGCCGTTGGAATTTGGCGATCGCCCCCGCGCGGTCGTAGCTGGCCGCATTGGTCAGCACGCGGATCTTGACGTCGCGCGCCCGCAGATCCTCCAGCCGACGGTCCGCCCCTTCGATCAGGCGTTCGCCAAGGTTGAGCACGCCGAAGGCATCGAAGACAAAAGCGTCGATGCGATCGGTGATGTCGAGGATCGTCGAGATGTCGGTCATCTCGCGGGGGGCAGCCATGTCCGGCAGTCGGGCGCGGATCGCCTCGTATCCTTGAAAGATCGTTTCCGCGTCGAGCATCGGGAGCCTCTCGTTCGGCCGGCGGCATGTTTGCGATCGGCCGATATCCTGTTTCGGCGCAGGATTCCATCCAATCGCATGGCGCCCCGGGATCGCCATGGCGGCGGTCGCGCGCCGATCGCCGGCAACCTGCAAGGCTGTCATACTCCTGTTGCGTTTGGGGGCTAGCCGAGCGGGGGTTTCGCAACATTTTGGGGGATACCATAAAAACGTCCACAGCCCTTGCGGCTATCGCTGCGTTTGCCGTCGCACTGCCGGCATATGCCGAGTTCAGCCTGGATGACAAATTCACCGATGCCGATGGCGACCTGATCGCCGACATCCCCACCGATCCGGCACAGCTCGTCGATCCCGGCACGCTGATCTTCGCCTACACGCCTGTCGAGGATCCGGCGGTCTATGCCGAGGTCTGGCAGGGCTTTCTCGATCACATGTCCGAAGTGACCGGCAAGAACGTGCAGTTTTTCCCGGTCCAGTCGAACGCTGCCCAGATCGAGGCGATGCGCGCTGGCCGCCTGCATGTCGCAGGCTTCAACACCGGCTCGAACCCGCTGGCCGTGGCCTGCGCGGGCTTCCGCCCGTTCGCCATGATGGCTGCCGAGGACGGATCCTTCGGCTACGAGATGGAAATCATCACCTATCCCGGTTCCGGCATCGAGAGCGTCGAGGACCTGCGCGGCCAGACGCTGGCCTTCACCTCGGAAACCTCGAACTCAGGGTTCAAGGCGCCCTCCGCGATCCTGATGGCCGAGTTCGGCATGGTCGCCGGCGATGATTTCGAGCCGACCTTCTCGGGCGCGCATGACAACTCGATCCTCGGCGTCGCCAACCGCGACTACGTCGCCGCCTCGATCGCCAATTCGGTCATGGGCCGCATGATCGAGCGCGATGTGGTCTCGGCCGACCAATTCGTGACGATCTACCAGTCGCAGACCTTCCCGACGACGGGCTATGGCACCGCGCACAACCTGACCCCCGAACTGCAGGATGCCATCCGCGAGGCCTTCTTCAGCTTCGACTGGGAAGGTTCGGCGCTGGCGGAGGAGTTCGGGCGCTCCGGTGAATCGCAGTTCATCCCGATCACCTTCCAGGAAGACTGGGCCGTGATCCGCACCATAGATGAGGCCACCGGCGTCGTCTACGAGTGCAACTGACACCGTAAACCTGCCATGCTTCACGGGCGGCCCCGCGCCGCCCGTGTTCCTGTCTGCGAAAGGCCGTCCGACATGCTGATCCTCGAAGGTCTGTCCAAGACTTACAAGACCGGCGACGCCGCGCTTGCGGACGTGTCCCTGACCGTGCCGAAGGGCCAGATCATGGGGCTGATCGGGCCGTCGGGCGCAGGCAAGTCCACGCTGATCCGCTGCATCAACCGGCTGGTCGAACCGACCGGTGGCAAGGTTCTTCTGGGCGACGTGGACCTCGTGCGGCTGGGCAAGGCCGACCTGCGCCGCCAGCGCCGCCGGATTGGGATGATCTTCCAGGAATACGCCCTGGTCGAGCGGCTGACGGTGATGGAGAACGTCCTGTCGGGCCGTCTGGGATACGTGCAGTTCTGGCGCAGCTTCCTGCGGAAATACCCCGCCGCCGACATCCAGCGGGCCTATCAGTTGCTGGATCGCGTGGGGCTGATGGAACAGGCCGACAAACGCGCGGACGCGCTATCGGGCGGCCAGCGCCAGCGCGTCGGCATCGCGCGCGCGCTCGCGCAGGACCCCGAGCTTCTGCTGGTCGATGAACCCACCGCCAGCCTCGACCCCAAGACCAGCCGCCAGATCATGCGCCTTCTGACCGAAATCTGCGCCGAGCGCGATCTTCCGGCGATCGTCAACATCCACGACGTGCCGCTTGCCCAGCAGTTCATGCAGCGCATCGTGGGCCTGCGCGCGGGCCGCGTCGTGTTCGACGGCACGCCCGACCAGCTGACCCACGACGCGCTGACCGCGATCTATGGCGAGGAAGACTGGAACGAAATGCGCCGCGGCGACGAGGAACAGACCCGCGCCGAGGCCGACGCCCGCGACCGATTGGCGGCACTGGCGCGATGACGACGCAATCGTATCCTACCACTTGGCGCCGCCCGCCGCAGATCTTCAAGGATCGGCGGTGGCGCATCGCCTTGCAGATCGGCATCGTCGTCTATCTTGTCCTCGCCATCGGCACCGTCGAGGTGAACTGGACGCGCGTCCATGCCGGGCTCGAACGCGGTCAGCGCTTCGTCATGGGCTTCTTGCAACCCGACTTCACCAGCCGCTGGCGCGACATCAGCCAAGGTCTGGTGGAAAGCCTGACCATGACGCTGACCTCGACCGTGGTCGGTGTCGCCATCTCGATCCCCATCGGCATCGGGGCCGCGCGCAATCTCGCGCCGCGCTGGATCTACTACGTCTGTCGCTCCATCATTGCGGTCAGCCGCGCGCTTCAGGAGGTCATCATCGCGATCTTCTTCGTGGCGATGTTCGGCTTCGGGCCTTTCGCAGGGTTCCTGACGCTGACCTTCGCGACCATCGGCTTCATCGCCAAGCTTCTGGCCGACGACATCGAGGAGATCGACGAGGCGCAGGCCGAGGCGGTGCGCGCCACCGGCGCCTCCTGGGGGCAACTGGTGAATTACGCGGTGCAGCCGCAGGTCATGCCGCGCCTGATCGGTCTGTCGCTTTACCGGCTCGACATCAATTTCCGCGAAAGCGCGGTGATCGGCATCGTCGGCGCGGGCGGCATCGGCGCCACGCTCGAAACCGCGATGAGCCGTTATGAATACGACAGCGCGGGTGCGATCCTGCTGATCATCATCGTCATCGTCATGGTCGCGGAATACAGTTCCAGCTATCTGAGGAAGTTCCTCCAGTGACCGAGATCACGCATTACAGCCAGGTCTGGTCCTACCGCACCCCGCGCGGGCGTCTCCTGCTCTGGGGGGGCTGGCTGGCGCTGGTGGCTCTCTTCGTCTGGTGCTGGCAAATCATGACGCGCGACACGATCTGGTTTTTCGTGGCCGACGCCCCGCGGCAGGCGGCCGACATCGGAAGTCGGATGGTGCCGCCGCGCTGGTCCTACATGGGCGAATTGTGGGGTCCGCTCTGGGACACGATCAACATCGCCACGCTGGGGACGATCGGCGGCGTGATCATGGCGGTGCCGGTTGCTTTTCTCGCCGCGCGCAACACCACGCCCTCGGCGCTGATCCTGCGGCCCATCGCGCTGTTCATCATCGTCGCCTCACGCTCGATCAACTCCCTGATCTGGGCGCTTTTGCTGGTGGCGATCATCGGGCCGGGCCTGCTGGCGGGGATCGTGGCGATCGCGCTGAGGTCCATCGGCTTCATCGGCAAGCTTCTCTACGAGGCGATCGAGGAAACCGACGCCAGCCAGATCGAGGCGATCGAGGCGACAGGGGCCAGCGGGCCGCAGGTGCTGAACTATGGCATCGTGCCACAGATCATGCCGACCTTCTGGGGCATCACCGTGTTTCGCTGGGATATCAACATCCGCGAAAGCACGATCCTCGGTCTGGTCGGCGCGGGCGGCATCGGCCTCAAGCTGCAGGCCTCGCTCAACACGCTGGCCTGGAGCCAGGTGTCGGTGATCCTCCTGCTGATCCTTGCGACTGTTGTGCTCAGCGAATGGGTCTCGGCGCGCGTGCGGCACGCCATCATCTGAAGCCTCACTGTTCGCAAAAGGTCCGCTTTGCGTCCCCACCTGCAATTCGGTTTGGCGCAGGGAATGACCGGAGAACGCGGGCCGCGTCGATTTGGCGATCACCATCGAAAGGGACCGGAGCATTCCGCGGGAACTGTCGCAAAACAGCGCTTCTGTCACGGACTTGTCATGTCGCTTTGTTAAGCCCTCCGAAACGAAGGAAACAGGAGACCCAAGATATGACATCCCTTAAGCTTTTTGCTGCACCAGCGGCAATCGCTGCCGTGGTTTTCGCCGGCACCGCAACCGCCCAATCCGTGGTCGACGCCTGCCCATCGCCGCTGCGCATGGCAGATACAGGTATCGAAGGAATGGGCGATCTTGCCGAAGCATTCGGCCCTTTTGCCGAAACTTTCGAAGAGCTGACGGGCGTCGAGCTGGCGCTTTATTCGCTGTCCAACCGCACCGCCGCCGGAACGGCCCTGCAGTTCGACGAGGTCGAGTTAGTCTTCGCCGGCCCGTCCGAATTCGTGCTGTTCCAGCAACTGGCCGACATGGATATCCTTTTCTCGATCGTGCGCCCGCATTACGGCTCCAGCTTCGTGGTTCGCGCCGATAGCGACATCGAGACCCTGGCCGATCTCGCCGGCCGCCGCGTCGCACTCAAGGACGTGGGCTCCACCTCGGGCCACATCTTCCCGATGATGCTGATGGCCGAAGCCGGTCTCGACCCCGAGACGGACGCCGAGATCATCATGGCAGGCGACGCCCGCATCCAGGTGCTGATCAACGGCGACGTCGATGCGATGGGCGGCGGCAACAAGGATTGGGACGCGATCCGCGAGCAGGACCCCGACACCGAGTATCGCCTGCTGGCCCAGACCGACACGCTGCCCGGCGACCCGGTCGTGATGCGCGCCAGCCTGCCGCAAGACTGCCGCGACGCGTTGCGCGCCACGCTGGCCGAACACTCCGACGTGCTGTGGGAAAGCCTGACCTCGACCGAGCGCAACGCCGACAAGTTCATCGAGCGGGACGCCTACATGTCCTTCGAGACCGACCCGGCCATCTACGACGTCGTGCGCATGGCCTATGAGGTTGCGGGCATCGCGCTGGACGATTGATCCCAACGATCCGTCGGCGACGGGCGGCCGTCCCTCGGGACTGGTCGCCCGTCGTCATTTCTGAATCGTTCGCCCAAGCGAGGAACCTCGTATGATGTCAGCCATTTCCTGCGACGAAGTGCGGGTCAGCTACGGTGACCTGCAGGTATTGCGTGGCGTTTCCTTCGATATCCCGGTCGGTCAGGGCGTCGTGCTTCTCGGGGCGAATGGCTGCGGAAAGTCGACACTGATGCGCAGCCTGAACGGGCTGGAAAGGCTGCAATCGGGTCGTATTCACATCCATGGCGACAGTCTTGCGGATGCGTCCCGGAGCGAGCTGCGCCGGATCCGGCGCGGCATGGGCTACGTGTTTCAGCAGTTCAACCTGGTACCCCAACTCAGCGCCTTCCAGAACGTCCTTCTGGGCGCGATGGGGCGCCATCGCCTGGGCCTGTTGTCCTGCCTTGGGATAACGGCATCAGCCGAGGAACGCGCGCGCGCCATGGCCTGCCTCGAACGCGTGGGCATGGCCGAACGCGCGCAGCATCGCCCGTCCCAGCTTTCGGGCGGCCAGCAACAGCGCGTGGCCATCGCGCGAATGCTGATGCAGGACCCCAAGGTCGTGATCGCCGACGAACCCATCGCAAGCCTCGATCCCAAGGCCGGGCGCGAGGTGCTCGATCTGCTGTGGCGGATCGTGCGCGAGGAAGGTCTGAGCATGCTGTGCACGCTGCACCAGCTGGACCTCGCACGGGAATACGCGGACCGCATCATCGGCCTGAAGGCGGGACAGGTCGAAATCGACGCCGCCATCGCCGACACCGATGCCCTGCAACTGAACGCGCTCTACACCGGCATGACCCGCGTCGATGCCGAGACCAAGGAACACGCCGCATGAGCGACAGCACCCGCATACCCCCGCGCTTCCGCGCGCCCTCGGCGCTGACATGGGTGCTGGTCGTGGGCTTCGCGGCCTTCTTCATCCAGGGCTTGATCGCCTCGGAAATCTCGCTCGACCGGCTTGTGCGCGGGGCGAACAACCTTGTGCGCTTCATCGGTCAGGCCGTGCCCCCCGATTTCTCGCGCACGCCCAATATCGCTGATGCCATGCTGGAGACGCTGAATATCGCAGTGGTCGGCGTCACATTCGGCTGCCTGCTGTCGATCCCCCTGGCGCTGCTGGCGGCGCGCAACACGGCACCGAACGCGGTGGTTCGCACGTTGGCGCGCTTCGTGATTTCCGTGTCCCGCACGATTCCCGATCTGATCTGGGCGCTGATTTTCGTGGTGACGGTCGGGCTCGGGCCGCTTGCGGGTATCCTTGCCATCATCATGGACACGATCGGCTTTGCGGCGCGCTTCTACTCCGAGCGGTTCGAGGAGGTCCAGAAAGGCCCATCCGAGGCGCTGACATCGACGGGGGCGGGCCGCCTTTCGGTGATCTTCGGTGCCATCCTGCCCGAGAGCTTTGCCTCGATGACAGCGACCTCTCTCTTCAGCGTCGAGAAGGCGATCCGCTCGGCCGTCACGCTCGGGCTGGTGGGCGCGGGCGGGATCGGTGTTGAGCTGTCCACCGCAATGCGCCTGTTCCGCTACGATCAGGCCGCAGCGATCATCCTTGTCATTCTGATCGTCGTGGTCGTTTTCGAGCAGATATCGTCCAGTATCCGAAAACGGATTATCTGACGTGGCCGGCCCTTCGTTACGCCGTCCGCGACCCGCCTAGACGCGGCCGCTGGCCGACAGCATAACGGCAAAGGGCCGTGTCCTTCTGAGTTCCTCGAGCACAAGGACGAGGCTGGCCGTCATCGGCACAGCGAGGAGCGCACCCGGCAGGCCCCGGAGCGTGCTCCAGACCGGCAGCGCGAGAAGGACGCCGAACGGAGTGAGGTTGAAGATCCCCGGCCCATCACCCGGGGTTCGAGGTAGGCTCCCACGGAGATCCGCGCGACGGAAAGTGAGACGAGGACGACGCTCGCCATCCGGAGTGTCCCGAAGTGGGCAAGGCTCAGCAGGACTGCCATTTACCCTCACATCGCGCGTGGTCTCTTGCACCACCCCGTGGGGCACTACCGCAGCGCATGTTCATGTTTTGATCGCGCAGTTGCGTAATCCGTCGCGTCGTTTCGTAAACCGTCCTCCTGAGCGCTGCATCCAACGAAGCCATCGAGGCCGCACATATTTTTGCTGCGTCGGTGCAGGATTGAACGATGGTCGGAAGCTGGACTTGTGGCCATGATTGGTCTAGCGGTCATACCATGAAAAGACTTCTAAATCGGGCGGTTCTGGTGACCGGCGGGGCGAACGGGGCCGGTGCGGCCTCGGTGCGGCTCTTCGCGCGGCACGGAGCGCGCATCTGCGTGGTGGATCGTGACCGGGCGGGCGGCGAAGCGCTGGAGGCGGAGTTGCAGGCCGGTGGCTTCGACGTGCGCTTTGTCCATGCCGATGTGTCGCGCCCGGACGAGGCCGAGATGTCGGTGCACCGCACCCTCGAGATGCTGGGCCGTGTTGACGTGCTGTTCAATCACGCGGGCATCATCATCGTGAAACCATTCCTGGATTTCACGCTGGAGGACTGGGCGGAACTTATGGACAACAACGCCAAGAGCGCGTTCCTGATGTCGCGGTTGGTTTTGCCGGGCATGTTGGAGCGCGGGCGCGGGGTGCTGGTTTTCACCTCAACGACAGGGGTGCGTGCGGCGACGCACCTGGAGTCGGTCTACAACGCCTCGAAATCGGCGATGCATCAGTTGGCGCGTTCCATAGCCGTCGAGTACCGCGACCAGGGCATCCGGTCCAATACGTTATGCCCGAGTTTCATCCGTACCCGCCACGGCGAGCATGAGATTTCGCAACTGCGCCAATACGGCATTTTCGCCTCGGAGGAGGATGTGAACATCATGCAGGGCCGCATCTGCGAACCCGAGGAAATCGCCGAGGTGGCGCTGTTTCTGGCCAGCGACGAGTCGAGTTTCGTCAACGGGGCCGAATTGTTCGTCGACAACACCTTCACGGCGGTCTGAGCGATGCTGTGGGGCCTGGGTCCTGTGCAGCAACAGGCCGCCTATGGCCTGACGGTGGACCGGCTGCGCCGCCAGATCCACAGCGGGCTGTTGCTGCCGGCCGAGAAACTCCCGCCCGAGCGGCAATTGTCGGATGATTTCGGCATCTCGCGGGTGACCCTGCGCGAGGCGCTGCGGGTGCTGGAGACCTCCGATTACATCACCGTGCGGCGCGGCGCCCATGGCGGGGCGTTCGTCACCGATGAGGATCGGCTGGTGCGGTTGGCCGTCACGCGGATCACCCGCAAGCCCGGCGACGCGATGCGGGTGCTGGAGTTTCTATGCTCGAACGAATGTGCCGCGGTCGAACTGGCGGTGACGCGGGTCGGCTTGCCCGAGCGCAAGCGGATGGGTCAGGCGCTCGATCTGATGCAGTGCGCAGCGACCGGGCCCGAGGTCAAGCAGGCCGAGACGCTGTTTCATCTGGCTCTGGGCGATGCCGCGCACAACATGCTGTTCGCGCGCGCCATCGAGGATGCGCTTTCGGAGTTGTTCCTGCCGTTCCCCAGCGGCGCGGTGGTGGCGGATCGCAGGCGGCTGCATGGACAATACGCGGCGCTGTTGGCAGCGCTGGAGGCCGGGGCTGCAGGCGAAAGCCTCGCCGCGATCCGCGCTATTCACGACGGCTATTGGCAGCAGGTGCGCCGGGTGTTGAACCGCGCAGCCTGACGGGCAGGCACCTGTACGGATTGATCACCGGGGGCCCGAAAGGCCGGGGTTGACTCGTGGCCGAGTCTTCGCAAAGGTATAAAGACCAGACCAAAGGGGGAATGGTCGCCGATGACACCCATGCCGCGCCATTTCGAAAGCCTCGTCCTTGATGGCCGGTTGGCCGGGCGCACGGCGCTGATCACCGGCGGGGCAGGGGGGATGGGGCGCGCCGCCTCGAAGATGTTCGCGCGGGCCGGTGCGCGCGTCGCGATCCTCGATATCCAGGAAGAGGCCGGCGAAGCGCTGGTGCAAGAGATCGAGCGGGCGGGCGGCGAGGCGCTGTTCCTGCCCACCGATGTCTCCGACACCCGCGCGGTGCGTGCGGCCATCGCGCGGACCATCGACGCCTTCGGCCCCATCGATACGCTCTTCAGTCATGCCGGCACGATCATCGTGAAGCCGCTGCACGAAACCACCGACGAGGAGTATGACCGCCTGATGCGGATCAACGCGCGCTCGGCCTTCGTGGTCTGCCGCGAGGTTGTAGCGCATATGCTGGAGCATGGCGGAGGCTCGATCGTCATCACGTCGTCGATCGGCGGCGAAAAGGGCTTCGGTCTCGAAAGCGTCTACTGCATGACCAAGGGCGCGGTGCTGCAACTGGCGCGCTCCATCGCGGTGGAATACCGCGACCGGGGCATCCGCGCCAACGCCGTCTGCCCTGCCTTCGTCAAGACCGACCACGGGTTGCGCGAGATCGCGGAACTCGACGGGTTGGGCCAGAATTGGGACGACGCCGATCTGCATGCCGTGCAGGGCCGCATCTGCGAACCCGAGGAGGTGGCGGCGGCCGCTTTGTTTCTCGCCTCCGACGAGGCCAGCTTCATCAACGGACTGGCGCTTTACGTCGACAATGGCTGGTACGCAAAGGGATAGGGCCGGAACGGCCGTTCATCAGGGAGAACTGAAACGATGCGCAAGGTACTGATAGGCACAACCGCCGCCATGGCGATAACGGCAAACGGCGCCGCCGCGTTCCAGCCGGAATCGACCGATCCGATCCGGGTGATGATCGGCGACTGGACCTCGATGCTGGTCCATGCCGAGATCCTCGACATCATCCTGTCGACCTACGGCTACAACGTCGAACAGGTCGCCGCCGAAGACAGCGCGCGTTATCCCGGCTTCGAGGCGGGCGACCTGCATATCGCGCTGGAGACCTGGCAGACCACGCAAGAGGCGAACCTCGCCGCCTCCATCGCCACGGGCAACGTGCTCGACATGGGCGAATTGGGGCCGCAGGCCAAGGAAGACTGGTGGTATCCCGCCTACATGGCCGAACGCTGCCCGGGCCTGCCGGCCTGGGAGGCGCTGCTCGATTGCGCGGAGGTCTTTTCCTCTCCCGAGACGGCACCGAATGGTCGTTATCTGGGCGGCCCGGTATCATGGGGCGGGTTCGATGCCGAACGGATCGAGGCGCTGGGTCTGCCCTTCGAGGTGGTCCATGCCGGCACCGACGCCGCGATGTTCGCCGAGCTGCAATCGGCCTATGAGCGCGAGGCGCCGATCTTGCTATGGATCTACGAGCCACACTGGGCACCCGCCGTCTTCGAGGGGACCTATATCGAATTCCCGCCCTACGAGGCGGCCTGCTACGAGGACCCGGCCTGGGGTGTGAACCCCGATGCGCTCTATGATTGCGGCAAGCCCGAAGGCTGGATCAAGAAGATGGCCTGGGCAGGCGGCGAGGCGATCTGGCCATGTGCCTACGATATCGTGCGCAACTTCACCATGAGCGGCCCCGAGGTCGGCGCGCTGGTCTACGAGGTGGACGTCGAGGGCCGCAGCGTCGAAGAGGTGGCGATGGAATGGGCGCAGCAAAACGAGACGCGCTGGCGGGAATGGGCCAGCTGTACGGCCGGGTGAGTAACGAGTGCGGGCCCGCCGGCAGTGTCGGCGGGCCATTTCCCCCGCGGGAGCGTTGAGCGATGGCCGCCGAGGACGTGATCGCCGGAACGGTAGCGCCCCAGCGGCGCTGGAGCTGGCTGGCAGTGGTGGGCCTCTTGGCGCTATCGGTGCTGTGGCTGCCGCCCACCCTGCGCGACGTGCCGCCCGCGTTGGTCCTGCCGCTTACCGAACGGGTGGGTGCTGCGCTGAACTGGTTCGCGCGCGAGGCGCATCTGGGCCCTGTCGCGGTGCAGGACATCACCCGCGGTCTTGCCGCGCTGTTCGACGCGCCGATCGAGGCGCTCGGCATGGTGTTGGCGGAGGGCTATGAGCGCGGCGCGGGCTTCTACCGCGAGCGGGTGCTGCCGCCCTTGTCCTGGGCCGGCCTGATCGGGGCGGTGGCGCTTTTGGGCTGGCGTCTGTCGGGGCCGGGTCTGGCGGGGCTGATCGTGGTTTCGGGGCTCTATCTGGTCAGTTTCGGGCTCTGGACCTCGGCGATGATCACGCTGTCGAGCGTGCTGATCTGCGTGGTGCTGGCGCTGGTGCTGGGGCTGGCCATCGGGGTCTGGTCCTATCGCTCGGCCCGAGCCGAGGCGGTGGCGCGCGGCACGATGAATGTCATGCAGACGGTGCCGATCTTCTCCTATCTGATCCCCACGCTGCTTCTGTTCGGCTACGGGCCGAGTGCGGCGCTTTTCGCGACGGTGGTCTATGCCGTGCCGCCGATGGTGCATGCGACCGTTCTGGCCTTGCGCTCGGTACCCGAGGAAACCCGGGAGCTGGCGCGCATGACGGGCTGCACCAGGGGTCAGACGCTGTGGAAGGTGGAACTGCCCGTCGCCCTGCCGCAACTGGCGATCGGGTTGAACCAGGTGGTGATGATGACGCTGAACATGGTCATCATCGCTTCGATGATCGGGGCCGGAGGCCTTGGGTTCGACGTGCTGCGCGCACTCAGGCGTCTCGATATCGGGGCGGGGCTGCAGGCGGGCCTCGGCATCGTGGTGATCGCGGTGGTCCTCGATCGCCTGACGCAGGCCGCCGCTTCGGCGCAGTCGCGCGGGAAGCACGGCCTGGTCCGACGGCGCGATCTCTGGGCGATGGCGGCGCTGGTCGCGGGGACAACGGGGCTGAGTTTCGCCGCGCCCGTGCTGACCGACTGGCCCGCCGCGTGGACGCTGACCACGGCACCCTTCTGGAACGATCTGGTATCATGGATCAACCGCAACTGGTTCGACACGCTCGACGCCTTCCGCACCTTTGCGCTCTTGCAGGTGATGAACCCGCTGCGCGACCTGTTGCTGGCGATCCCCTACACGGTGGTCATCGCGGGCGCTGGCGCGGCGGGCGTGGCGTTGGGCGGCGCGCGTCTCGGCGCGCTGTGTGCAGCGCTCCTCGCCTTCATCGCGGTCGCGGGGTACTGGGACGCGGCGATGACCTCGCTCTATCTTATTCTGATCGCGGTCGGCATCGCGCTTTGCATGGGCGTGCCGCTCGGCATCTGGCTGTCGCGGCGCCCGCGCCTGCGCGAACCCGCGACGCTTATGCTGGACGCGCTGCAGACCATGCCGACGCTGGTCTATCTGTTGCCCGCAGTGATGTTGTTCCGCAACGGCGACGTGGCGGCCCTGATCGCGGTGACCTCCTACGCGATCGCACCCGCCGTGCGCTACGGGATGGACGCGATGCGGCATGTGCCCCCCGAACGGCTGGAGGCCGCGCGCATGTGCGGCTGCACGCCGTGGCAGGTGCTGACGCGGGTGGAATTGCCCGCGGCCTTTCCCACGCTTCTGCTGGGGGTGAACCAGACGATCATGATGGCGCTGTCGATGCTGGTGATCGCGGCTCTCGTGGGCACCCGCGAATTGGGGCAGGAGGTCTATACCGCGCTGTCCCAGGGCAAGACGGGCGAGGGGCTGGTGGCGGGGCTTTGTGTCGCTGCCCTGGCGCTGACGCTGGACGGTCTGCTCAAGGCCGCCAGTGCGCGCACCGAGACAAGGATGGGCCAAAGCCATGCGTGATCCCGCGACTGTCCCCGTCACCCCCCTGCCGCGCTTGCCCGCGCCTGCGCCGCGCCCCGTCGCACTGGAGATCGAGGGGCTGTGGAAGCTTTTTGGAGCACCACGCGACATCGCGGCGCTCGACCTGCCCGATGCGACGCCTGAAGCTCTGGCGCGACGCAACGTCGTGGGGGCCGTCTGCGACGCCAATTTCACCGTGGGGCAGGGCGAGGTCTTTGTCCTGATGGGATTGTCCGGGTCGGGGAAATCCACGCTTTTGCGCTGCATGACGCGGCTGATCGAGCCGACGCGGGGCGCCGTGCGGATGCAGGGCACCGATCTGTGCCGGGCCAGCCCGACCGCGTTGATCGAGATGCGTCGCAAGAAGATGGGCATGGTGTTTCAACATTTCGCGCTCCTGCCCAACCGCACGGTGCTGGGCAATATCGCCTTTCCGCTGGAGGTGCAGGGCATGGCCCGAGACGCGGCTGAGGCCCGCGCCCGCGCGCTGATCGAGACGGTCGGCCTGACGGGGCGCGAGGATCGCTATCCCGCGCAACTGTCGGGCGGGCAGCAGCAGCGCATCGGCATCGCCCGGTCGCTTGCGACCGATCCGGCCTTCTGGTTTCTCGACGAGCCCTTCTCGGCGCTCGATCCGTTGATCCGCGCCGACCTGCAGGACGAGCTGTTGCGCCTGCAACGTCATCTCGCCAAGACCGTCGTCTTCGTCACCCATGACCTCGAGGAAGCGATCCGCATCGCCGACCGCATCGCGATCATGGAGGCGGGCCGCATCGTGCAGATCGACACGCCAGAGGGGCTGGTGACGCGTCCCGCCACCGACTACGTGCGCCGCTTCGTGGCCAATGTGCGGCCCGCGCGCGTGGTGCGGGTGGCCTCGCTGATGCGCGCGGCGGGGGTCGAGCGCCCGACGGGAGACCCGGTCGCTGCGGCGGCCACCATCGAGGAGATCGCGCCGCGTCTGCTGGCGGCGGGCCCCGATCTGCCGGTGGTGTCCGGCGGCGTCGTGGTCGGCATACTGGGCCGCGACGCGGCACTTCGGGTTCTGGCGGGGGACGCGCCATGATGAAGATCGACCACAGATTGACCGTGATCGACAGCCACACTGCCGGAGAGCCCACGCGGATGATCCTGTCGGGCTACCCCCGGCTGACCGGCGCGACGCTGGCCGAGAGGATGGCCGAGTTGCGCGACCATCACGACTGGGTGCGCCGCGTCGCGATGACCGAGCCGCGCGGGCACCGCGACATGTTCGGCTGTGTGTTGATGCCGCCCGTCGACCCCGCTGCCGATATCGCCGCGATCTTCATGGATGCAGGGCGGTACTACAACATGTGCGGCCATGCTTCGCTGGGGATCGCGGGCATGATGGTCGAGACGGGCCGCGTGCCCACGACCCCACCCGAGACGCGGGTGGTGATCGAGACTCCGGCAGGCCTTGTCACGGCAACGGTCGCCACCGATGCCGAAGGCGCGGTGGTGGGGGTATCGGTGATCGACGTGGCCTCTTTCGCGGTCGAGCTGGACCGGGTGATCGAGGTGCCGGGCTTCGGCCCCTTGCGTGTCGATATCGGTTATGGTGGCAATTTCTTCGTGATCGCACGTGCGGAGGACATGGGCTTTGCCGATGTGGGCCCGGCGCTTACCGATCCGCTGATCGCGGCGGGGGTGGCGCTCCGGGCGGCTGCCAATGCGCAGATCCCCGTGTGCCACCCCGAGCGGCCGCACATCGATCGCATCGACATCGCCATGCTGACCGGCCCGCCCACGAGGGACGCCGATGCGCGCTCCATCGTGGTGCTGGGCGACGGACAGGCCGACCGCTCGCCCTGCGGGACGGGCACCTGCGCGCGCATGGCGGTCCTTCATGCCGGGGGCGCGCTGGCGGTCGGGCAGGCGTGGCGGCATCAAAGCTCCATCGGCACGGTCTTCGATGCGCAGATCCTGAGCACAACGACCGTGGGCGAGTATTCGGCCGTCGTGCCTTGGATTTCTTGCGTGCCCTATCTCACTGGTTTCTCGGATCTGGTCGTGGCGCGCGGCGATCCGGTGGGTTTCGGCTTTTCCCTGCAATCTCAACACGCATGATCACTGCAAGCCTGCGACCCGATCGAGGCGGGGATTCTGTTGATCCCACGCTTGGAGGATCAAAGCAATTGTCTGGCATGAACACCGGCGCGGACAATTGGTTACGCGGATCGGCCTCATCTGTGCCGACCGCCTTTAACCTTGGGCTATGTGTTGAAAGCCTGCGCTCGACTGGAACGCGGAAAGGTCACTGAAGCCTGTCCTCGAGCCGCTGCAAGACATCCATTTTCTCGTTTTGGACGGCGATGATGATGGGGCGTTCGATTACGACCCAGAAGATGCAGTGATGCTGGCACCTATGGATGCAGACCTCGTGGGGCAATTGCGGCAATGATCTTGGCGGCGCTCGCCTGCTCGATCCGCGGCTTCAGAAAGTTGGCCGGCGCCATGAAAGCCTGATCCTCGCTCATGCCGTCAAGGGCAGGGGCGTTTCCAAGCGCTCAGCCCAGAACATGGTCCTCGATGCTCTGCCTCTCGAGCGAAGCGATGGCCTTGAGTTTCTGGTGGTCTTCCGGCTCGATGTCGATCGAAAGCCTTGGCATGCCAAAAGGATCGTCGATCACGTCCCACGTTGCAACATTTGCGGGCGCTGAGGACTCAACGATGCCTCTTGTTTCGAGGCACCCTGCCCAAACGCCGCCGTCTACCTGTCTCTGCGCGGGGTGGGGTGGCAGTACAGATGCCGTGTGCGTATGGTGTGCACAGCGGGTCCGTTCCGGTAGCGGGCGGTTCCGAGGAGAATGCTGAATGCCCCTGAACGCAGCCACCGCGGCAGCGCGCCTGTCCGCCGCCCCCATGATGGATGGTGACGATTGCGATAGGATTTCAATATGTTGCGGGGTGTCGTGTGCAACTCATGTTCATGTTTCGATCGCGTGATTTCGTACTGAATCGCATGGCTTTCGATCCGCCATCTCAGTAACAAAAATGGCTTGGGTTTCGAACTTCATCGTCCGACACGTCAGCGAAATACGGCGCGTAGGTTGGAACTTCTGCCCGCCGTCAACCACACAAGCCTCGACAACAAGCAGGGCGGCGTCACGACCATCCTGCAGGAGCCTCTCAAGGCTGCGGCCAAGGGCGGGAACATGCCGTTGGCCGCTGTCGACGACTTTGCCGGTCGGTACGCCCGGTCTCGTGTTCATGGACACGCCCAGCGATGACCCGGTGTCGGTCACCGGCCAGACCGGGAGCGGCTTGTCTCGGTCCGCCAATGGACGCATCTTCTCGCTATGACGCGTTCTGTGGAAAAGATGCAGAGTGATGGCAAACCGCACCGGACCCTTGGGCCTGTCCTGGGCGGTGTGGCTGTGCTGCTGTCCACGGTTCTTCTTCTTCTGCTGCCAGCCCTCGAGCGCATCTATCTGGACCAACTGGCCAAACGCGAAGCCTCGACCCTGACGCTCGCGGTGGAAGGTCTGACCGGATCGCTGCGCCGTTTCGAGGCACTCCCGGGTTTGATTGCAGAGCGGCCCGATCTTGCACGCGCGCTGCGCGATCCGTCGGACAGGGCGCTTGTCGAGCATGTCAACGACGAGCTGCACCGCACCGCCGAAGAGGTGGGCCTGTCCGACATTTTCCTCATCGACCCCTCGGGATTGACCATAGCCGCCAGCAACCACTGGAAAGAACTGTCTTTCGTGGGACAGAACTTTTCCTACCGTCCCTATTTCACGCTTGCCATGGCAGGCGAGCAGGGTCGGTTCTTCGCGCTGGGCACCACGTCGGGCGAACGCGGGTATTTCTTTGCCGAACCGGTGCGTGACGGGCCAGAGATCATTGGTGTTCTGGCGGTCAAGTTCACGGTCGATGCGTTCGAAGATGCATGGCGCAATGGGTCAAACGAGATCATGGTGCTCGACGATGCCGGGGTGATCTTCATGGCCAGCCGTCCGCAATGGCATTTCCGATCGCTTGGCCCGCTCAGCCCCGAAGCACGCGCAGCCATCGAGGATACCAAGAAGTACCCTATGGATCAGCTTGTCCCGCTCCAAGCCACGCAAGAGCCGTTCGACACCGAGTTTCGGAGGGTCGCAATCACCAGCGATACCGGCAGCGTGGAACGCTATATGGTGCAAAGCCAACTGATCCCCGAGGCGGGATGGGAGGTGTTGCTGCTCACGCCCAGCGAACAGGCCTGGACTCGCGCCATCGGGACCGTTGCGATCACCGCTTTGCTGCTCTTGCTGCTGGGTTTGATCGCCACTGTCGTGATCCAGCGGCGCATCCAGTTGCAGGAACGGTTCCGGGTCGCGCTGTCCATGCAAGAGGAGCTTGAACACCGCGTCACGCGGCGCACGGCGGAACTTGAAAAAGCAAACCGCCTGATCACGCAGGAAGTGGAGGAACGGCGCGCCGCGGAAGCCCTGCTTAGGCAGACCCAGAACGAACTGATCCAGGCCGGGAAACTGGCTGCGTTGGGTCAGATGGCAGCCGCTCTCAGCCACGAATTCAACCAGCCGCTGGCGGCGGTAAAGTCCTTTGCCCGGAATGCTGGTGCCTATCTTGATCGCGAAGAGCCGGAAAAGGTGCGCCAGAATGTCGGTATGATCGACGACATGGTCGACCGGCTGGCCGCCATCTCGACCCATTTGCGCAATTTCGCCCGACGTCCGGGCGAAAAGACCGACCCGGTGCTGCTCAATCGCGCCATCGACATGGCACTTGTCATCGTGGAGCCGAAGTTGCGGGCTTCCGGCTGTCGGCTGATCCGCGCCGATATCGAAACGGATATCTGGGTGCTGGGCGGACAGGTTCGCTTGCAACAGGTGTTGGTCAACCTGCTCAGCAATGCGGTCGACGCGATGCCGGACCAGACCGATCCGAGGGTCGACCTGTCTCTGGAAATGGACGGCCCGCGCGTGCATGTCCGGGTGCGGGACTGGGGCACCGGCATGACCGATGCGGAAATCGCGCAATTGTTCGATCCGTTCTTCACCACCAAGGAGCCGGGCAAGGGCATGGGGCTTGGCCTGTCGATTTCCTACAACATCGTGCGCGACTTTGGCGGCACGCTCGAGGGACGCAACCATCCCGACGGGGGTGCGGTGTTCAGTGTGACGCTCAAACTGGCCGAAGCGCCGTCAGTTTCGGCCGCCGAATGACCGCTCCTGGACCCGCCCTGTTTGTCGATGATGAAGAACCGCTGCGCATCGCCGCGCAACAGACGCTGGAACTGGCCGATCTGGACTGCGCCTGTTTCGACCGCGCGGCGAGTGTGCTGCCCAAGATCACGACCGATTTTCCCGGCATCCTCGTGACCGACATCCGCATGCCGGGTATGGATGGCACCGCGCTATTGCGCGCCGCCTTGCAGAAAGACCCGGAATTTCCCGTGATCCTTGTCACCGGACATGGCGACCTGGAACTGGCAGTCGGCATGATGCGCGACGGGGGCTATGATTTCATCGAAAAGCCCTACGCGCCAGAACGTCTGGTCGATGCGGTGCGCCGAGCTCTCGCGTTGCGCCGCCTGACGCTTGAAAACCGGCGGTTGCGGTCGCAGGTAACTCCGTTGATTGGCGCGATGGACAGCCTGCGGGGGTTCAGTCCGGAAATGGAAACCGTGCGCCGGCAGATCCGAACGGTGGCCAACAGCGATGCCGATGTGCTGATCGTTGGTGACACAGGCACCGGCAAGGGGTTGGCGGCAGAGGCGCTGCATGCGGCCAGCAAGCGGGCAGACCGGCCCTTCGTTTCAATCAATTGCGCGGCACTTCCCGCCGATCTGATCGAAAGCGAACTTTTCGGACATGAGCCCGGTGCCTTTGCCGGTGCGACGCGGGCTCGGGCGGGCAAGTTCGAACATGCGCGCTGGGGGACTGTGTTTCTGGACGAGATCGACAGCCTGCCGCTGGCGCTTCAGGCCAAGCTGCTGCATGCGGTGGAAACACGCTCGATCAGCCGATTGGGGTCGCATGACTGGATCGACCTCGATGTGCGTTTTGTGGCGGCGTCGAAATCCGACCTCGAAGCGGCTGCGGCACAGGGGCGGTTCCGCAGCGATCTGCTGTATCGGTTGAATGTTGTGACGATCCGCATGCCGTCGCTGGCGGCGCGGCGTCAGGACATCCCGATGTTGTTTCTGACATTCGTGGGGCAGATGGCCGACCGCTATGACCAATCGGTGCCGCACGTGCCGGGGGCCGTGCTGGATGCCATTGCCGCGCGGGACTGGCCCGGAAATGCCCGCGAGTTGCGCAATGCAGCCGAGCGGTATGTTCTGGGACTTCCCGAAGGTGGTGAACAGGCTATGCCCGTCGCCGGGACCCTTGCCGACCGTGTTGCCGAGCATGAGCGCGCGCTGATCGCCGCCAGCCTTGCGGCCAATGCAGGACGTCTCAAGGACACCTATGAGGCCTTGGGAATCTCCCGGAAGGCGCTCTATGAAAAGATGCAGCGACACGGTTTGGACCGCGAGGCCTTTGTCGAAAGCGACGGCTGACGGGCGGCCGAGCGGGGACTGGCATCCGGGATGGGTCGGCTGCGACCCATGAAATCGACGTTTTGTCACCGACTCCACCCATTGCCCGGAAAATATTCCATTTGGCAAAACCGTTGGCGCTAACGGCGCTATGCGACGGGTCGCGCCGCATGGTTGCTAGATGGCGACCCGGCGGAAAGACGCAGGCCGGGCAACACTTCATTGTATGTGTTTGGGAGGACAACAATGCAGAAGATCACAGCACTTACATTTGCCGCCACCTGTGCGATCACGGGTCAGGCGATTGCCGAAAGCCATGTCGACCGCACCGGCTGGCCGGAAAGCTTTACCGTTGGCACCGCGTCGCAGGGCGGCACGTTCTTTGCCTACGGTTCGGGCTGGGCGAACCTTGTCGCGGAAGAACTGGGCGTATCCGGCGGCGGCGAAGTCACAGGCGGCCCGATGCAGAACATGGCGCTGGTTCACACTGGCGATGTTCAGTTCGGCATGACCACAATGGGTCCGGCAGCGGAATCCCTCGCGGGCACCAACCCGATCGCGCCTGGTCTGCAGATGACAAACGCTTGTGCAATGTTCCCGATGTACCAGACGCCGTTCTCGGTGACAGCACTTTCGTCGTCGGGCATCACGTCGATCTCCGACATTCCCGACGGCGCGCGTATCGGCTTCGGCCCGGCTGGCTCGACATCGGACACCTATTTCCCGCGCATGATGGAAACGCTGGGTATCGAGTTTGAACGTCGCAACGGCGGCTGGTCCGACCTGGGCAGTCAGCTTCAGGACGGTCTGCTCGACGTGATCGCGTTCGCCGCCGGTGTTCCGGTTCCGGCCGTTTCACAGCTTGAAGTGCAAACGGACGTGAACATCATCGAGTTCACCGAGGAAGAGCAGGCCCAGATCATCGAAGCCTTCCCGGTCTCCGCGTTCGAGATTTCGGCGGATGCCTATACCACGCTCGAAGCCCCGGCGAGGTCGGTGTCGATGTGGAACTTCGCCATTGCGAATTGCGACCTGCCGGCAAGCTTTGTCAACGCGGTCGTCGATGTCGTGATGTCCGACAACGAGCGGATGATGAACATTCACCGCGCTGCAAGAGCCACGTTGCCCGAGCATTGGGACAAGAACACTGTTCTCATGTGGCACCCCGGTGCGGCCCAGTGGTTCAGGGACAACGCGGGCGCTGACATTCCCGACAGCATGATCCACGGCATGTAAGCCGTGCCGGAGCGGCGCAGCTCGAAAGTCTGCGCCGCTAACCTTTTCGCGTCCCGCGCGTGACCGCTGTCGCGCGCCCCCCCCGAGGATGCGGGTTTCACTCTAGACATGAAGCGCCGAAGCGACAGCCGAGGCGGCTTTGCCAGGGAGGTGGCAATGGTTCAGGATTCAACACAGGCCGATCAGGCCGTGATTGCAGAAGGCGTCGATGAAGAGCCGGTCGAGGACAACCGGCGTCTGTTCAGCGGCTGGCGGATGCACGCCGTGGCCGGGTTTGCCGCGCTCTACGCGCTGTTCCACATGGCCGCGCTGAACGGCGTGTCGCTCTCCGATTATTTCGGGATCACCGTGCCGCTGCTGCCGCAATTCCCGATGGAAACCTGGAGTTTCCGCATCGTCCATATCGCGGGCGCGCTGGCGCTGGGCTTTGTCGTCTACAACGCGATGCAGTTTTCGGACACTGACGGCGACGGGCAGGGCGGCATCTGGGGCAAGATCGCCTATGTGCTCTTCCTGCCCGCGCTTTTGGCGCTGGGCACCAGCCTGTGGTTCGTGCGGCTCATCGCGTCGGGCACCCTGCCGGAAATGGGCGGGCTGACCACGTGGCCGGCCATTGCCGGCACGCCGATCTACAGCCAGGAGATCTGGTATTTCGGGGCGCCGCTGCTGGTGGCAACGGGCGGTGGGATCATCCTCGGCTGGCTGGAACGGGCGCCTCGTGACCGGTTCCGGGTCTCCGATATCCTGCTGGCCGTCTGCGGCATCGCTGTCGCGGTCTACCTTATCGCCATTTACGGCACCGCTGCGCGCAACTCGGTCGGCACGCAATTCGTGCCGATTGGCGTCGCCTTTGCGGCAACGGCCGGGTCTGCGCTGATCCTCGAGTTGACGCGGCGCGTGGCTGGTCTGGCGCTGGTGATCATCACGGGCGTCTTTCTGCTCTACACCTTCGTGGCGCACCTGTTGCCGGGCATCCTTGCGGTTCAAAGCGCCTACAGCTGGCAGCGGTTCTTCGGCCATGTCTATTCGGATGCCGGCATCCTCGGGCCGACCACGGCGGTGTCCTCGACCTACATCATCCTCTTCATCATCTTCGCGGCGTTCCTGCAGGCTTCCAAGGTGGGCGATTACTTCGTGAACTTCGCCTTCGCGGCCGCCGGGCGTGCGCGCGGTGGCCCTGCCAAGGTGGCAATTTTCGCCTCAGGTCTCATGGGCATGATCAACGGCACCTCGGCGGGCAACGTGGTTGCCACCGGGTCGCTGACCATTCCGCTGATGAAGAAGGTCGGCTACCGTCCGACCACCGCAGGCGCTGTCGAAGCCGCAGCCTCCACGGGCGGACAGATCATGCCGCCGATCATGGGCGCGGGCGCCTTCATCATGGCCGAGATCACCGGCATTCCGTATCAGGAGATCGCCATCGCCGCGATCATCCCGGCAGTGCTCTACTTCGTGTCGGTCTACTTCATGGTCGATTTCGAAGCGGCCAAGCTGGGCATGCGGGGGATGCGGGAGGATGAACTGCCGAAACTCGCCAAGTTGGTGCGGCAGGTCTACCTGTTCATCCCGATCATCATCCTGATCGTGGCGCTGTTCATGGGGTATTCCGTGATCCGGGCGGGAACCTTGGCAACGATGGCCGCCGCTGTCGTCAGTTGGCTGACCCCGTTTCCGATGACCTTGCGGGGCATTGCCAAGGCGTTCGAGCTGGCAGGGATCATGTCGATCCAGATCATCGCGGTCTGTGCCTGTGCGGGTATCATCGTCGGTGTGATCTCGCTGACAGGTGTCGGCGCACGTTTCTCGGCGGTGCTTCTCGATCTTGCCGGTGTCAGCCAGCTTCTGGCGCTGTTCTTCGCCATGTGCATCGCGATCCTCCTGGGCATGGGGATGCCGACGACAGCCGCCTACGCCGTGGCCGCGTCGGTGGTGGCGCCGGGCCTTGTGCAGCTTGGTATCCCGCAACTGACCGCGCATTTCTTCGTGTTCTACTTTGCGGTGTTGTCTGCCATCACGCCACCTGTCGCTTTGGCAAGCTATGCCGCGGCGGGGATCTCGGGCGCGAACCCGATGGAGACCAGCGTGGTCAGCTTCAAGGTTGGCATCGCGGCGTTCATCGTGCCCTTCATGTTCTTTTACAACAGCGCCCTGTTGATGGATGGGACGTGGTTCGAAGTCATCCGTGCAGGCATCACCGCAACATTCGGCGTATTCCTTCTGTCTGGCGGGGTGCAAGGCTGGTTCGTCGGTCAACGTGCGGCATGGTTCATTCGCCTCGGGCTGATCGCCGCCGCCCTCTTCATGATCGAAGGTGGGCTGATCACCGACCTGATCGGGATTGGGGTGACCGCATCGGCGTGGCTGGTGCAACGCTTCCTGCATCCCGATCCTAATGTCGCCATCCCGGTGCGCGGCGCGGACTGAATGAAATCGGGCCGACCCTCCAGGGCCGGCCTTTTTTCATGGGGGGAGAGGCGCAGCGATGCGTCGTCGCTGGTCCAGATCGTCGTGCGCTAGCGGGCGGGAGATGGTTTGTTCATGCAGCACGTCTAACAGCATGGACTCGCGAAGTGAATCCCTGGTGGGAGGTTCTGCAACAATGCCGGCGACAAAGCGCAGTGAACTTGTCGCGAGTGTATCCGTCGATGCCATGCAGCCGGGGAAGGTGTCTAGGCCCGCAGGACAAGCGGTTCGAAAGCGATCCTACCCAAACACGGCCCTGTGCCTGTCTTTACCCTCGGGGGGCTAGACTGCCCCAATTCGTGTGCAGTATGGGTGCAAAATGGACGCGAAAACCGCATCGCCGACCATGGGAGAATTAGGAATGACCGATAACGCAGCCACCGAGGCCGCGAGGTTATCCTGTTCGCCCATGATGGATGGTACTCATCGTGCCTTGATTTCAGATGGTTGCTGGGCGCCGTGTGCCGGCTGTGTGAATGTTTCGATCGCGTGATTTCGTGTATTTGTGCCCATTCGGCGATGCCATACCTGCCGTGAGCTGACCTCGCCGCGCCAGGTAAGTCGGTCATGTGCCATTCAATGCGGTTGGCTTTGCAGCGCCTCATCGGCGAAGAGGTGCGCTCTGGTGGCTTCGAAGTTAAGGCCAATCTCGGTGCCGGGCTGCAGCACCCTGTCCTCGGCGACGGCTGCGATGATGCTGCTGCCATCGCGCAGAGTAATGTCGATGACCGTCTCGGCGCCAAGTCGCTCGGTCAGCGCAACCGTGCCGTGAAGCATGCCTTTGTCCGGGTCGGTTGGTGTCAGGTATTGAGGGCGAACGGCGAGGATTGCCTTGTCGCCACCCGTGAACCTGCGTCCGCCGGTCGGTACCTGTATGCGGTCGAGAGACGGGTTGAGAACCGAAGCGTGGGCGTCCGCGACCGATCCGACGTCCACCTTGATGAAATTCATCGAGGGCGCCCCCAGGAAGCCCGCGACGAAAAGGTTAGAGGGGTTGTGGTAGAGCTCCATCGGGCTGCCGACCTGCATCACTTCGCCGTCCTTCAGCACGACGATCTTGTCGGCGAGTGTCATCGCTTCGACCTGGTCGTGGGTGACATAGATCATCGAGGCGGCGAGGTTCTGGTGCAGCTTGCCGATCTCCATGCGCATGTCCATGCGCAAGGCCGCGTCGAGGTTCGAGAGCGGCTCGTCGAAGAGGAACACCTTGGGGTCGCGCACGATGGCGCGCCCGATGGCGACGCGCTGGCGCTGCCCGCCCGACAGTTGCGACGGGCGACGGTCGAGCAGATGCTCCATCTGGAGGATGCGGGCGGCCTCGGCGACCTTCTGCTCCTTCTCGGCCTTCGACGCCCCCGCGATGGTCAGGCCGAAGGCCACGTTCTCACGCACGGTCATGTGCGGAAAGATCGCGTAGGTCTGGAAGACCATGGCGATGCCGCGATCCTTGGGGGCCTTGTCGTTGACGACGACACCGTCGATCTCGAGCGTGCCCGAGGTGATGTCCTCGAGCCCCGCGATCATGCGCAGAAGCGTGGACTTGCCACAGCCCGAGGGACCGACGAAGACGACGAACTCGCCGTCCTCGATGTCGATGTCGACGCCCTTGATGACCTCGACGGCGCCGAAGCTCTTGCGCAGGTTTCTCAGTCTCACGGTGGCCATGAAGTCACTCCGCGGCAGGGGCAGGGACGACCCGAAGGGTGCCGTCCGCTTCGGCGCGAACCGGTTGGGGATCGAGGATGCGGCCGACGAAGTCGCCCTCGGGCCGATCCGAGAAGCCGAGGATGCGCAGCCCCTCGTTCGTCTCGACGATCCGTGCGGCGTAGCGCTGGCAGGGTAGGGCACCGTCGAAGAAGCCCGGCGCGATCCGCCAGGGACCGCGCGGGTCGTCTGCGATGAGGTAGTGGTTTCCGGTGACCGGGCCGCCCTCGGTCGCTTCGGCCTGCGCCTTGGAGAAATGCTCGGCCGCGGTGCAGAACAGGCAATACCAGCGCCCGTCTTGCGAGAATACCTGCGGCACCTCGAGTTGGCCGTAACCGCCCACGAAGACCGGGGGCTGAAGCGTCCATGTCACCAGGTCGGGCGAGGTGGCAAAGCCGATGGCGCCGCCGGCGTTTGGTTCCGCGATGCCGGGCGCGCGGGCGGTGAAATACATCAGCCAGCCGTCGCCCGACGGGTCCCGCATGACCCAAGGGTCGCGCATCGCGCGGTCGTGCCAGATGCCGTGGGCGAGATCGGCTTCGTAATGGGCCGCGTTGTGCCCCTTGAGATCGAGGCACTGGCCGCCGTTCACCCGCTGCCAGTTGTGCAGGTCGGTCGATGTGGCGTGGCCGATCCGCTGGTACAGCGCATCCTCGGCATGGCTTGTGCCGGTGTAGAACAGGTGCCAGAGGCCATCGTCACCGCGCACCACGCTGCCTGTCCAGGTGGTGTAGTCGTCCCATGCGGGCTTGGGGGCGGGGGCGAGGCAGGTGCCCAGATGCTCCCATGTCGTCAGGTCGTCGCTGACGGCGTGGCCCACGCTGACGTTGAAATGGCGCAATTCGGGGTCCCCGATGGATTTGGGCGCCTTGAGAAAGAACCCGTGCCAGCGGTCGCCGTCATGGGCATACCAGCTGTCCCAGATCCAGTGGTCGTCGAGAGAGAGTGACATCAGCCTTTTACTCCGGTCGATGCGATGGAAGCGATGAAGGCGCGTTGAAGCACCAGGTAGAAGGCCAGCACCGGCAGGGTGATCACGGTCAGGTAGGCCATGACCTCGCCCCAGGCGGTGTTGAGCTGGAAGAAATAGCCCAGCCCCACCATCACCGGGCGCACGCTTTCCTGCTGCACGACGATGAGGGGCCAAAGATACTGGTTGTACATCACGAGGAACTTGAGGATCGCCGCAGTGGCCACCACGGGGCCCGCGAGCGGCATCACCACGCGCCAGTAGATCTGGAACCAGGTGGCGCCCTCTACGCGGGCGGCCTCGATCAACTCGCGGGGCAAGTCGCGGAAGTATTGCACGAAAAGGAAGATCGTCAGCCCGTCGGCAACCCACGGGATGATCTGCACGCGGTAGGTGTTGAGCCAGCCGAACTCCAGCCCGTTCCAGCCGATCCAGGGCAGTTGCGATACCATCAGGAGAAGCGGGATCGCGATTGTCTCGAAGGGGATGATCAGAGTGGCGAGGATCACGGACAGGATCACGCCGCGTCCCTTCCATTCGAGAAGGGCGAAGGAGAAGGCCGCAAGCGAGCAGACCGCCAGCGACAACAGGACGGGGATGCCCGTCACCAGGACCGAGTTGAGCATGAAGGTCACGACCGGCGCGCGCTGGAAGGCGTCGGTGTAGTTCTGCAGGCTGATGTCGCCCACCGGCAGGAAGGCGCGCAGCGACGAGGTGTCGGCCAAGAGCTGCGCCTGCGGCTTGAGTGAGGACATCACCATGAACAGCAGCGGGAAGATGAAGATGATCGCCACCAGCGTCAGGACGGCATAGCGCACCACCAGCCTGAGCCCCCGGTTCTCGGCGGATACCATGGCCATGATCAGCGCTCCCTCGTCAGCCAGCGTTGGATGAGCGAGATGCTCAGAACGATCAGGAACAGGATCACGCTGATCGCCGAGCCACCCGAGATGTCCTGCCGCCCGTAGCCGCGTTCGACCGCCTGGAAGACCAGCGTCTGCGTGCTGTCGAGCGGGCCGCCATTGGTCATCACGTCGATCTGCGCGAAGAGCGCGAAACACTGCATGGTGATGACGATGAGGATCAGGACGGCCGTGTTGCGCAGCCCCGGCCATGTCACGTAACGGAAGGTCTGCCAGCGGTTCGCGCCCTCGATCTCGGCGGCCTCGTAGAGGGTGGGGCTGATGGTCTGCAGGCCCGACAGCCAGATCACCATGTGAAAGCCCACCGCCTGCCAGATCGACATGGCCATGATCGACCCCAGCGCGGTCGAGGGATCGCCCAGCCAGTCGCGCCCTTCGAAGGCGCCGAAACTGAGCGCGGAGAGCAGGTTGTTCAACAGCCCATCATTGCCGTCGTAGATGAAGCGCCACAAAAGCGAGACCACGACGATCGAGACCACGACCGGCATGAAATAGATCGTGCGGTAGATGTTGATGCCCCGCAGGCGCTGGTTGATCAGCAGCGCGAGGCACAGGGCAAGGCCCGCCTGCACGGGCGCGACCACCAGCACGAAGAGAAAGGTGTTCACCAAGGCCTTCATGAAGACCACGTCCGAGGCGATGACGACCCGGGCAGTGTCGCCGGAGTGCCAGCGGAACCACTCGCGCATGCCGCGATACTGCGGGAACTCGTCGGAGCGCGTGATCGTGCGGACCCGCGGATACTCGATCGCGCCGTCGGCGTCGCGCAGGACCTGGCCCGCGTCGGCGCGCTCGGGCTCGAGCGTGATGACTGCAAGGCCCAGCAGGCTGCGGTAATTGTCGAGCCCCACGTATTCCGTGGGGTTGGGCGAGATCAGCCGCTGGTTCGTCAGCGAGAAGTAGAAGGCAAAAAAGAAGGGCAGGACGATGAAGACCGCGATCAGGCCGAAGCCCGGCAGGGCAAAGCCCCAGCCCGCGCGGTTCGATGTCGTCAGTTTGCTTGCCATCGGTGCGCCTCCCCCTGTCGCGCGAAGGGGCCGGGGACGTCACCGTCCCCGGCCCGTCCTGCCTCAGCCGTCGTGGCCGTAGCCCTGGTTGCGCTCGATGTCGGCCTCGATCGCGTCGACGGCGGCGTCAAGCTCGTCGGCCACGTCCGCGCCATTGGCGATGTTGGCCAGCGCCGCCTCGAAGACCTGCGCCGCGACGACGTAGCCCGGCGTCACCGGGCGCACGAGCGCCTGTTCGCGGGATAAATCGTAGAAGATCGCCATAGGCTGACCCTCGGCGTAGCTGGTGGAGGCTGCTGCCGATGCCGGGGTCGGCGGGATCAGGCCGATGCCGTCCGAAAAGGCGGTCAGGTATTCATCCTGCAACGCGAATTCGATGAAAGCGTTGGCGCCTTCCGGCGTCTCGCAGGACGCGGCCACGCCGAACTGCCAAGAGGCGGCACCAATCACCGGGCCTTCGCCGAAATCCACGTTCGGAAGAAACAGCGTGTCGTCGCCATATTCCTCAAGGATCAGCTTGGCCGCCCAGTTGCCGTTGTAGGAGATGGCATATCTGCCTTCGAGAAAACCGTTGTCGCGATCTGCGGGATCCTGGCTGGTGCCGGGGGCGTAGTCCTCTGCGAAGAGCGTCTGCCACCATTCGCCGAATTCGATGGCCGCGTCCCCGTTCAGGACGCCATCGGCGGTGAGATAAGTCTCGCGGTCGATGAGATCGCCGCCGAAGGACTGCAGGAAGGGCGAGAAGGCATAGGGATACCACTCACCCGTCCAGGCCATGCCCACATCGAGCGGGTAATCGAAATCGCCCGTCGCCTTGAGCGTATCGAGGGCGGCCATGAACTCGTCCCTGGTCCACGGCGCCTCGAGGCTTGGCACGCGGATACCGTTGTCTTCGAGATAGGAGCGGCGCGTGACCATGGCGACGGCGGCGTCCCACAGGCCGACGGAGTAAAGGTCCCCCTCCCAGTAGCCCAGCGTGCCGGGAAGGAAATCCTCGATCAGGCTTTCATCGATGGCGAGCGGCTGCATGTAGCCCGACCATGCCCAGTTCGGCATGACGGGGCCGTCCACGTCGAGGATGCAGGGCAGGTTGCCCGCCAGCGCGCCCGCGACGACGCTGTCGTTGTACGAGTTCTGCGGGAAGCTTTCGAGCGTGACGACCCAGTCGGACTGGCTTGCGTTGAAATCGTCCACGATCCGGTTGATGATCGCGCTTTCGACCTCGTTGCCGGCGCCGTGATACCACATGCCGATCTCGGTCTGGGCCTGTGCGGTTGCGGCCCATCCGAGGCCGAGCGCGGTTGTCAGAAGAAGGGTCTTTCTTGCCATGTGTTGGTCCTCCCTAGGTGGCAAAGCAGATCAGGTGATCGTCGCAACGCTCTCGCGCCAATGGACCGGACCCGGAACGCAGATGCGCTGGGTCTCGGTCGTGGGTTCGGTCAGCAACCGCGCGGCCTGTTGGCCGATCTCGCGGTAGGGCAGCGCGACCGTGGTGAGCGCGGGGTAGAGCGTCTCGGAAATCAGGCGGTAGTCGTCGTAGCCCGCGACCGAGATATCCTCGGGAATCCGCAGGCCGCGCGCGCGCAGCATGCCGTAGACGGCCAGCGCCATGCGGTCGTTGCCGCAGCAGATCGCGGTGGGCAGGGGCGATGTGGCGAGCACTGCCTCGATCGCGTGTTGCAGCGTCGCGGTGCGGGTCTCGGCATCGTCGTCGATGCGGTCGGCCACGATCACCAGCGCTGGATCGAGCGGAAGGCCCGCAGCGCGGTGGGCGTCTTCGTAGGCGCGGGTGCGGTGCTGCGTGGCCAGCAGGGCATGGGGCAGTTGCAGGTAGGCGATGCGCCGGTGCCCGCGCGCGATCAGCCCATCCACCAGCGCGCGCTGGCCCGTGTAATCGTCCGGCACAACTGCCGATGTCGCATCATCGGCGAAGCCGTTGGCGACCACGAGCGGCGCGGTCACCGAGGTGGGCGGGGGCAGGGCGACCTGTTGATGGAAGGGGGCGACGTAGATTGTACCATCGACCCGGTGCTGGGCGAGCGTGTGCAGCAGCCCAGGCGCGGCGTCGGCCCTGCCGCCTGTATCGGTGAGCAGCACCGTAAGACGCTTTTCGTCCAGCACGTCCTGGATGCCGCGAAGGATGTAGATTTCCGGCAGACCGGCGAGGAGCGGGTTGTCGTCTGTGTAGGAAATCGCCCCGGACACGACGCCGATCAGCCCCGATTTCGCCGAGCGCAAGGCGCGTGCCGCAGAAGATGGCACGTAGCCCAGCGCCTGCATGGCTGCCTCGACGCTTTCGCGCGTGGCCTTTCCGACCGGGCCATCGCCGTTCATCACCCGGCTCACCGTCTTGGGTGAGACACCGGCCGACTTGGCGACGTCATAGAGCGTGACCATGCGAACTCCTCCCGACTCGGCTTGTGACACCGATGTCATGACACCGATGTCATCAATGGGCCCACATGTCAATCTTCGAGGGTGTTCTCACTGGTTCCCATGCGGGGCACACCAGCTTTAATTGGGATGGATCGGACGGAGAGGCTGACGCTTTGTGCCCCATCAATCCGGGCATGGTGCGAGAACCTGCGGGTGAATTGCCGGATCAAGCACGCGTGCACAAGTCGATCGACAGCCCGGTTGGACCAAGTCGGGAAAGGACGCCGAATAGTACAGGCGAAAGCGTGGAGAAACCCACGACACTTGCCTTGGCCTACCAATCCAGTCGCAATCCATCCTTCCCGACCGTCACCGGTCCGGCATAGGTCGTTCTGACCGCGGAAGAAAAGTCGTCGGGCCCAAATCCCGGAAGGCCGTCCGGGACGAAATGATTGAGCGCCAGCGCCTTTATCCCAGCCGCCGTCGCTATGCGACCAACCTCGGCCGCCTCGGTGTGGGACCTCAGGATATGGTCCTTCAGGCGAGGGTCGGGATTGCGGTGGCGCGACATCAACGCGTCCACGCCCGCCTGCAACATGACCTCGTGCACGAGAAGGTCGCAGCCCTTGCAGAACTCGACCCAGCCATCGAAGGGCGCGGTATCGCCTGACAGCACAAGGGCGCTCCCGCCGTCAGTCAGCCGCAGGGCGAAACTGTCCTCGATCGGCGGATGGTAATTGCGGATCGTGTGGATCGACAGGCCGTCACCGGCCCAGATCTCACCCTCGGTGATCTCGCGGATATCGGCCAGGGGCCCGAACGGGACGCGTCCTTCGTCCTGGACCCGCAGGTCCACGTCGAAGGCCATGGCTGCCTGAAAATGCTCCCAGTACTGGCTCAGCCCCGCAGGGCCGATCACCGGGATTGAGCGGGTCAACCCAGCCGTCCAGGCGGTGTGAAGAAGCGGGCCAAGCTCGAGGTAATGGTCCGAATGCAGATGCGTGATCACGATCAGGTCGATGTCGGTCAGGGGAACGCCCGCGTCGCAGACACCGCGCGTGGCGCCTAGACCCGCGTCGACCAGGATCGTCGATCCGGCGACTTCGACCAGCATCGATGTCGGCATGGAAGAGCCGGGCCGGATCGCCGGGCCACCCTTCACCCCCAGAAAGACAAGAGAACGGGTCAAGATGATTTCCCCCGGCTGAGTAGGACAACGACAAGGACGGCCCCGACCGTCATGAGCCCGGCCGTCCAGGATGAAAACAGGAAAAACGGATCGCTCCCCGTGACGCTGAAGGCCTGCCTCGCCGTTTCCTCGATCCGCGGGCCGAGCAGGAAGGCGATCACCAGCGGCAGGGGCGAGATGCCCAGCTTGCGCATCCCCCAGCCCAGCACGCCGAACAGGCCCAGCAGCCAGACCGTCGCCATGTCGGGGGCCTGCGCATAGACCCCGGCCAGCGTGACCAGCAGGATCGCCGGCAAGAGGCGCGTGGGCCGCAACCGGACGAGGCCGCCGCACAGGCGCATGAAGACGCCGCCCACCGTCCAGTTCAGCAGGTTGCCCAGCATCATCAGCGTGAAAAGCGCGAAGGCGACCACGAGTTCGGGGTTGATCCCCTCTGCGGGGATGCGAAAGACCGAAGGCCCCGGGTTGAAGCCGCCAAGCGAGTCCGCGGCGAGGATGATGAAGATCGCCGCCGCGTTGCCCGGCACGCCGAGCGACAGGACCGGGATCAGGTTCGCGCCCGAGACGGAGGAGTTCGCGGCCTCGGTCGCGGCGATCCCCTCAGGCGCGCCATCGCCGAAGTCGCGTCCGGTGGCCGAGGGGCGCCGCCGCGCGGCGGCATAGGACAGCGTCGCCGCAAGCGTCGAACCGACGCCGGGGAGGGCGCCGATGCCCGTGCCGATCAGCGCACCGCGCCCGATCGCGGGGGCCGCGGCCCACAGGTCGCCCTTGGCCAGGCGTCCGCCGGTGCCGCCCGAGACGACGGGTTTGGGAATGCCGTCGTGGGCGTAGCGCTCGAGCGCCGTCAGGATCTCGCCCACGATCAGCACGCCGAGGACCACGGTCGCCACCGGCAGGCCCTGGGCGAGGGGCGACAGGCCGAAGGTCAGGCGCGGGTCGAACCCCTGTCCGGTGCCTATGGTCGCAAGCAACAGGCCGAGGCCCACCGCGATCAATCCGCGCCCGGGCGAGCCGCCGACGACGGCGGCCACGAAGGCGAGGCTCAAGAGAAGAAGCGCTGTCTTCTCGGGCAGGCCGAGCAACTGTTCGACGGCAACGGCAAGAAACGGCGCCGTGAGGATCAGGACAACATCGCTGAACGTATCGCCGGCCGCAGAGGATGTGTGCGCCACCCTGAGCGCACGGCCCGCTTCCCCGCGTTTCGCCATCGGGTGTCCGTCGAGCGTCGTCAGGTAGGCGTCGGGCGTGCCCGGTGTGTTGAACAGGATCGCGGGGACGGCCCCGCCGAGGGTCGCGCCCTTCATGATCCCCAGCAGAAAGCCCAGCACCGGCAGAAGCGCGCTTTCGGCATAGCCGAAGGCGCCCAGCAGGATCGGCAGGGCAATCGCCATGGCCATCGGGCCGGCGAGCCCCGGTGTTGCGCCGACGATGATGCCCGTGATCAAGCCGCCCGCCATCATCAATGCGGCAACCGGCAGGCCCGCATCGCCGACGGCAAAGGCCGCCTGCACCCCGAGCGTCGCGTGTTCGATCCAGCCGCTCATAGGTCGCCCTGCGGCGGTATCAGAACATCCTCGAAGGGCAGCGTCAGAAAGGTCGCGATGGCAAGGGCCACGAGCGCCCCGTAGGCGAAGGCCGCGGGCCAGCGCCGCGCGTGCAGATGCTCGGACGCGATCATTAGTGGTGCCACCAGCAAGGCCCCGCCGAGCACGAAAGGCACCCATGCCCAGGGCAGCGTCGTGCGCAGGGACCGGAAGTCGGCAAGGTCCGGCCAGACCGTGCGCATCAGCGCCACGAGCCCATCGCCCACGTGAAGAAACGCGAGGCTGGCCGCGGTGATGACGGCTGCGAATAGCAGCGGCCATACCGGCACCGCGCGCGTGATGGGTGGGCCACCGCGCTCAAAGACAAGAACCAACCCGCCCAGGGCGATGAACAGGGCCGCGAGCGATGGCATCGCCGAGTCCCCGATCCGCGCGCGGCGGCGGACCACTTCGATCATGTCGCCCGGCGCGCCTGCCGGAATGACGATCAGCCAAAGCAAGAGCGCCACCGCAATCGCGGCGGCGCCCAGCATGACGCGGGCCGATCTACTGGGATGCGGCATCCAGAAGCGCCTGTGCGCCGTCCAACTGCTCGGCGAGGTAAGCTTCGAGTTCCGCGCCGGACAAAAGCGTCGGGCCAGCGAAGGCGCGGTTCACCAGCGTCGCGGCGCCCGTGCCCTCGGTCGTGAGGGCCGTCTGGATGGCCTCGGTGATCGCCTCGCGGGCGGCCGGGTCCATGTTCGGCGGACCGACGAAGAGGAAGAAGCCGTCAGCCGAGAAATCGACGCCATAGCTGGTCAGAAGGGGCGCATCGGGTGTCTGCGCAAGGGGAATGGGCAGCCCGGAAGCGAGGTTGACCATGTCGCCGGACGCGACGGCCCGCGCCTGAGCCCCCGCGGCGAAACCGATGTCGATATCGCCCGCCTGGATGCCGTTCATCACGTCGCCGCCGCCGCGCGTCTGGACGATGTCGAACTCCACACCGTTCGCCTGGCCGAGGAGGTAGGCGATATCCGCCAGCCGGTCGGCCATGACGCCGAAGCTGATCGCTTCGCCACCCTGCGCCGCCTCGATCACGTCGCCTAAGTCGGTCCAGCCACGGTCGGCCATGGCCACGACCCCCATTTGGAACCGTGCCGTCGTGGTCAGCGGGGTGACGTCTGCCAGTGTCAGGCCGCTTTCCGAGACCAGCATGTTGTAGCCCAGGGTCTCGGTCACGATCATCCCGATCGCGGTGCCATCGCCCGGCGCATCCTTGATCTGGTTCACGAGGTTCAGCCCCGAGTTTCCGGTGACCTGTTCGGGCACGATCTCCCAGCCGGTCGCGGCCTCGATGTCCTCGGCGAGCGCACGCGCTTGGCTGTCGGCGCCGCCGCCCGCCGCGAAGGCGATCATCATGGTGATCGGCCCATCGGGCGACCAGCCATGGCTGTCGGCGAAAGCGGGTGTCGCGATGCACAGGGCGCAGGCCCAGGCAGTCAATCCTTTGAACAATTTATCCTCCCTTGCCTCTCCGGGCCTTGCGGGAGTAAGACATGAGAACGTTGATGGGTCAACGATCTTCTGGGGAGGTGTCAAGATGCTGTCGGACATCGACGAGGCGCATGGCCTGCAAAAGGCGCTGACCTACCGGATCGCGCGCTTGTCGGCCCGGCTGAACCGCGACGGCAGCCATACTCTGGCGCAGGCGGGGGGGCCGTCGCTGACGGGCTGGCGGATCATGGCCACCGTCGCCTTGCTGGGGAAGGGCACCCTTGCGTCCCTGCGCGAGAAGACCTCGCTCGACAAGGCGACGCTGTCGCGGGGCCTCGCGCTGCTCGAGGCACAGGGCCTTGTGTCACGCGAACCGAACGAGGCCGACCGACGCGCGCCGATCTTTGCGCTCACCGCGAGGGGGGCGTCCGAGCACCGGCGCCTCCTGCCGATCATGCTGGCGCGCCGGGACAGGATCGGGTCCGTCCTCGATCACGGCGAGCGCGAGACCCTGTCGCGCTTGCTGACACGCCTGGAAGCGGGCCTTGCGGGCGAGATGGAGGAATGAGCAGGGGCCTTGTCGTCATCTTGTCGGATGAACACCGCTGGGACGCGATGTCCTGCGCGGGCCATCCGTTCCTGAGAACCCCCAACCTCGATGCGTTGGCAGAAAAGGGAACGCGCTTCGCCCGAGCCTACACGCCGTCGCCCATCTGTGTCCCGGCACGGGCCGCCTTCGCCACGGGGCGGCACGTGCATGAAACCGGGCATTGGGACAATTCCATGCCCTACACGGGAACGCCGGAAAGCTGGGGCCACGTGCTGCAACGCGCGGGCGTGCGCTGCGAAAGCATCGGCAAGCTGCATTACCGCGATCCCGCCGACCCGGTCGGCTTCGACGCCGAGCACATCCCCATGATGGTCAAGGACGGCGTGGGCATGGTCTTCGCGTCGATCCGGCGCGAGGAAGAGCGGATCTCGCCGGAGGGACGCATGCTGGGTGAGCATATCGGCGGCGGTGAAAGCGACTACACCCGCTACGACGCGGCCATCGTCGAGCGGTCCGCGCAATGGTTCGCCGATCAGGCCGCCTCGGGGGATGATGCGCCCTGGTGCCTTTACGTCGGCCTCGTGGCACCGCATTTTCCGCTGGTCTGCCCAGAGCCTTTCTTTTCGCGCCTGCGCGGCCTCGATCTGCCCGATCCGAAGCTTTTGCCGCGCGACGGGTACGTCCGGCACCCCTGGGTCGAAAAGCAGAACGCCTTCATGGACAGCGAGGCGTCCTTCCGGGACGCGGACGAACGCCGCGACGCGGTCGCCGCCTATTGGGGCCTGTGCGAATGGCTGGACCACAATATCGGGCGCATCCTGGATGCCCTCGATCAATCGGGGCTCGACGCGGATGTGATCTATGCCTCGGATCACGGCGACAATGCCGGGGCGCGTGGGCTGTGGGGCAAGTCGAACATGTACGACGAAAGCGTGCGCGTGCCGCTGATCTGCACGGGCCCTTCATTCGCTGCCGGTGCGGTCTGCGAGACGCCGGTTTCCCTGCTGGACCTGTCTCAAACAATCCCTGCCCATTTCGGCCTCGACTGGCAGGGAGAACGGCCCGGGCGTCCCTTGGCCGATATCGCGGCAGGTGACCCCGAACCCGAGCGCGAAATCCTCTCGCAGTATCACGCGGCGGGTGCCGTCTCGGGGGCGTTCATGCTCGTTCGTGGGCGCTGGAAGCTGATCGATTACATCGGTTTCGAGCCCGAACTGTTCGACCTCGATGCAGACCAGGGGGAGCAGATCAGTGTCGCAGAGGACCATCCCGAGATCGTGGCGCATCTGCGCGATCGCCTTGCCGGTCACGTCGATACGGTGGCCGTCAATGCCGCCGCGTTCCGGGCGCAGGACGCATTGGTGGCCTTCCACGGCGGACGCGATGCCGCGCTGAAGTTGGGCGCGCGGGGCGCGACGCCGGCGCCGAGCGACCCTTAGCCCGGTCACACTCGTCACAGAACTGGGTGATCGCAATTCAACCGGGGTCCGCGCCCGCCCATGACCAGATCCGTCCTGGACGCCTATCTCTGTCAAAAGCCTTTGTGGACCAATCTGTCCGGGCCGGGTGCAGTCTCGCAGTCATGCGCACCTTCACCAAGAATGCCGCCCCATCCATTCACCGCCGCCTGCCTGTCTTTGCGCGGGGCAGGGTGGCGCAGTCGATATCGTGTGCGTATGGTGTGCACTGCGGGTCCGCCCTGTACGCCAGCGGCCCCGAGGAGATCGCTGAATGCCCTTGAACGCAGCCACCCGGGCCGCGCGGTTTTCCACTGCGCCCATGATGGATGGTAGCGATTTGGTATTGTTTTCAATTCCTTGTCGCTCATCCTGTGCACAAGATGTTCATGCTTCGATCGCGCTGCCTCGTGTCCTGTCGCGTTGACTTCGGTATGTGCCAATAATCGACGGCCAAGACTGAAGTCTTGCGTATCGGCGGCTCGTTGCCTTCTTTGGAAGCAGCCTCACTGCCCAAGGCTCTACAGGGCTTCGCTATTGCTGCCCTGATACTAGAAGAGCGCGCTGGGAAGCCAGGTGGCAAGGAACGGCAACATCCAGACAATCAAGACCCCCAGCGCCTGCAGGCCAATGAAGGGTACGACGCCCTTGTAGATCTGTTCGGTCCGGATCTCGGGCGGGGCGGCGGCGCGCAGGTAGAAGAGCGAGAAGCCGAAGGGGGGCGTCAGGAAGCTGGTTTGCAGGTTGATCGCCAGAAGGATGCCGAGCCAGATCGGATCATGCCCCATCAGGATCAGCGACGGCGCCACGAGCGGCAGCACGATCACCGAGATCTCGACGAAATCGAGGAAGAAGCCGAGCACGAAGACGAAGAGCATCACGAATAGCAGGGCACCCGTCGGCCCGCCGGGCAGGTTCTCGAGCAGGTGGGCGACCCGCTCTTCTCCGCCGAGTCCGATGAAGACCAGCGAGAAGAACCCGGCCGCGAGGATCGTGGCGAAGATCATCGCGGTCATGGTCAGGGTGGAGGACAGCGCGTCGTGGATGATCCGCTCGCGGATAGAAGCCCGCAGCGCGAGGCCCACGGCAACAAGGCCGATGAGCGCCAGAATTGTGTAGAAGCCGCCCACCATCCATTCCATCGCGCCGTTGTCGGTGCGTTGCAGTCGGACCGGAAAGGCGCCGGCCAACAGCCCCAGCACGATCAGCGCGGCGGCGCCGATCAGGATCAGCCGCGGGTTCATGCCGGTCTTGCGCCCCGCCATCAAGAGCGCGCCGATGGCGCCGACCGATGCGGCCTCGGTGGGCGTGGCGATGCCGCCGAGGATTGCGCCCAGCACCGCGAAGATCAGCAGGACCGGCGGCACGATCGCGCCCACGACTTCGCGGCGGTCAGGGCGGGAAAGGCCGATGTCGGCCGGGGGCAAATCCTCCGGGCGCAAGGCACCGCGGATCAGGATGTAGACTAGGTAAAGCGTTACCAGCATCAGGCCCGGAACGAGCGCCGCGGCAAAGAACTGGCCCACCGAGAGCGCCTCGACCGAGAACCGGCCCTGCTCGAATTGCGCCTGCTGGTAGGCGTTCGACATGACATCCGCGAGGATGATCAGCAGCGTCGAGGGCGGGATGATCTGCCCCAGCGTGCCCGCGGTGCAGACGATCCCCGAGGCGACCGAGGGGCTGTAGCCCGCGCGCAGCATGCTGGGCAGCGCGATCATGCCCATGGCGACGACGGTCGCGCCGACGATGCCGGTGGAGGCCGCCAGCAGCGCGCCAACCAGGACGACCGAGATGCCAAGCCCGCCGCGCAACTGGCCGAAGCTGCGGCCCATCGTGTCCAGCAGCTCTTCGGCGATCCTGCTCTTTTCGAGGATCGCACCCATCAGGACGAAGACCGGGATCGCGATCAGCACGGTGTTGGTGATCAGACCAAAGGCCCGCTGCGCCATCGCGCCCAGCAAGGCGACATTCATCACGCCCAGCGTCCATCCGAGATAGGCGAAGATCACCGCGACCCCGGCGATGCTGAACGATACCGGAAAGCCGGACAGGACGGCCAGCATGAGGGCGCCGAACATGATCAGGTCGAGATACTCGGTCATGCCTTTGCCCTTTCATGGAACAGGCGCACCAAGAGCGACACGGACTGGAGCAGGATGAGGATACAAAAGGCAGGGATCAGGGATTTGAGCAAGAAGACCGCCTCGATCCCCCCGACCGAAATCGGGCCTTCGAGGATCGCCCAGGAGTTCCGGACCGAGGGCCAAGACCAGTAGAGCAGCGCCAGCATCGACGGGATCAGCAGGAAGACATGGCCGAAGATGTCGATGCGCCGCCGGGCGGCATCGCTGACCTTGGCATAGAACACATCCACGCGGACATGCTTGTCGACGAGCAGCGTGTATCCTGCCCCCAGCATGAAGAGCGTGGCGTGCATGTAGAGCACGCTTTCCTGCGCCGCGATGGAGTTGAAGCCGAAGACATAGCGCCCGATGACGATGCAGAACTGCACCAGCACCATGATCAGCGCGAGCCATTTGACCACGCCGGCGACCGCGACATTCATCCGGTCGATTGCGTTCGCAATGCCAAGCATCCTCAGGCCCCCGTTCTGGAAGGCGGTGCGCGACCGGGGCTGCGCACCGCGGTCACATCAGTACCCGAAGACGCCCGCGCGGGCGTTCATCTGGCCGTTGTCGGCATAGGTCATGTAGCCGCCCACGGTATCGCGATACGCGATGAAGCTTTCGGTGATCCGCACCACCAGCTCGTCGCTGTCGGCGAGGTATTCCTCGAAGATTTCCTGTGCTGCAACCCCCATGGCGGCGATCACGTCGTCGGGAAGCTTGCGGACCTGAACATCGTGTTCGGCCACCAGCGTCTGCAGCGACTGCGCGTGTTTGGTCATGTATTCGGTCAGCACCTGGCCGTAGAGACCCTGGCAGGCCTGCGCGACCACCTCTTTCAGATCGTCGGGCAGTTCGGCGTAGGCCTCGGCATTGACGCCGCATTCCTCGGCCGAGGAGGGCTCGCCCACACCGGGCCAGTAGTAGTAGGGCGCGACCTGGTAGTAGCCGAGGGCGGAATCCGTCCAGGGCCCGATGAACTCGCCCGCATCCAGCGCGCCGGTCTGCAGCGCCTGGAACATCGCGGGGCCCGACATCGCCTCGGCGGCCATGCCCAGCTTGGCGCACATCTGCGATGCGATGCCGGTGGTGCGGAATCTCAGGCCCCTGAGGTCTTCGACCGAGGCGATCTCGTTCTTGAACCAGCCCGCCCATTGCGGGCCGGAATTGCCGCACAGGAAGGGCTTGATGTTGAAGCGGCCATACATCTCGTCATAGAGCGCCTGACCGCCGCCATGGACCATCCAGCCCAGCTGTTCATCGGCCGAAAGGCCGAAGGGCTGCGAGCCGAACAGCAGGATGCCCTTGGACTTGGAGCCCCAATAGGCCGGAACCGCGTGATAAAGCTGCGCCGTGCCTTCGGAGACGGCGTCGAAGACGCCGGTGCCGGGCACGATTTCCCCGGCGGGATAGAGCGTCACGTTGATGCGCCCGCCCGAGAGCGTGGTGATCCGGTCGGCCAGCGTCTGCGCCGCGACGCCCGGCCCGGGCAGGTTCCTCGGCCAGGCCGAGACCAGTGTCCAGTTGCGCACGTCCTGCGCGACGGCAGGGGCCGCGAGGGTGGTTGCCGCAGCGCCTAGGGCACCGGTAGCAAGAAATTTCCGTCTATCCATGGTTCGTTCTCCTTGTGGACTAGTTCGTTGCTGCTTGAGGTGCTGCCGCCGACCGTCTTGCGCGGTCGTCCGGCGATGGTGGTCAGCCGAGGATGCGCGGCAGGCGCAGCCCGTGTTGGCGTGCGCAATCCAGCGCGTCCTCGTAGCCTGCATCTGCGTGGCGCCAGACACCGCTGGCGGGGTCGTTCCACAGCACGCGCTCCAGCCGTTTGGCCGCCTCGGGCGTGCCATCGGCGCAGATCACCACGCCGGAATGCTGGCTGAACCCCATGCCGACGCCGCCGCCGTGATGCAGGCTGACCCAGGTGGCGCCGCTGGCGGTGTTGACCAGAGCGTTCAGCAGCGGCCAGTCCGACACGGCGTCTGAGCCGTCCTTCATCGCCTCGGTCTCGCGGTTGGGCGAGGCGACCGAGCCGCTGTCCAGATGATCGCGCCCGATGACGACGGGAGCCTTCAACTCTCCGCTCGCGACCATTTCATTGAAGGCGAGACCCGCCCGATGCCGGTCGCCCAGCCCGATCCAGCAGATGCGCGCGGGCAGGCCCTGAAACGCGATCCGCTCGCGCGCCATGTCCAGCCAGTTGTGCAGATGGGCGTTGTCGGGGAACAACTCCTTCATCTTCTGATCGGTCTTGTAGATGTCCTCGGGGTCGCCGGAGAGGGCGCACCAGCGGAACGGACCGATCCCGCGGCAGAAGAGCGGGCGGATGTAGGCGGGCACGAAACCGGGGAAGGCAAAGGCGTTCTCCAGCCCCTCCTCCAGCGCCACCTGTCTGATATTATTGCCGTAATCGAGCGTGGGCACGCCTGCGTTCCAGAAATCGACCATCGCCGCGACATGGGTCTTCATGCTGGCGCGTGCGGCCTTTTCCACGGCCTTTGGGTCGCTTTCGCGCTTGGCGCGCCAGTCCGCCAGCGTCCAGCCCTGCGGCAGGTAGCCGTTGGTCGGGTCATGCGCGCTGGTCTGGTCGGTGACGATATCGGGGCGGATGCCGCGGCGGAAAAGCTCGGGGAAGACATCGGCGGCATTGCCCAGAAGGGCGACCGATTTCGCCTCGCCCGCCTTGGCCCAGCGGTCGATCATCGCAAGCGCCTCGTCGAGGCTGTCGGTCTTTTCGTCCACGTAGCGGGTGCGCAGGCGGAAATCGATGCTGTCGGGGTTGCACTCCACGGCCAGGCAACAGGCCCCCGCCATGACCGCGGCCAGCGGCTGCGCGCCGCCCATGCCGCCAAGCCCGCCGGTCAATATCCATTTGCCCGTAAGGTCGCCGCCGTAATGCTGGCGGCCCGCCTCGGCAAAGGTCTCGTAGGTGCCCTGAACGATGCCCTGCGTGCCGATGTAGATCCACGACCCCGCAGTCATCTGGCCGTACATGGCCAGACCCTTCTTATCCAACTCGTTGAAATGGTCCCAGGTCGCCCAATGCGGCACGAGGTTGGAATTGGCGATCAGCACGCGTGGCGCGTCGGCATGGGTCTTGACGATGGCGATGGGCTTGCCCGATTGCACGACCAGCGTTTCGTCGGCCTCCAGCTCCTTGAGGCTGGCGACGATGGTGTCGAAATCCTCCCATGTCCGGGCCGCGCGACCGATGCCGCCGTAGACCACCAACTCGTGCGGGTTCTCGGCCACGTCCGGATGCAGGTTGTTCATCAGCATCCGCAAGGGCGCTTCGGTCAGCCAGCTCTTGGCATTCAGTTCCGTGCCGGTCGGCGGGAAGACATCGCGGGTGTTCTTGCGAGGGTCGCTCATCGGGGACTCCAGTCGGACAGGATTTCGAGAATGGACTTGAGATGCGCACGGGTGCGATCGGCGGTGGCTTCGACGTAGTCCCAGGGCGCGCGTTCCAGCATGTAGGTGGACTGCGCCAGTTCCATCTGGACGGCGTGCAGCCTGTCGGCGGGGCGGCCGTAGTGGCGCGTCGTCCAGCCGCCCTTGAAGCGCCCGTTGAGGATCGTCGAATAGCCCTCGGCGCCTTGGCAGATGCGTTCGACGGCCGCTTCGACCGACGGGGCGCAGGCGGCGCCGGAATTCGTGCCGATGTTGAAATCGGGCAAGGTGCCGTCGAAGAGGAAGGGGATTTCCGACCTGATCGAGTGGCAGTCGTAGAGCACCGCGAAGCCGTGGATCGCCCTGACGCGGTCCAACTCGGCCTGCAGCGCGGCGTGGTAGGGTGCATGGTAGGCCGCGCAGCGCCGGGCCACTTCGGCGGCATCGGGTTCCTGCCCGTCACGATAGATCGGCCGCCCATCGAAGTCCGTCAGCGGGCAAAGCCCGGTGGTGTTCTGCCCGGGATAGAGGCTTTCGCCCGACGGGTCGCGGTTCACGTCGATCACGTAGCGGTGGGTCGTGGCGCGTACGCTTGTCACATTCTCCACCAGCCCGGCGTAAAGCCGGTCGATATGCCAATCGGTATCGGCCAGCGCGCGCCCGGTGTCGTTCAGCCGCGCAAGGCAGTCGGGCGGCACATCCGTACCGGTGTGGGGCAGGCCCAGGACAAGCGGGCTGTCGCCGCACACGATCTCGATCAGGCTCATAGGGTCAACTCCAGGCCGGCGGCACGCGCGAGGCTGTCCTCGGCGATGCAGGTCGCCGCGGCCCTCAGATCTGGGGCGAGGTAGCGATCCTGCTGCAGGCTCGGGACCGATCGGCGCAGGCAGGCCATGACCGCCTGCAGCGGCGCGGAGGTCGTCAGCGGAGCGCGCTGTTCGATGCCCTGGGCGGCGCACATCGCCTCGACCCCCAGGATCGTCGTCAAGTTGGCCGTCATTCGCGCCAGCCGCCGCGCGCCGTGAGCGGCCATGCTGACATGGTCCTCTTGGTTGGCGGAGGTCGGCGTGCTGTCGGTGGAGCAGGGATTGGCGAGGTGCTTGTTCTCGCTCATCAGGGCGGCGGTGGTGACTTCGGCGATCATCAGGCCGGAATTCAGGCCCGGTTCCGGCGTCAGGAAGGGTGGCAGGTCGAAGGACAGGGTCGGGTCCACCATCAGTGCCACGCGGCGCTGCGCGATGGCGCCGATCTCGGCCACGGCCAGCGCGATCTGGTCGGCGGCGAAGGCCACGGGTTCGGCATGGAAATTGCCGCCCGACAGGATCTCGCTCGTCTCCGCGATCACCAGCGGATTGTCGGTGACGGCATTCGCCTCGATCTCGAGCGTGCGGGCCGCATAGCGCAGAAGGTCGATGGCGGCCCCTGTGACCTGCGGCTGGCAGCGGATGCAATAGGGGTCCTGCACGCGGGTGTCGCCATCGCGGTGGCTGTCGCGGATCGCGCTGCCCTCGAGCAGGGCGGCCATGGCGGTGGCCACGTCGATCTGGCCCTGATGCCCGCGCAGGGCGTGGATGGCGGGGTTGAGGGGCGCGGTCGATCCCATGATCGCATCGGTGGCGAGCGCCGAGGTGACGACCGCGCCGCGCGCCGCGCGCCACGCCCCGAACAGACCGACAAGCGCGCAGGCGGTGGAGAATTGCGTGCCGTTGATCAGCGCGAGCCCTTCCTTCGGGCCAAGCACCACCGGCGACAGCCCGGCCTGCGCGAGGGCCGCGGCCCCCGGCATGGTCTCGCCGCGATAGCGCGCCTCGCCCTCGCCGATCATGACGGCGGCCATATGGGCCAGCGGCGCAAGGTCGCCCGATGCGCCGACCGATCCCTGAACCGGGATGAGCGGCAGAACCCCGCGCTCGAGCATCGCCTCGATCTGCGCGCAGATCTCCCAGCGCACGCCCGAGGCACCGCGGCCCAGCGACAGCAGTTTCAGCGCCATCATCAGCCGCACGGTGGCCGGTTCCAGCGGCTCGCCGACGCCGCAGCAATGCGACACGATCAGGTTGCGCTGCAAGGTCTCGGTGTCATCGGGCGCGATGCGCACGGAGGCCAGCTTGCCGAAACCGGTGTTCACGCCATAGACCGGCGTGTCGCCCCGCGCGGCCTTTTGGATCACGGCCGCCGAGGCCTCCACCGCCGGGCGGGCCGCGGGGTCCAGCCGCGCCGGGGCCTCGGAGCGCCACAACGCCTCGAGTTCGGCCAGGGAGGTGGCGCCCGGTATCAGGGTGTGGGTCATGCGGCTCCTCCGAAGATGCGCGAATGCAATGGGTTGATGCCGATGCCGTAGGACAGCTCTGCCGGGTCGGTGATGTCCCAGATCGCAAGGTCCGCCCGCATGCCGGGCGCGATCACGCCGCGATCGGTCAGGCCAAGCGCGCGGGCGGCGTTGCGGGTGGTGCCGGCCAGCGCTTCGGCCGGGGTCAGGCGGAACAGCGTGCAAGCCATGTTCATCGCCAGCAAAAGCGAGCCCAACGGCGACGAGCCGGGGTTCCAGTCGGTGGCCACGGCTATCGGCACGCCATGGTCGCGGAACGCTTGGACCGGCGGGGCCTGCGTTTCGTGGATCGTGTAGAATGCGCCCGGCAGCAGGACGGCGACGGTTCCCGCAGCGGCCAGGGCGCCGGCATCTTGCGCCGTGGCATATTCCACGTGGTCCGCGGACAAGGCGCCGTAGCGGGCCGCCAGCGCGGTGCCGCCGATGTGGCTGAGCTGTTCGGCGTGCAATTTCACCGGCAGCCCAAGCGCTTGCGCCCGGTCGAAGACGCGGGCGATCTGGGAAGTGTCGAAGGCGATCCCTTCGCAGAACCCGTCGACGGCATCGACCAGCCCTTCGGCATGGGCGGCCTCGAGCGCGGGCAGGCAGACGGTGTCGATGTAGGCGTCGGCCTCCGCGCCCGCAGGCACCGCGTGAGCGCCGAGGAAGCTGGTCACCACGGTGATCGGGCGTTCCCGCCCAAGGGCGCGGGCGACGCGCAGCATCTTCAATTCGGTCTCGATGTCGAGGCCATAGCCCGACTTGATCTCGACCGTGCCGACGCCTTGGGCGATGAGAGCGTCGATGCGGGGCAGGGCGAGGGCGAGCAACTCGACCTCGCTCGCGCCGCGTGTCGCGGCGACGGTCGAGACGATCCCGCCACCTGCGCGGGCGATTTCCTCGTAGCTGGCGCCGTTCAGGCGCATCTCGAACTCGCGTGCGCGGTTGCCGCCGTGGACGATATGGGTGTGGCAGTCGATCAGCGCGGGCGTGATCACGCGACCCGCGTGGTTGTGGCGCGGCAGCCCTGCATGCGCGGGCGGCAGATCGGCCTCTGGGCCGACCCAGGTGATGCGGTCGCCGATCATCACGATGGCCGCGTCTTCGAGCAGGCCATAGCCCTCGGCGCTGTTCGCCAGTGTGGCGACCTTTGCCCTGGTTATGACATAACTCTGCGCCATCGGTTGCCCTTGAAATATATCCTAGTTAAAATTAATATGTCGCTACATAAAAATGTCAATGGAGTTGTCGGAGTGCAGGTAATTCATGCAAAACAGGCCCTTACACCGGGCGGCTGGCAATCCGATCTCGAGGTGGCGATTGGCCCGGATGGTCGAATCGAGCAGGTCGGCCCGGCCTCGTGCGAGGCGACCCACCGCACCGCGGTGTTGCTGCCTGCGCCGCTCAACCTGCACAGCCATGCCTTTCAGCGGGCGATGGCGGGCCTGACCGAAGCCCGCGGCCCCGATCCGCGCGATAGCTTCTGGAGCTGGCGCCGCCTGATGTACAGGTTTCTCGATCAGCTGACGCCCGATGACGTCGAGGCTATCGCCGGGCTCGTCTTCATGGAGATGCTCGAGGCGGGATACGGCGCGGTCGCCGAATTCCACTACCTGCACCATGACGTGGGCGGCAGGCCCTATGGCGCGCTTGCCGAGATGTCGGAGAGGATCGTTGCGGCCTCGGAACAGGCCGGGATCGGCCTGACCCTGCTTCCGGTGCATTACCAATACGGCGGCTGCGACCTGCGGCCGCTGAACGGCGGACAGCGGCGGTTCGGCAACGACCCCGAGCGGTTCCTGCGCCTGCACGCCGACGCAGCGGAGATCATTGCCCGCGGCCCCGCCGACAACGTCATCGGCATGGCCCCCCATTCACTGCGCGCGGTCGATCCCGTGGGCTTGCGCACGATTCTGGCGCAGGCACAGTCCGGCCCTGTTCACATGCACCTTGCTGAACAGGTGGCCGAGGTCGACGAGGTTCTGGAGCATCTTGGCGCGCGCCCAACCGAATGGCTGCTGGCCAATCATGCGGTCGACGCGCGGTGGTGCCTGATCCACTGCACGCAGATGGACGAGGCCGAGACGACCGCGCTGGCGCGGACCGGTGCCGTGGCAGGGCTGTGCCCGATCACGGAATCGAGCCTCGGCGACGGCATCTTCAACGGAACGACCTACCTGGGCGCGGGGGGCGCGATCGGGTTCGGATCAGATTCCAACATCCACATCGCGCTGTTCGACGAGTTGAAGACGCTGGAATACTCGCAACGCCTGCGCGACCGCTCGAGGGCCGCCCTTGCGACGCCCGACCGCTCCACCGGCCGCGTGCTCTACGATGCCGCCTCGGCGGGCGGCGCGCAGGCCGGTGGCCGCGACAATGGCCGGATCGCGGTCGGGGCGCTCGCGGACCTCGTCGGGCTGGACGACGACAACGAATGGCTTTGCAACCGCCATGGGGATGCCACGCTCGACAGCCTGATCTTCGGCGGCGGTGGAAAAGCCTGCATCCGCGATGTCTGGAGCGCCGGGCGCCACGTCGTGGGCGAGGGTCGCCATTTCCGGCGCGAGGCGATAATTGAACGCTACAAACAAACTATGACGCGGCTGGAGGCCGATATTTGAACGTCGAGACGCGCCTTTCCTGGATGGATGTCCGCGACGAGATCCGCGCGCGGATTCTGAGCCGGACGTATGCGCCGGGCGACAAGCTGCCCCGCGACGAGGATATTGCGCTCGAACTGGGCTGTGCGCGCACGACGGTGCACCGCGCGATGCAGGACCTTTCCGCAGCCGGTCTGGTCGAGCGCAAGCGCAAGGGCGGCACCCATGTCCGCACCGATCCCGTCACCCGCGCCACCTTCGACATTCCGATCACCCGGCGCGAGGTCGAACAACGGGGCGCCAAGTACAATTATCAGCTCATCAGCCGCGATCTGGCGGAAACGCCGATCGCGGTCATGGCGTGTTTCGGGATCCAGCAGCCTGTACAAATGCTGCACGTGAAAGCGCTACACCTCGCCGACAACCGGCCCTACATCTTCGAGGACCGCTGGATCGACCCGGCGTCCTGCCCCGAGATCCTGGGCGTCGATCTGACCAGCGAAAGCGCGAATGAATGGCTTGTCCGCAACAAGCCCTACAGCCGCATCGAAGTCAGGTTTTCAGCGATGAACGCCGAAGGCGAAAGCGCCAAGCACCTCGCGACACCCGTTGGCGCCGCCTTATTCGTCATCGAGCGGACGACCTGGATCGGCGAGGCTCCGATCACGACGGTACAGGCCGTGGCCGCCCCGGGCTATCAGCTCTCAGCCAGGAACTGAGCAGTCCGGATCGGCGGGCGGTCAACCGACTGCCCTGGAAAAGACCTTCAGTTATACTTTAGATCTCTTGGATGTGGTGCACCTTGTCGACCTGACCCTTCTTCAAGCAAGGCCATGCCGGTTAGACGCTCCAATGCCTCGTCGACGGGCTTTCTGTGGTTGCGCTCGAGCTATCCATTCCACTTCTCCATCAGTTGGAAGAGTCGTACTAAGAAGCCTTGGGACAAGATCACGCTTCGGCTCCGCCTCTCAAGGATGACGCTCAATCCGTCCCAAACGCCGCCGAATGCCTGTCGTTGCAAGGGGTAGGGTAGCGGCACGTCTCTCGTGTGCGTATGGTGTGCACTACGGGTCCGTCCCAAGTGCTGGCGGGTCCAAGGAGATTGCTGAATGCCCTTGAACGCAGCCACACAGGCAGCGCGCCTATCTTCTGCCCCTATGATGGACTGGACCGACGGTTCGAAAAGGCTATGATTTTTCAGTTTCCTAAGGCCATGTTGTAACTCGTGTTGTAAATCATGTTGTAAGTCCGTCCCGGCCGCCCGCACAAAAAACAGGCAGGAAATCTGACAGGTCAACGTCGGATGACCCCATTTTTAAATTTAATTTCAGATGGTTGGGATTGGGCTGGAAAGATCTTGCCCAATTTTTCGTCGACGGAGTTTTGGCCAGCTGGATTGGACGGATCGAGGCGGCGAAAAAAACCCTCGGCAGATCACTTCCAGCGGGTGTTTTGGGCCCCAGGACGAGCTTCCTCTGAAGAGCCGAAGATCACTACTTGAAGGCGTCCCGCTCGTACAGCGCGACCTCGCGACGCTTGTCGAGATAGATGGCGAGATCCGAGAGGTGGACGCCCTTCGCGCTTTTCTGACTGCGCTCCGATCGCACCAGCGGCAGATCGATTTCACCGGAACTGACCTTCCTGAGGAACTTCGGCAAGGTCAGATGGGAAAAGTAGTCTTTGCAGACCGCATCGACCGGCACGACCGCGCGGCCATCATATTGAGCCATCAGGAGAAAAAGCGTGTTCATCGGTCAGTCTCGGTGGTTTCTCTGCTCCGCATCCTGACCTCAGCCACGTTGTCCATCAATGCGAGCGGGCGGCGGTGTTTGGTGTGATCAGGGACCTTGATCGTGAAAAGGGCGGCAATCGGCGGCGGAAGGGGGCGAACAAATAGGACAGAATGCGATCAAATCGGCGGACTTCCTGCGGACGTTCACCGGGTTTCCGAGAGCCAGAGGCGGGCAGGGGTGCCGTGACGGGTTGAAGGCTGGAGGAGAGGCTTCCGGCGCCCGTCGCGGAGGTTTCCCAATGAATACCGAAATTATCGATGCCGGGCGTGACATGAGCGGCGGCTACAAGGTGGATGTGTCGCGCGGCACGAACGTGGACCGCGTGTCGTCGGAGTGGTTCTCGCGGCCGGATGACGAGCGGTATCTGTCGCTCGACGATCTGTTCGCTTCGGTCAAGGGCCGGGCGGAGCGGAGCCGGACGCGCACGGTGGAGAGCGCGGCGATCCGGGTCGAGGCGCATCGGGACAACCCGGAGAAGTTGGGACTGGTCTTGCCCGACACGGATGAGCCCATCGCGCCGACGCATTGGAGTTTCGGCCAGCTCTCGAGCCTCGTCGGCGCGCCCGCGGCCTATCTGCGGCAGCTGCCCGCGCCGCTCGCGGGGATCAACCTGCAATACGGGCTGACGAACCACCGGGCCGAGCAGATCAAGACCATGGAGGTCGCGGATGGCCGCACGGAACTGCGCGCGGTGACCGGCCCGGACTACGGCCGCATCTACGACCATGAACTGGTCTCCGCCGTGCAGCGCATCGCGGGCAACGGCACGGGCGACACGCGCTGGAAGGTGCCGGGCGTGCTCGACTGGTCGACCGGCATCTACAACCCCTGCGTGGACGTGACGAAAGAGACGACGACGCTCTACGCCTCTGACCGCGACGTGTTCCTGTTCCTTGTGGATGACCTCAACCCGATCGAGGCGGGGCTGCTGCCCGACGGCTCGCCCGACTTCTACTTCCGGGGGTTCTATTGCTGGAACTCCGAAGTGGGTGCCAAAACGCTCGGCATCGCCAGCTTCTACCTGCGCGCCGTCTGCCAGAACCGCAACCTCTGGGGCGTCGAGGACTTCCAGGAAATCACCATCCGGCACTCGAAATACGCCGCCTCCCGCTTCGCCCACGAGGCCGCCCCGGCGCTCAGCCGCTTCGCCGAGTCCTCGCCCGCGCCCTTCATCGACGGCATCCGCGCGGCGCGAGAGAAGATCGTCGCGCGGTCAGAGGAGGACCGTCAGGACTTCTTGCGGAAGCGCGGGTTCTCGAAGGCAGAGACGGGGCGGATCGTCGAGTCGGTGCTGGCCGAGGAAGGCCGCCCGCCCGAGAGCGTCTTCGACTTCGTGCAGGGGATCACCGCGGTGGCCCGGTCGAAGCCGCAGCAGGATGCGCGGCTGGTCATGGAGGGGAAGGCGAAGGTGTTGCTGGAGAAGGCGGACTGACCGCGAAAATCTCTTGGAGGTGCCGCCATGGTTGCCAGACACCATCAATCGGAGCAAAGTCCACAAGATCGAAGACTGGTAAACCGGCGGCGCCTCTCAAATTGGAAGCTCTGAGTACACATGCCTAAGCAGACAATTTCTCAGAATATCGGGCGCGAAGGCGAAAAATGGTTTGAGGCTCAATTACCATCTAGTTGGATAGCTCAACGACCTACGGAAGACATTGGAATAGATCGACAGATTGTCATTTGCGAAGATGGCACCCTCAACGGCCTTGAGTTTCGCGTTCAGATCAAGAGCCATATGCATTTAAGGCGACGTGAATCTAGCATTGTCGAGAGATTTGAACGCCAAAAGTTGGTTCAACTGGTCACAGGCTTTGTTCCAACACTGGGAACGTCTGATCTACGGGTACGGCTGCGCTGAGATGGCGGCTTGATCGCTTTGGGACCCGCGCCACGGGTTCTTGAGGGTCTGTTTTGCCCTCTCTTGGCCGCCATATCGGCGTTCTGGCAGATTG